>Ga0315297_10002169_pt1 | contig 12339 bp, 9 predicted proteins | sample YL17G15_0_MG_FD_203628 | JGI IMG/M metagenome (GOLD analysis project Ga0315297, IMG submission 203628) | Sediment microbial communities from Yellowstone Lake, YNP, Wyoming, USA - YL17G15_0 | ecosystem: Environmental > Aquatic > Freshwater > Lake > Sediment | place: USA: Wyoming | collected... | reverse complement strand
CGTACCGTTCACCCGTTATTGGAACAGGTTAGTGAACAAATAATCCGATTACCAGATTCCCGCGATCCAAAAAGCCGGCTTCAGGAATGGTCTCAAAGTCAAAAACTGGGAATCCCGAAATATATTTCCATTTCAATCAAAGGACCAGATCACTTGCGGATATTTGAGATTGAAGTCCGGATCAATGGAAAAGTATTCGGAAGTGGTCTGGGGCATAACAAACAAGTGGCGGAACGTTACGCGGCCCAAGCTGCACTCGATGCCATTACAAATGATTAATTTCTTAAAATACGATGCCTCTTCGACTTAAATCCTTGGAATTGCATGGTTATAAGACCTTCGCGGCAAAAATAAATTTTGAATTTGCTGAGGGTATAACCGCCATTGTTGGCCCGAATGGTTCCGGAAAATCTAACATTGCTGATTCGCTCCGCTGGGTGTTGGGTGAGCAAACATTCAGCCTGTTGCGAGCAAAAAAGACTGAAGATATGATTTTTGCAGGATCGGAACAAAGATCTCGATCAGGTATGGCCTCTGTTGGGATCACTTTTGATAATACTGATGGTTGGCTTCCGGTTGATTTCTCCGAAGTCGGGCTTTCCAGGCGTGCCTACCGCGATGGTCGGAATGAATACTTTCTTAACGGCCAGCATGTCCGATTGAAGGATATCAACGAATTATTGGCGCAATCTGGTCTTTCTGAGCGGACATACACCATTCTCGGACAAGGATTGGTGGATGCCTCCCTGGCTCTGAAAGCCGATGAGCGTCGACGTCTCTTTGAAGAAGCCGCAGGGATCGGACTGTACAGGGTGCGGCGGGAAGAATCGTTGCGCCGGTTGGAAACCACACAACGCAACCTCGACCGGGTGCAAGATATCCTTACTGAATTAGAGCCTCGATTAAAGAGCCTGGAACGCCAGGCAGCACGCGCTCAGGAATATTCCCAAGTCCAGTCTGATCTGAGAGTCCTGCTCCATGAATGGTATGGTTTTCATTGGCATCACGATCAAAGGACATTATCAGAAATCATCGAACTTGCGCGTAACCATGACACCAAATTAAATGAGGCCCGCGAATCCTATCGAATCGCCCGATTTGATTTTTCAACCTTTCGTGAGCGATTAAACAGTATAAGAACACGCCTAAATTCATGGCACCGGCACTCGGCCCAGCTTTATGAGAATCGAGAGTCTGTCAGTGGAGAACTGGCCATGCTCGACGAACGACAACGATCTTTATCTGACAATAGACAAAGTAATTTGATCGAGCTATCGCGCCAAAATGAGGAATTTGCCTTCGCCAAGGAGAAGGTGTCTTCGACAGAAAATGAAGTGTCGCAGTTGCTTGAAGAATGCGAAGAAGCACGCTCCCAAGCCAAGGCTACAAAGAAAACATTGGATGAATGCCGGATAGAAAAATCCCGCCTTGAAAATGACATAGAAACCACACGCTCGAATATTGAAGAGCTTGCCGCTTTGCGGGGGGGAAAACAAGCACTTATGGAAGAATTAAGCTTGCGTAAAGAAGCATTAACCCGAAAATTGGGGGAAGGAACCCACCAAATCTCAAAAGCAGAATTCGAAACAAAACAATGTATGCTGAATGTTAAGCTTGCCACCGACGCTCGCATAAAAGCTGAAAAGGGATTGCTTGGGGCAGAAAGGGAGTTGCAGGTTATAAAAAAGAGATTGGCAGCTTTGGAGGACCTTGTCAAAAAGAAACAAATAGAGGGTGCAGCAAACCAATCTGAACAAGCAAGGAAAAAGATGCAACTGGATGTTTTAGATCAGGCAGAGCAAACCCTGGCAGGTTATGCCGAGGGGGCAAAATTGCTACTGGGTGCTGGACGACAGTCCAAACTAAACGGTGTGCGAGGAGCTCTTTCAGCCGTTCTTGATGTTCCCGTTGACCTGGAAACCGCGATCTCTGCAGCCTTGGGTGAATATATCGATTCCATCCTGATAAATTCTGGTAAAGATACCGACCAAGCACTTGATCTTCTCGATACTGACCAGGCTGAACGGGCGTCCATCCTGCCATTGGATTGGTTGTCTCCGGAAGAACCGCTAAAAATCAAGCCGGATTCCAATTGCCTTGGAGTCGCCTCTGACTTGGTTAATGTTCCAGCGGAACTGCGCCCGGTCATCGATATGCTCCTGGGGCACGTGCTCATCGTCAAGGACCGTACGGTGGCGCGAAGAGTATTATCTGGCCATCCCAAGAGCACCCGGGCAGTAACCCTTCGCGGAGAAGTTTTCCACGCCACAGGTCAATTATTGGCCGGAAAATCGGTCAAAAAGGCTGCATTGGGCCGTTCCCGTCAGCGCCGCGAGTTGCAGGAATCACTCGCGGAATTATTAATTCACACAGCCACCCTGGAAAACGAGACCAAACAAGCGGCGGTTCGGATGGATGAGGTCCATGCTCAAGAGTTGGAATGCCTTGAGGTGTTGGCAGAAAACCAAGCCTGGTTTGAAAAAACAAAAGATGATGAACGACAAGCTGTCTTAAAGGAGGAAGCATCAAAACGGGAGCTGGAATGGCAGATCAGCCAAAGGAAGAATATCGAGCTGGAGATTATCAAAACCGAGCAGGATCGCTCAGAAACTGCAACCAAATTGTCTCAGAGTGAAAAAAGTATCGCCGAATTCCAGGAATGCCTGCAACAATCGACTGCACAATCGGTTGCGTTATCCTTGGGCGAACTCCAGGAGCAGGTGACATTTTGGGAAACACGATTGGCGGTGGGTGAACGGGCATTGAGCGATGCCCGGCTGCGGCAATCAGAGAAAATCCAGAGTTCACTACAGATGAAGGAACAACTGGAAAAATTGGAAAACCGGCTAAAGGAGATAGACAAGTCATTGGAACGCCTGGCAGTGGAACGCGAAAACTTGCATACGCAAGCTGGAGGGATAACCATGCAACTGGAAGAACTGCGTGCTCTCATCGAGCCGGCGGAATTGGAATTGGCGGCTGCAGAGTCTCAAGAAAAAGATCTACAGCAAAAGGAAACCGATGAACAGGCGACAATGTCACGGATCGAGAGGAACTACACCCAAATCCAACTAGACCTTGGGCGAAAGCAAGAAGCACTGCAGAACTTGCGTCAGAAAATCGAGGATGATTTTGGTCTAGTGGCGTTCGAATATGCCACTGATGTTTCTGGTCCTGTCCCATTACCTTTTGAGGGATTGGTGGAACAGTTACCGCTGGTGACTGAACTGGCTCCCGATTTGGAAGATAATTTATTCAGGCAACGAGCACAACTACGTCGAATGGGAGCGGTTAACATCGAGGCGCAATCAGAATTTATGGCGGTGAATGAACGCTTCCTTTTCCTGACCAAACAAGTTGAGGATTTACACAAAGCTGAAGCCGACTTGCACCAGGTGATAGCAGAATTGGATGATCTTACCCGGCGGGAATTTCAAAAAACCTTCGAAGCCGTTGCCGAGGAATTTCATATCATCTTTCACCGTTTGTTCAATGGGGGATCTGCAAGGTTGACTTTAACCGATCCCGACAATCTAACCGAGACCGGAATTGATATCGAAGCCCGCTTACCTGGAAGGCGCGAGCAAGGCCTCTCACTACTATCAGGAGGTGAACGCAGTCTGACAGCCATCGCACTGGTGTTTGCGCTTTTGAAGGTTTCGCCAACTCCCGTTTGCATGCTGGATGAGGTGGATGCAATGCTGGATGAGGCTAATGTAGGTCGTTTTCGGGACCTGTTGTTGGAACTAAGCAAAGACACTCAGTTCATAATCATTACCCATAACCGCAACACGGTTCAAGCAGCAGATGTTATATATGGTGTGACAATGGGGAGAGATTCAGCCAGCCAAATAATCAGTCTGAAATTGGACGAAATCTCGGAAGAATACTTGAAATAACCTGATTCTTGATGTACTTTACCCAAATATATAAAAACGATTAGCAGCGCTAATCGTTTTTGTTATCCATGAAGCTATTTCTTAAAACTGTTTCAGCTTATGGTGTGACCGTGATAGTTGGGATCTGCGGGGGTTTTTTAGCGAAAGCAGTTGCGGTGGCATATAAATCTGCAAAGGCGCTATCCAAGCTGGGTTGGTCGGGGATGTTGGCTGTCCAGTTCTTGGCGACCTCAATTGTTGCACTGGAACGCTGATCAGAGAGCCATTGATTGAAAACCCCGGTGACCGCCGTGGAATATTCGGAGGCTGTAAGGGGACGGACCTCATGTCCGAGCACCAGGATAATATGCCAACCATTTGTTGTTTGGACAGGTTGGCTTATTTCACTAACACTCATGGCGAAAGCAGCATTTTCAAATTCTGCGACCATCTTTCCTCTTCCAAACCACCCAAGATCACCGCCTTTATCTTTACTACCTGTATCAAGGGAATTCTGAGCAGCAAGAGTCGAGAAATCCGCACCGGCGACCAATTGGTGGCGTATGCTCTTGGCGGTCGCTTCGTCGGCAACCAGGATATGTCGTGCCCACACCTGTTCCTGTTGATGCGCGACGTTTCCGGTAATAATATCGGTCACGCGCTGACGATAAAGGCGGCTTTCAAAATATATTTTTCGGAAATCAGCCTCGGTCATGCCCAAATTTGAATAAGACTTCACACCGTTTTTGTACTGGGTTTGAAATCCTTCCAGGGTATATGGAGTAGCTGTAGGGGTGATGCTTGGAATGGCGGTTATTGTACGAGTCGGTGTCAAACTTGGGATGGAGGTTGTCGTGGGAGTAGGTCCGAGAGTAATGGTCGGTGCCAGGGTAGCAGATGGTATAAGTGTCGCTGTACCTGTGGGGGTCATTAATGAATACTGTAACGCCGACAAGGTAGAATATGAGAAAGGCGTGCTTGTGAGTGTTGGAGTTAGAGTTCCTTCCGGGAAATACCCGAAGGCCTCCTGGATCGCCTTTTCCATTTCAGAATCCTGGACGACGATGCCATTGGCCCTGGCATATTGACGGATGATCAAATCGTTGGTTATATCTTCAATCACCTGTTGCCCGATGGTAGAAGGTGTCGCCAACTCCGTTTGAATTTGGCTGAAGGTTTGAGATAAACTTGGATCGGTGGAGGGATCAATCCCAAACATTTGGGCGAACTGGTAGTACTGCATGTATTGGTTAATATATTGCTGTCGGGTCACGCGCACCCGAACCTGGAATTCGCGCATCGTGACCGATTCGCCATTCACCGTTACTACTGGCTGCCGGGCAGTCATTAGGGGTATCCCAAAAAAACCATAGACAATTAGGCCGATAATAACAACCATTATCCCAATTGCAACGGAAGTAATCACCTTAGTTTGGCGTCGTTCACGTACAAGTCGGGCTAAATGTTTCTTGGATACGATCTTGGAAGGTTTATCTTTTGCCATTAATACCTCAAATTAGAAAATGGTATTGCAGGCTCCAGACCCCAAAAAGCATTGCTTCTCTGCAATAACATAAATAATTTGTTAACGGGAGTAAATCGGATTTTACCCTTTCGAGTAGCCTGGGGGAATTATCGATCATCGTGTTCACTTCCAGAAAAGGGAAGTAAACCGATGTGCCGGGCGCGCTTGATGGCTCCTGCCAGGACCCGCTGGTGTTTGGCGCAGGTTCCAGTTTGACGGCGGGGGCGGATCTTTCCTTCTTCGGTCACAAGACGACGCAACACATCTGCCTGTTTATAATCTATGGCGAGATGTTTATCTGCGCAGAATTGGCAAACCTTGGGGCGGGCAAAATATCGACGATCGCCACCTTGTTCCATATCACTATCATTACGAGATTCACGTTCCATAATTATTTTTACTCCAATTTGATCCAGGGTGCGGAGAAAATCTTTGCTTCAAATATCCTCCGCTAATTGGCAATTTATTAAAACGGAAATTCATCTTCTCTGGGTTGAACTTCAGGTTCTTCCGAAACCACAGGTTCTTCACCACCTGCAGAATGGTTAGTTACCTCACGCCGCTCACCTAGCATCATCATTTCATTTGCCACAATTTCGACCGTGGAATGTTTAACACCTTCTTTGTCTTCCCATCGCCTGGTTTGCAGACGACCTTCAATGTAAGCCTGCTGGCCTTTGGTAAGGTATTGTTTACAAATTTCAGCCAAATTTCCCCAAGTGACAACATTGAACCATTCAGTTTCAGAATGGTGTTCGCCATCCGATGTGTTCCAGGAACGACTTGTGGCAACCGTGAAGGTTGTTACTGGCCGCCCGGAGGGGGTATATCGCATTTCAGGGTCACGTCCAAGGTGGCCGATTATCATTACTTTATTCAATCCTCGACTCATGAAGTCCTCCTTCCTGACAGGAAAAAAACCATTGACGGGAAACGATATTGCTTACTCAACTGCCGTAATCATATATCGTATGATTGGTTCCAGGAAGCGAAGATTTTGATCAATCGGGGAAATGGCATCTGGATTTAGACTTAGGTTAAATAACACATACTGACCTTCGCGATGCTTTTTTATTGCATAAGCAAGGCGTTTTCGGCCCCAAATTTCAACTTTATCCACACTCCCGCCAGTTTCAAGGATCCAGCCCTTAACCTTTTCGATAACTCCATTAAATGAAGCCTCATCCAAGTCTGGATGGATAATACAAACTAACTCATAATGACGCATGGGGAAACCTCCTTTCCTCGGGGTATGCTCCTGGACATTCACCGTGAGTGAGCCAGAAACGGAAGGCAAGCCACATGTCGGCTCGATCGGGGGGTATTGTAAGCGATTATGCTGGTTTTGGGGAGGGCTTATTTTAGATAAATCGGATTACTGAATATCCACCCGCGTAATTTCCCTAAATAGGGTTTGTATACTTCGATACGATATACGCCTGGTTCATCCGTAACATGGATCATGGTTTGGCTGGTCGCAACCTTGACTGGTTTCCCGTTTTTCAACAACCGTATTTCGCCGGGATTAGGTAGTTTGATCTGCAGAGTCACTGAACCGGATATGGCAAATTCATCACCCATAATGGCATTTGAATCTTTGCCCTGCGCCGAGAAATGGAAGCCGCGCGTTTGTGCAGGGAGATCATAACCGAGATAACAATGACCTGCCTCCAGGGCTGCAAACACCATATCACTATCCCAGGCCAAATCTCCAGTTAAAGGTGAGGGCGTCATGATATGTGTGTTTATGGTGGAGAAATGATATTTGTAAGGAAAGATAATCCTATGCAATGGACCAAATGACATGTGCAGCGCATGGGCGTCCGATCCACCTATTGCTACCACACGCCGGCCTCTCGAAGTCAGCTCATCCCAACGGGAAAGCGTTTGTGGTAAGGGACCTTGAGGGATAAATTCTGGGAAGAAGGCATAAACAACCGCATCCCATTTACCTTTTGCCACCGATTTAAGTTCGCTGAACCCATTCCAAAGTTCAATCCCGTTATAACCATCAACATCCCAATTATCCCAGGAAATGTCAGCCTCTCCAAAGGCGGGCATTGCAGGGTCAACCGGGTGAGCAATAAAACTAATACCGCCGGATGCTTTCACCGCAGAAATCAGGGCTTGGGTATCGTCAGCCAAGGAAGCCAATTCTTTGTTCACCCTGAACACAAGCAGGTGGTTCTTTTGCGGGGTGCAGCCTTGGTCGTGGATCTCTTCGCAAACCAGAAGGAGGACACGCTGTTTTCCCTGGCGAAAATATTGGTTCGAACCCTGAACAAGGATGTTGTGATCAGTAACAATAAGTACATCCACTCCGGTTCTTAATGCGGCATTTCCCAATTCCGAATACGTGCCAGATCCATCGGAATAGGTGGTGTGCATGTGTAAATTAACTATTAAATCATGCATAGGGGAAATTTAGTCGGAAATATACAGAAAGAAAATTACTCTTGGAATCACAGTGAAATGCGAATAACCGGTTGGATTGTTGAACCAAGTTAGTTACCAAACTGCTTATTACTCTTTTTCGTGAATGGGTCTGTTCAAGAATCTAGGAATAATGATTGACCGTTTCCCTGAAAAAAAGGTATAATTTGACGGCAAAATTTCTGGAGGCTTATTCATGATAAACTTTTTGGATGGTTCCTTGATTTTAACATCAATTGCCCTGGTTATCAGTATTGTCTTGCAGAGCAAAGGTGCAGGTTTGGGTGTATTGACCGGTTCAGATGCCGGGGGTGTTTTCACCGCCCGAAGAGGAATTGAAAAAACACTTTTCTGGGTGACGATCATATTCAGTGTGCTGTTTTTCATCCTCGCTATTACTTCTGTAATATTGGCAGCCAGGTGATATTTCCTGTAATCAGTAAGGTCGTCGCTTGCGTGCGTGCGCAGCCGCGTGAGGCCTTTCTTTATTTCTATTAATGAAAAAAATACGCTGGCAAATACTGATCATTGTTATAACATTGATCGTGGTTGGAGTTCTGCTGTTGACCCAGCAGCCTCCCAATAACCCAGCCGAGCCGGCACCTACCAGTGGGGGAATTTATACTGAAGCACTCATAGGCTCATTTGGACGTTTGAACCCATTATTGGACCTTAAAAATCCAAGTGACCGAGACATAGATCGACTCATTTTTAGCAGGTTGATTAAGTTCGACTCAAAAGGGGTGCCTCAACCTGACCTGGCTGAATCGTGGGGGATTTCTGCAGATGGAACGGTATATAACGTAACATTGCGTGCAAATGCACAATGGCAAGATGGAATTCCTGTAACCAGTGACGATGTATTATTTACTATCAACCTGCTGCGGAGCGAATATTCTGCGTATCCCACGGACGTACGATCCATGTGGGATCAAGTGGAAGTTAGCCGGCTGGATGAAAAAAATATTAAGTTTGTTCTACCGGAACCTTTTGTTCCATTTCTAGATTATTTATCATTTGGGATTTTGCCGCAGCATATCCTTCAAACAATTTCTCCAGACCAACTGGCCTCTGCGCAATTCAACCTGGCGCCAGTTGGGAGTGGCCCATATAAGTTTGATCACCTTAATACTCAAAACGGAGAAATCACTGGTGTTGTGTTATCCATTTCGAAGAATTATTACGCCCCGGTCTCATTTATCGAACAGGTTGTTTTTCGATATTTTCAAACCCCTGAGGCTGCATTAAACGCTTACAAACAGGGGGAGGTTCTTGGCATTAGTCAAATTCCTCCCAACGAACTTATCTCGTCATGTTCGAATTCCAACCTTTCTTGTTATTCCAGCAGGATTCCAAGCCTGACCATGATCCTATTAAATCTCGGCAATAACGATGTTCCTTTTTTACAGGATAAAAACATCAGGCGCGCATTGTTGTCCGGACTAAATCGTCAATGGATCGTGGATAATTTATTGCAGGGACAAGCTGTTGTTGCCAACAGCCCCATCCTGCCCTTGACATGGGCATACTATGATGGAGTCGAACAAATAGGGTTTGACCCAGATATAGCAATTAATGAATTTAAAACCGCAGGATATACACTTCCCCCAGTTGGAACTGTGCGGGTAAAAGACAACGTCCAGTTGTCGTTCACCATGGTTTATCCGGATGATAAAATTCACACCCTATTGGCACAATCCATTCAGCAATTTTGGGCTGCAATTGGAATTGAACTAAAACTTCAGGCCGTATCGTACGAATCTCTTTTTAATGATTTTCTTACCCCCCGTAATTATGAAGCTGTCCTGGTGGACTTGGATATGATCCGGGCTTATGATCCAGATCCATATCCATTCTGGCATCAGGCTGAGATCACTGGTGGACAGAATTATTCTCAATGGGATAACCGGACTGCCAGCGAATACCTAGAACAAGCACGAGTGATTGCTGATCCGAACATCCGAACCCGCCTTTACCGCAACTTCCAGGTGATTTTTTCTCGCGAAATCCCAGCACTGTTGCTTTATTATCCCATCTATACCTTTGGGATAGATCAGAGGGTGCAAGGAGTGCAAGCAGTACCTCTCTTCGAACCAACTGACCGATTCAACTGGATTTCATCCTGGTATTTGATCACCCGCCGAGCCCTGGGACAAACCGAACAGCTCATAATCACACCGTAATGGACAAACAACCAAAGATATTCCGATCTTTTCGCTGATGGAAATTTATAACTATGGAGATTAACATGGCAGATCAACGAGAAAATGCCCTGCAATATGCACGCAACAATAAAGATAATTTTTTGAATTCCTTTAAAGAAATTCTACGAATTCCTTCTGTTTCGACCGACCCGGCTCATAATGAAGATATTCTCCATGCTGCAGAATGGATAGCGGTGAAATTAAAATATCTGGGAATGAAGAATGTTCGGATGATTCCCACTGCTAAACATCCAATAATCTATGGCGAGTTGATGGAAACACCCGGTGCACCAGTGGTTCTAATTTATGGGCACTACGATGTCCAACCTGCGGATCCCATCAAATTATGGGAGACTGGCCCATTTGAGCCCACCATTCGTGGTGAAGATATTTTCGCCCGCGGCTCTTCAGATATGAAGGGGCAGGATTTGGTAATGTTTAATGCGATTGAATCCCTGGTCAATACAGGCGGACTACCGATTAACGTCAAATGGTTATTAGAGGGCGAAGAAGAAATTGGTTCACCCAACTTGGGAACCTTCATCTCCGAGAATAAAGATATGTTGACTTGCGATTTCGCTGTTAATCCAGACTCGGGAATGATTGGTAAAGAGTACCCCACCCTCACTTATGCCCTGCGTGGTTTAGCATATTTCGAATTGCGCGTTTATGGTCCCGCTCATGATCTGCATTCTGGAATATATGGCGGAGTAGTCCATAATCCAGCCATCGCGCTGGCAGAATTGATTGCCGGGATGCACGATGCGAAGGGACGGATTACCTTGCCGGGTTTTTATGACAAAGTGCAAAAATTAAGTAAGGATGAACGTCAGGAGATGGCGCGTCTTCCAGTAGAAGAGAAACATTACCTTGAAATCACCGGGGTACCTGCCCTTTATGGTGAAGCAGGTTATACAGCGAATGAGCGAACGGGTGCACGCCCCACCTTGGATGTAAATGGAATGCTTTCCGGTTTCACCGCAGAGGGCTCCAAAACTGTCATACCCGCATGGGCGATGGCGAAAATTTCCATGCGTCTTGTCCCAGATCAAAATCCAAAGGAAGTCCAGCAGCAATTGACCCGCTACCTCGAAGAACATGCTTCCAAAGATATTCGCTGGGAGTTGAGTACCATGGCAGGAGGGTCAGCATCCATTTCTGATAGGAACAATATCGGTGTTCTAGCCATGAGCAAAGCCCTGGAAACCGTATGGGGAACGCGTCCTTATTTTCGGCGTGAAGGCGGGTCCATTCCGGTGGTAAGAGATATGCAAAATCTTCTTGGAATTGAATCAGTTATTTCTGGCTTCGGTCTGCCTGATGATAACGTCCACGCGCCGAATGAGAAAATGCACCTGCCAACCTGGTACCGGGGAATTGATGCCCTCATTCATTTCTTCTTGAATTTGAAATCCTAGGATTTCACTTTTGGCTTGGATTTCGCCAATCTCGTTAATTGGAGATTATTGGTATGGATGACAAATTCATTTCGTACGGGGGACAAGCAGTGATCGAAGGGGTGATGATGAGAGGCAAGAAAACCACTGCCTTGGCGATGCGGGATCCAAATGGTGAGATCGTTACCAAGGTTGAAAAGCTGGGTGGCATATATGCCTCCAGCCTTGTGAAAATCCCATTCCTTCGAGGATTAATCCTGTTGTGGGATTCGCTTGGTTTGGGAATGCGAGCCTTAACCGATTCTGCCAACCTGCAATCGGGTAAAGACGAGAAATTGGAAGGTCCTGTCCTTTTCCTGACCATGGGGATGACATTCTTGGTTGCCATCGGGATTTTCTTCCTTACCCCCGCCGGAGTGGGATGGTTGTCAGAACACTACCTGCATTGGAATGCCTGGTGGAGCAATCTCCTGGAAGGGGTTATTCGATTGGTGTTTTTGATCGGCTATATTTGGGGGATCGGATTTTCCCCCGATATTGCCCGTGTTTTTGCATATCACGGCGCTGAACATAAAACGATTAACGCCTACGAAGCGGGGGCAGATCTGACTCCTGCATCCATTGAGAAGTTTTCGATAGAACATCCACGGTGCGGCACTGCATTTTTACTCACACTTATGGTCCTTTCGCTGTTACTCTTCACCATCCTGGGACCGCTTCCTTTTACCTGGCGTTTGGCAAGTCGCGTAATCATGATACCAATCCTCGCTTGCAGCGCATATGAGTATCTGCGTTGGACATCCAGCCATCTCTCAAACCCCATTGTTAAGTTTATGGTGAAACCCAACCTGGCTTTGCAGCATCTGACTACGCGTCAACCTGACGGCAGGATGCTGGAAGTT
>Ga0315297_10002168_pt1 | contig 12340 bp, 9 predicted proteins | sample YL17G15_0_MG_FD_203628 | JGI IMG/M metagenome (GOLD analysis project Ga0315297, IMG submission 203628) | Sediment microbial communities from Yellowstone Lake, YNP, Wyoming, USA - YL17G15_0 | ecosystem: Environmental > Aquatic > Freshwater > Lake > Sediment | place: USA: Wyoming | collected... | reverse complement strand
CCGGCGGTCAGCGAACACCTCCGCTATGCCTGCCGTCTCAGGCACAACACTGCGCCGTCCCGGCCGCGTGCGCCTTGGACCCGCCACTGGCCTCCTTATGCCTGAAAAGTCGTGCATAGATCAGTATGGGTCTCGAACCGGGATCCGCCGGCCCGCAGTGCGCGATTTCCCGATCGGCGACTTGTCGTCGCTCTCACGACGATTTCACCCGAAGAACAGGTCGACGCTCGGCCAGCGTGCGCAGTCGCTGGCGGTGGCGAGGTGATTTCTGCCCGCCTTTGAGCGACAGCGAACCGCGCTCCCGGGACGACGACACCAATTCGATGCCAGTCGCTCGGAGATGGGCAACAAACACATCAGTCCCGTCACGACGACTGGCGAGCCGGCGGAGCCGTAAAGTCCACGACGAACACCAGGCCCGCCGCTCGTGCATCGAGATCGTGGCGGCCTTCGGAATTGGCGATCGGGCGAAAGCCGCCGGCCATTGTTGCGCGGGGTGCCCCGGCATACGCTGCCAATGGTGTCGAAAACTCACCTATGCGAGGAAGCATGGCCCTAACGCGTTGGGCTCGCGCAGCAGCCGGGATTGTTGCCTCTGCAACCGCGATCGCGTCACCGGCCGCCGCCGACCCGATGGACCCCATCCCGGGTAGCGGTTTCTTTCTCGTCGGATCTGATATCGCGCCGGGCCTCTACCGCACGGGCGGGTCGGGTTCGAGCTGGGGAGTGTGGATAAACGGGGTGCCGACAGAGGACTCGATGTGCGTGTGGTTCACCTACAGCACGCCTGATGCGAACAAGGACCACGTCGTCGAGACGAATATCTCCGTCGGTCCGATGTACGCGAACATCAATTCGACGGTGCAGGCCTTCGAGTCGCGGAATTGTCAGCCCTGGACCCGGGTCACCTGAGCGGTCTTTCGCGAACCCGGGTCGGCGTTGGGTACCGGACAGTTAACGCCTGATGCTCGCTTCGGTTACGAACACTGGTCAGGTATCCCGGTTCGGCGAAGTCGGTGCTTGGATCGGGCAAGCGGCCACGTCAGACGACGGCCCGGAGGTGCGACATGGGCTGGCTGGAAACGATGTCGTTGATTGCGGTGTTGGTCATGATCGCCATCGCTGCTGCGGCGGGCGGGTTCTGGGCGTCAGTTGGCGCACGGCCGAAGAAATCACGCGCCCGCGGGCCATTCCTGGTGGGCCTTTTTTGCGGAGTGATGGTGGGAGCGGCGCTGACGGGAAGACGTCGAGGACTCATCGCCCTTGGGGCCTCAACCCTGAAAGCCGTCATCCGCTCGCCGCGGGCCGGGATAGGACTCGCCGTCGATGGTGTTGCAGCCGGGGCGCTCACGGTTGTGGCTTCACTCGTTCGACTTGGACCGGCATCGTCGATCCACGGGTTTCGAAAATATTGCCTGAGAACAGGTTTGAGGATCTCGCGCATGCCTATGAACTACATCCCTGGGCTGCCGAAGTACGGCATCTCGTCGAGCAGGCCGGACCACGCCAGGGGAGAGGGCTTCATCCCACCACCACGTTGGCGGAAGTCAGGCACCACAAGACCGCGGGGGAGGGCGCACATCGTCGGGATGAATTGTTCGTAGCCGATCAACGGGCGCAGGGCAGCACCAGCCCGGCGGGAGAGCCGTCCAATCGTCTAGATTCGGCTGGGTGACCCGGCGCGCCGTCGAATTCAGTTGCGCCGCGATGGTGATAGGCCTGCTGGCCGGGGTCGCGGGGGCGGCGACGACGGTGTTCCTGGACTTCGTCGAGCACCTCACCTACCACTACAGCTTCGGCAGCATGCTCGACGGGGTGTCCGGCTCGAGCCGGATCCGGCAGGCGTGCGGACCGATGATCGGCGGAGCGCTGGCCGGCTGGGGCTGGTGGCTGCTTCGGCGACGGATGTCGGTGCCGACCGTCGAACAGGCGATTATGCGGCCCGCCCCGCTGCCCAGGGGTGCGATGACCCTCGATGCCGCCCTGCAGACTCTGCTGGTGGGATCCGGAGCCTCGCTGGGCCGGGAGAACGCGCCGCGGCTGTTCGCCGTCGCCCTCGGCGACCTGGGCACCTCACGCTGGGCTCTGACGGCGGGGGACCGGGAGATCCTGCTGGGCTGCGCCGCGGGTGCCGGACTGGCCGCGGTGTACAGCGTGCCCATCGGCGGGGCGTTGTTCGCGCTGCGGATCGTGTTGCGCACCTGGGACATTCGGGCCGTCGTGACGGCATTGGTCACCTCCAGCCTGGCTGTGCTCGTGGCCGCACCGTTCACCCATGACGAACCGGCCCTGAAGTGGCCGCACCCGCAGCTGTCCTACCTGCTGATAGCGGTCGCCGTCCTGCTGGCGCCGTTGGCGCTCGGCGCCGGCCTGGCCTTCCACCGGCTGATGGCCGGCGCCCGGTCGCGGGCTGCCGCGCGCGGCCCGCGCGACACCTGGCTGCTGATCCCTGCCCTGGCTGCGGCCGGGCTGTTGGTGGGCGTGTGCTCGCACCGGCTGCCGGAACTGCCCGGCAACGGGTCGAGCGTCCTGCTGGTCAGTGTCGACCGTGGTCTCACCATTGCGGCGGCCGGCGCGCTATTGATCCTCAAGCCGCTGCTGACGGCGGCCTTCCTGCGGGCCGGGGCCGTCGGCGGCCTGCTCACCCCGGCGCTGGCGACCGGGGCGGCGCTGGGCGCGGTCGTCGCACTGTCGGTGAGCGCCTGGACCCCCCTGCATCTCAACGTGCCGGCGGTGTCGCTGGCCTGCGCGGCGGGAGTCCTGGCCATCACCCAGGGCTCCCCGGGCTGGGCGGCGATCTTCGTCTGGGAACTGGCCCGCCCGCCGTTATGGCTGCTGGTGGTGTTCAGCGCCGCCGCGTTCAGCGCAGATCTGCTGCACAGGAAGGTCGCCCCCCTGCTGAGAGCGTCTCTTGGCGACGCGTGGGCGAAGTGTCGGCGGGGACGGATGGGGTGAGACCCGCGCCCCGACGAGCATCGGCTCGAGGGAACATTCACCGAACTGCTCGAATCAGTGGGGCGTCGCCACTTACCGTGTGATACGGCCGCTGCAAGGAGAAGCCTGATGACCAAGTACGTGTTCGACTTCACCGAGGGCGACAAGGATCAGAAGGCGCTGCTGGGCGGTAAGGGGGCGAACCTGGCCGAGATGACCAGGCTGGGGTTGCCGGTGCCGCCCGGGTTCACCATCACGACAGAGGCGTGCCGAGAGTACTTGTCGCTGGGCAGCGCGCCCGGTGAGCTGCGGGTGCAGGTCACGATGGCGTTGCGGCAGCTGGAGGACACCCTGGGCCGCCGGCTCGGTGATCGCCACGATCCGCTGTTGGTGAGTGTTCGTTCCGGTGCGGCCTCTTCGATGCCCGGGATGATGGAGACGGTGCTGAACATCGGGCTTAACGACGCCAGCGTGAAGGGTCTGGCCGAGGAGTCCGGGGATGAGCGCTTCGCCTGGGATTCCTACCGGCGGCTGTTGCAGATGTTCGGCAAGACGGTGTTGGGGATACCCGGCGAGGTGTTCTCCGATGTGCTCGACGAGGCGAAGTCGACCAGGGGTGTGTCCAGCGACGTCGACCTCGAGGTCGATGATCTGCAGGCGCTGGTAACCACGTTCAAGGATGTGGTGCGGGAGCACTCCGGTCAGGAGTTCCCGCAGCACCCGCGGGAACAGCTGGACCTGGCGATCAACGCCGTCTTCGACTCCTGGAACACCGACCGGGCGCGGTTGTACCGGCGGCGGGAGCGGATTCCGCAGCACCTGGGTACCGCGGTGAACGTCTGCACCATGGTGTTCGGCAATCTGGGCGAGTCCAGTGGCACCGGCGTTGCGTTCACCCGCGATCCGGCGTCCGGGCGGACCGGCGCCTACGGGGACTATCTGTCCAAGGCGCAGGGCGAGGATGTCGTTGCCGGGATCAGAAACACCCTGTCCCTGGATGATCTGAAGGCTTTGGACCCGTCGTCACACAAACGGCTGATGAAGGTGATGCGCCAGCTGGAGACGCACTACCGCGACCTGTGCGACATCGAGTTCACCATCGAGCGCGGCAAGTTGTGGATGTTGCAGACCCGGGTCGGGAAGCGCACCGCTGCGGCGGCGTTCCGGATCGCCGGGCAGCTGGTCGACGAGAACCTGATCACGATGGACGAGGCGCTGTCCCGGGTCTCCGGTTCGCAACTGGCGTTGCTGATGTTCCCCCAGTTCGACCGGTCGGCTCCCCGTGAGTTGCTGACGACGGGGATGGCCGCCTCGCCGGGCGCCGCGGTGGGTCGCGCGGTGTTCGATTCACCTACCGCCAAGGCGTGGGCGGACCGCGGCGAGCAGGTGATCTTGGTCCGCAAGGAGACCAACCCCGATGACCTCGAGGGCATCATCGCCGCGGACGGGATCCTGACGGCGCGCGGCGGGAAGACCTCGCACGCGGCCGTCGTGGCCCGCGGCATGGGCAAGACCTGCGTGTGTGGTGCCGAGACGCTCGTTGTCGACGCCTCGACCCGCAGCGCACGGGTGGGCGCGGTGCTGATCAACGAGGGCGATGAGATCAGCATCGACGGCTCGACCGGCGAGATCTTCCTCGGGGCGATGCCGGTGGTGCCGTCTCCGGTGGAGAACTACATCCAGTCCGGTCTCGTGGCAGCTCTGGAGGGGGCCGACGACGAGACCGCCGCGCTGGTCAAGGCGGTCGACCGGTTGCTGACCCATGCCGACGTCCGCAGGCGCCTGGCGATCCGCGCCAACGCGGACACCGCCGAGGACGCGGCGCGGGCGAGGTCCCTGGGTGCCCAAGGCATCGGCCTGTGCCGCACGGAGCACATGTTCCTCGGCGATCGCCGGGTGTTGATCGAGCGGGTGATCCTGGCCGCCACCACCGAGGAACGCGACGACGCGCTGGCTGCGTTGTTACCCCTGCAGCGCAAGGACTTCAGCGAGTTGCTCGACGCGATGGACGGGCTGCCGGTGACTATCCGGCTGCTGGACCCGCCGCTGCACGAGTTCTTGCCGGATCGCACCGAGCTGGCGGTCAAGGTCGCCCTCGCCGAGGCCAGGGGTGCGACCGGTGAGCAGATGGATGCTGACCGCAGACTGCTGGCGGCGGTGGAGAGGCTGCACGAGTCGAACCCGATGCTGGGGATGCGGGGGGTGCGTCTCGGGCTGCTGACCCCCGGCTTGTTCGCGCTGCAGGTCCGCGCCATCGGCGAGGCGGCCAGCGACCAGATCGCCGCGGGCAGGGACCCGAAGGTCGAGATCATGGTCCCGTTGGTGGGTTCGGTGATGGAGCTGTACCTGGTCCGGGAGGAAACCGAGCGGATCCTCGCCGAGGTTGCCGCCGACAAGGGGGTGACGCTGACCATCCCCATCGGCACGATGATCGAGCTGCCGCGTGCCGCACTGACCGCGCACCGGATCGCTGATGCAGCGGACTTCTTCTCCTTCGGCACCAACGACCTGACCCAGACGACGTGGGGGTTCTCCCGCGACGACGTCGAGTCCACAGTGTTCGCCGCCTACCTGGAAAAGGGTGTCTTCACCGTCTCCCCATTCGAGACCATCGACGGCGATGGCGTGGGGCGGCTCGTGGAGATCGCGGCCCAGGAGGGTCGTAAGACCAAGCCCGGCATCAAGCTCGGGGTCTGCGGTGAGCACGGTGGCGACCCCGAATCCATCCACTTCTTCCACAGAACGGGGCTGGACTACGTGTCCTGCTCCCCGTTCCGGCTACCGGTCGCCCGCCTCGAAGCCGGCCGGGCCGCCGTGAGCTGACCCGGTCGCGGTGCGCGAGATCGGCCTGCTGACAACCTATCTCGACGGCACCGAGGTGCCGGCCATCTTCGCCGCCATCGCGTCGGTCAGGCCGATTGCCGTCCGAAGGGTTGGGCACCGGTCGAGAGGCATCGTTCAAACGGCGGTGCCGGGTGATGCAGTCGTGAGGCCGATGTCGCGGCAGCCGTCCAGCAAGCGGCAGTCGTAGGTGACGAATGCTGTCAGCTCCGGCTTGAAGTGGGCGGCCGCGGCGAGGTGAATGGCGTCAAGGGAGCGCAGGGTTGCCGGGCCGATTGATTCGGCGAGAGTCATCACCGGTTCGGTGAGCGGCAGAATGTCGAGCCCATCGAGTAGGTAACGGGCACGTTCGGCCTGGCCTGCTTCACCATATTGGGCAACGGTTCTCATCAACTCGACTCTCCCGAGTGTGCTCGTCGCCGCGCTTTCCCCCCGTTCGGTTTGTGCGGTGAGCCAAAGCCGCAATTCCGGCGTCTCGGGCTCGGCGATGAGCAGCTTTGTCAAAGCCGAGGTATCCATGTAGATCATCGCTCGTTGCGCATCTCGTTGAGAACATCGGACAGGTTGCGCTCTGGGTCTCCCGGTCGAATGGCGTTGACGTCGAGGAGATTCCGTGGCCGGCGCGCCGGGATGAGGGCCCCCGATTCAATCAGGGCCGCGCGGGACCGTTCCGTAGCGCGCACGGGAACCAGCCGAGCGACCAGGCGCCCGTTGTTGGTGACGCCCAATTCTTCGCCGGCTTCGACCCTGGCGAGGTAGCGCGATGCGTGCTGTCGCAGCTCCCGGACCCCGATTGCCTCCATAAGTCGAAAGTAGCACAAAATGCGCTACAGACGTCGGCCCGATCTTGCGGGTCTCATCGGCACCGACCGCGGGGGCACCGGCTGAGCCGGACTTTCTGAGCGCGGCGATCGGACGGCGAACCGCGGCGCCTCGGTGGATCACCGAATCTGTCAGGACGATTCCTTACGCTCTGGTGGTGGAGTACACGACGACCGCCGCGCTTCGGGAGCGTCACCCCGCCTGGCGGCTGCTGCGCGCCGGCAACGCCACGCTCATCCTGTCCTTCCTCGGCGGGTTCTTCGTCGAGGGGAACCGCGGTGCCTGCCCGGCCAGCCAGCTCGCGTCCGCGTTGGACGACCACTTGCACGCTCTGAACGTCGAACTTCCCGCCGAGAACGCAGAGCCACGGTTCCCGAAGGAACCCCGGGCCTATCTGGAGGACTGGGCGGGCGCCGACGCCGCGTACCTGCGGCGGTTTTACCCGGTCGGCGACGACGAGGTCCACTACGAAGTCACACCGGCGTTCGAGAAGGCCTACGCGTGGGTCACGACCCTCAAGGGCAGGTCCTTCGTCGGCACCGAGTCCCGGCTGCAGACCGTGGTCGAATTGCTTCGCCAGATCGTGCACGGAACCGAAGTCGAGGCTGAGGTCCGGCTGGCCCAATTGCGCCGCCGCCGCGACGAACTCGACGCCGAGATCGCCGACGTCGAAGCCGGCATTGTGAAAGTGCTCGACCCGACCGGGGTCCGCGACCGCTACCAACAGCTTTCGGCGACCGCGCGGGAACTGCTCTCGGACTTCCGCGAGGTGGAAGAGAACTTCCGGCTCCTGGACCGCGCCGCGCGGGAGAAGATCGCGGCCTGGGGGGGCTCCAAGGGCGAACTGCTCGCCGATCTGGTCGGAAGCCGCTCCGAGATCGCCGGCTCCGACCAGGGGCGCAGCTTCCAGTCGTTCTACGATTTCCTGCTCTCCGAGTCGCGCCAGGCCGAACTCTCGGAGTTGCTCGCCAAGGTGTCGGCGCTCGAGACGATCGAAGCCGACCGTCGCATCCGCGGCATCCACCACGACTGGTCTGAGGCCGCCGATCGAGCGCAGCACACGGTCCGGCAGATATCCGAACAACTGCGCCGATTCCTCGATGACCAGGTCTGGCTGGAGAACCGACGCGTCCTCGACCTCGTTCGGGCGGTGGAGAGTGTCGCTCTTGAGCTCCGCGGCAACCCGCCGACCTTCGGACTCGAGGTGGACCAGCCGGGCATCGAGATCGCACTGCCGTTCGAGCGTCCGCTCTACCAACCGCCCGCCGCAGTTGCGATTGAGAGCCAGATCCCTTCGGAGTCAGGGGAAGTCGATACCGAACTGCTGTTCACTCAGACCTTCGTCGACCAGGCACGCCTGGTCGACCTTATCCGGACCGCTCTGCCCGAAAACTCCTCGGCTCTGCTGTCCGACGTCATCGCGATGCACCCCATCGAACAGGGCGCGGCAGAGATCGTCGGCTACCTCGCGCTCAACGATGAGGACGTCACCGTCGAGATGGACGACTCTGGCGAGACTCTGCTCGAATACCGCGACCCCGAGTACCCGGACGTCATCAAGCGGGCGCGGCTGCCGAAAGTGACGGTGCGACGCCGGTGAGAAGCGAACCATGAGCAGCGAGCACGCGGTCGCCGCCTCGATCATCCGGCTCATGCAGGGTGTCGTCTATCGCGAGGCCGACGAGGACAGCTGGCTGACGCTGGAGCGCCTGGGCGCCGGTGTCCGAGACCACTTCGCCTCCATCGGTGTCGACGTGGTCGTCGATGACGCGGAGGGATATGCCTACCTCCGGTCCCGGCCGGCGGACGAGGGCGACGAGGCGCTCCCGCGCCTGGTGCGTCGCCGGGCCCTGACATACAACGTCAGCCTGCTGCTGGTGTTACTGCGCAAGCGGCTCGTGGAGTTCGAGACGACCGGCAGCGAGGGCCGGCTGGTCCTCAGCACCGACCAGATCGTCGAACTGCTGAGGGTGTTTCAGGCGGAGTCCACCAACGACGCACGAGTCGTCGACCAGGCGCAGACCACGATCAAGAAGGCGGCCGAGTTGGGCTTCCTGCGCCCACTTCGCGGTCAGAACGAGCATTGGGAGGTGCGTCGCATCCTCAAGGCCTACGTGGACGCCCAGACCCTGGCGGACTTCGCGGCCAAGCTGCGGGAGTACGCCGGAGCGGCGGCCGATGATGAGTGAGGGACTGTTCTCCGCGGTGGAACTGGGTCCATCGCCACGGGCCGGCTACCGGCTCCAGTACGCCGAGGTCTTCAACTGGGGCACGTTCGACACCCAGGTCTGGCGGTTCACTCCCGGCACCGACACCGCTCTGCTCACCGGCGACATCGGCTCGGGGAAGTCGACGATCGTCGACGCGCTGACCACCTTGCTGATGCCCTCCCACAAGGCCGCCTACAACAAGGCCGCCGGTGCCGAGGCCAAGGAACGCACCCTGCGCTCCTACGTGGAAGGCCACTACAAGTCCGAGCGCATCGAGGCCACCGGACGCTCCCGGGCCAAAGGGCTGCGCGAGAACCGGCGGACCTACTCCGTTGTCCTCGGGGTGTTCGTCAACCACGGTTACAACGAGACGGTCACCCTGGCCCAGGTATTCCAGCAGCGCGAGAGCAGCGGACAGCCCTACCGATTCTTCGTCACGGCAACCAAACAGCTCTCCATCGCGACGGATTTCGCCGACTTCGGCACCGACCTGCGTGATCTCCGTAAGAGGCTGCGCGCGTCCGGGTCGGACATCTTCGACGAGTTCCCCAAGTATGCAACCTCGTTGCGCCGGCTGCTGGGAGTCCGCTCCGAGCAGGCACTCGAGCTGTTCCACCAGACCGTCTCGATGAAGTCGGTGGGCAATCTCAACGACTTCGTGCGCGACCACATGCTCGAACCGAGTGACTCCACTGATCGGGTGCGCGACATCATCGGCCACTTCGACGACCTGACCAAAGCCCACGACGCCGTCAAGAGGGCGCGCGAGCAACTCGAAGCACTCGAGCCCATCGTGCACGCGGCGGCGAAATACGATGCCGCCCTTGCCGAGCGCGAGTCACTGGAGCGTGAGCGATCGGCCGTCGCGGTCTTCATCGCCGAGCTTCGCTCGGGTCTGCTCGCCGACGAGATCGCTACGCTGAACGCCGAGGGTCTGGGCTTGTGGACGGAGCAGGACGCCGCCAAAGCCACGCAGTTGCAGCTCAACAACGAACGCGAGTCCCTGATCGAGGAGCGCGCCAAGGCGGGCGGTGACCGGATCGGCGAACTCGAGCGACTCGTCCGCGAGGCCCGCGCCCAGGCCGAACAGCGCCGACACACCCGGACGTTGTTCGATGCCGCCGTCACCGATGCCGGCCTGGAACCGGTCGCCGACAGCGAGGCTTTCGCGGCGCTGTCCACTCTCGTCACTGCCGAGCGCCCGCGGCTTACCGCCGAGAAGCGTGGCCTAGACGCAGTCACCGCCGACGCGATCGGGCGCGAGAGGGAGTGCAAACGTAAGTGCGACAGCGTTACTGAAGAGATCGCGAGCCTGGAGCAACGCACCAGCAACCTGCCCGTCGAGCAGGTCGAGGTGCGCGCCGAGCTATGTGCGGCGCTGGGGCTGACGACTGAGAGCCTTCCCTACGCCGGCGAACTGCTCGACGTCAGCGATGAGCATGCCGACTGGCGGGGTGCGGCTGAACGTGTTCTTCGTGGGTTCGCTCTCTCGCTCCTGGTGCCCCAGCAGCACTACGACGCCGTCGCCGGCTGGGCGAACAGCCGAAGGCTCACGTTCCATGGCCGCGGTGGTCAGGCGATGGGAGCGAAGCTCGTCTACGAAAGGGTTCCCGGACAACGCGTTCCGCTCCAACCGCCGAGGCATGAGGCGCTTGTGCTGGCCGACTGCATCGAGATCAAGGACGGTCCTTTCCGCTGCTACCTCGGCGACGAGCTCACGAAGCGGGCCGACTATCGATGTGCGGCAAGTCTCGAGGAGTTTCGCAGCCACCGGCGGGCTGTGACCAGGGAGGGCCAGGTGCGCTCCGGCGAGCGCCACGAGAAAGACGACCGGCACCGCGTCGACGACCCGCGTCGTTGGGTCCTCGGCTGGGCCAACGAACGGAAGATCACCGCGCTCCGCGCCGAGTTGGCCGAACTGGACCGGGAACTCCAGAGGTCCGAAGCCGAACTGACCGGGCTCACCGCGAAACGGGATGCGCTGCAGGCGAGCCTGGAAGCTCTGGCTCGCCTTGAAGGATTCCGCTCCTGGGCCGACCTCGATTTCGGCGAGGCCGAGACGCGCGCGAACGACCACGACGCCGAACGTGCCCGGCTGGAGGCCGGTTCGTCGCGTCTGGAAGAGATCACGGCAGCGCTCACCCGCAACGCCGAGCAAGCCGCCGCCGTCGCGGATTCGATCGAGAAGCTCACCGGCAGGCTCGCAACCACGGCAGCGGCGGCCGACCGGGCGGAGCGGGACAAGAAGGGCGACGACGAGTTCATCGCAGCGCAGGCGGAGCAACTGTTGACGGTTGCCCGCATGTCATACCCGCTCCTCGACGAGCGTCTTGGAGCGAACCGTCCGGTGCGGGCGTCGGATTGCGCCAGGACCGAGACGGATCTTTCGGCCGATCTGCATCGGCGTATCGAGCGTCTCACCAACAAACTCAGCGGCTACGCACTGAACCTGGGCCAGCACATGGCCGCGGTCCTGCGCCGGTGGCCCGAGCTGCACGCGGACATGGACGCCAGCGTCGATGCCCGCGGTGAATTCCTGGCATTCCGCGACCGCGTCGCCACCGATGATCTCCCGCGTTTCGAGAGCGAGTTCAAAGACCAACTCAACAAGAACGCCATCCAGGAGCTGGCGGGCTTCAACAACTGGCTCAACCGGCAGGCGTCGGCCATCGACGAGCGCGTCGGCCGCATCAACGAGGCGCTCGGCGCGGTGCCGTACAACCCGGGCCGCTACATCCGGCTGGAGAAGGAGCCCACCACCAATCAGGATGTCTCGCAGTTCCGTTCGGACCTGCGCAACCTGACCAACGACAGCCTTGCGGTCGACGGCGACCAGTACTCCGAGCAGCGCTTCACCGACGTCAAGCGGATCATCGAGCGCTTCCGCGGTCGCGAGGGCTACGCCGAATCGGACAAGACCTGGACCCGGCGTGTCACCGACGTGCGCAACTGGTTCGTCTTCTCGGCATCGGAGCGCGACGTCGGGACCGATGCCGAATGGGAGCACTACAGCGACTCCGACGGCAAGTCCGGTGGTCAGAAAGAGAAGCTCGCCTACACGATCCTCGCGGCGTCCCTGGCTTACCAATTCGGGCTCGAGTGGGGTGTCGAGCAGTCCCGGGACTTCCGGTTCGCCGTCATTGACGAGGCGTTCGGGCGCGGTTCGGACCTCTCGACCCGCTACGCACTGGAGCTCTTCGCCGCGCTCGGCCTGCAACTGCTGATCGTCACGCCGTTGCAGAAGGTTCACGTCATCGAGCCATACGTGAAAGCGATTGGATTCGTGGACAATCCGACCGGGAAGTTCTCCCGCCTGCAGACGATGACGATCGAGGAGTACCGGACACGACGGGACGCAAGGCGGCCGTGAACGCGGGGTGGACCACCTCCGAGGACATCGCCGCCATGGTCAGGCGCCGGTGGGACGACGGCTCGCTGTTGCGGCGCCATGCCAACGGTGAACCGTTCGATCCCATTGAAGTGCCGATACGTGGCCCCAAACCGTCGCAGGTCGGCGACGACATCGCCGCCGC
>Ga0315297_10002163_pt1 | contig 12358 bp, 11 predicted proteins | sample YL17G15_0_MG_FD_203628 | JGI IMG/M metagenome (GOLD analysis project Ga0315297, IMG submission 203628) | Sediment microbial communities from Yellowstone Lake, YNP, Wyoming, USA - YL17G15_0 | ecosystem: Environmental > Aquatic > Freshwater > Lake > Sediment | place: USA: Wyoming | collected... | reverse complement strand
TGGCGGCCCTGGTCGGCCTCGCAGTCATCTCCGCGGTGGTCTTCCTGCGCGACGACGCCGGCAGCAAGATCCACGGCAACGGCCCGTAGGCCGCTGCTCGTCTCGCGTCCGGCGACCATCCTTCGACCGCGATGCCTGACCCCGGAGCCCTGACCCCGGAGCCCTACTCCGCGGGGACTTCCTCCCGCGTGGCGGCGCTCGGCTCGTCGGCGCTCGGCGCGACGGCCTCCGAAACCTCGGCCTCTGCAACCTCAGCCTCCGCGGCGGCAACCTCGGTGTCTGCTGCGGCAACCTCGGTGGCCTCGCCCTCCGGCGCTTCGGCTGCTTCCTCGGCCACGATCTCCGGGCCGATGTAGTTGCCGCCCTCGTCATAGGCGTGCTCGCCGAACTGGTCCTGGTACTCGGCGGCGACGACACCGCCCTCGGCGGCCTGCTTGATCGAGAGCGAGATCCGGCGACGCTCGAGGTCGATGTCGATGATCTTCACCCACAGCTCCTCGCCGGGAGTGACGACCTGCTCCGGCGCTTCGACGTGGTGCACCGCCATCTCGGAGATGTGGACGAGTCCCTCGATGCCGTCGCCGACCTGCACGAACGCACCGAAGGGCACGAGCTTGGTGACCCGGCCGTAGACCAGTTCGCCGACCTGGTGGCCGTCGGCGAACTCCTGCCACGGGTCCTGTTGCGTGGCCTTGAGCGAGAGCGAGATCCGCTCACGGTCGAGGTCGACGTCGAGGACCTGCACGGTCACCTCGTCACCGACCTGGACGACCGAGCTCGGGTGATCGACGTGCTTCCACGACAGCTCCGAGACGTGCACCAGCCCGTCCATGCCCCCGAGGTCGACGAACGCACCGAAGTTGACGACCGACGAGACGACGCCCTCGCGGATCTCGCCCGGCTTCAAGTTGGTGAGGAACTCGTCGCGCTGCTCACGCTGGGTCTCCTCGAGGTACGCGCGCCGCGAGAGGACGACGTTGTTGCGGTTCTTGTCGAGCTCGATGATCTTGCACTCGAGCGTCTGGCCGACGAACGGGGCGAGATCACGCACCCGGCGCAGGTCGACGAGTGATGCCGGCAGGAAGCCGCGGAGCCCGATGTCGATGATGAGCCCGCCCTTGACGACCTCGATGACCGGGCCCTCGACGATGCCTTCCTTCTCCTTGATCTCCTCGATCGTCCCCCAGGCGCGCTCGTACTGCGCGCGCTTCTTGGAGAGGATGAGGCGACCGTCCTTGTCCTCCTTGGTGAGCACCAAGGCCTCGAGCTCCTGCTCGAGGCTGACGATCTCGTTCGGGTCGACGTCGTTGCGGATGGAGAGCTCACGCGAAGGGATGACGCCCTCGGACTTGTAGCCGATGTCGAGGAGCACCTCGTCGCTGTCGATCTTGACCACGATGCCCTTGACGATGTCGCCGTCGTCGAAGGCCACGATCGTGGCGTCGACCGCGTCGGAGAAGGACATCCCGTCGAGGTCGTCGAACACCACGGCGGCGTCCATGTCGACCTCACGGTCCTCTTCTTCTTGAACGACGGCTGCTTCGACGGCCGCTTGCTCGGCAACGGGTTCCTCAGCTGCCGCTTCGGGGGCCGCTGCGGGAGCGGGTGCCTCGGTGGCCGGTGGGACCGGCGGTGCGGTCGCGGCCTCCGGGGTGGCTTCGGTGCTTGCTGCTTCGGGGGCCGGCGTCGCGCCTGCGTCCCCCGCGTCTGACTCCAGGACGGTGGCGCTGGCGCCGACCGTCGCGTCCTGCTCCGACAACTGCTGACTCCTCGAGAACCCTCGCCGCCCGCCGGGCGACGGGACCTGCAGCGATGCTGAGAGGTCAGGACGCGAACACGGACGACGCAGCCCCCGGCGGGGACCGCGCGACCAGGCTATCCGTTCACGCCCCGCAGCGCCCCACCAGCAGCAGCTCGGGGGCGTCGAGGTTGGGCGGCGCGACCCGGTAGCGGCCGGGGGCGACACCGTAGACCCCGTCGAGTACGACCCCGGCGCCCGCCGCGAGCAACTCGAGCTCGCGCGCGGTGAAGCAGGTGGTCCAGAGGTCGAAGGGCTGCTCGTCGCCGGCCTCGTTGCGGACCGTCGCGACCTCGTGGAGCACCCCGGTCGCCGGATCGAAGGTCTCGCCTGCCTCGAGGTGGCGGATCGCGAACGGCGCGTGGAACGCCGACACCGCGAGCCCGCCCCCGGGGCGCATGGCGCGCACGATTCGGCTGAACACGTCCACCTCGTCGCGCCCGCCGAGCAGCCCGAAACCGCCCTGACACAGGCAGATCGCCGCATCGAACGAGTGCTCGAACGCCAGGTCGCGCACGTCGAGGACCTCGAACGTAGCGTCGAGACCCTCATGCGTCGCGGCCTCACGCGCCAGGGTGACAAATTCGGGTGACAGGTCGACACCGACGACGTCGAGGCCTCTCCGAGCCAGCGACAGAGCATGCCGACCCGGTCCACAACCCACATCGAGCACGCGCTGGCCGGAGGTCAGCCCGAGCGCGTCGACGAGGAAGCCGACCTCTTGTTCGGTCCCCTTGGTGAACGCATTCCGGAGGTACGCCGGCCCGAGGAACCGCGCGACCGGGTTGAACCAGGCGCCCGCGACACCCGGTCCGGGCGCTACTTCGCGGTGGCCCAATTGGGGCCGAAGCCGATGTCGACGACGAGGGGAACGTTGAGGACGGTGACCGACTCCATCACCTCGCGCAGCACCGGCTCGACCCGCTCGCGCTCGTCGACGGGGACCTCGAAGACGAGCTCGTCGTGGACGGTGAGGAGCATTCGCGTCTCGAAGCCGCCGGCGTCGAGTGCCGCGTCGACGTCGATCATCGCGAGCTTGAAGATGTCTGCGGCCGAGCCCTGGATGGGGGCGTTCTGGGCCATGCGCTCCCCCATCTGGCGGATGCGGAAGTTGTCCGAGCTCAGTTCGGCGATCTGGCGCCGGCGCCCGAAGATGGTGGTGGTGTACCCGCGCTGCTTGGCCTCTTCGACCGTCTGCTCCATGAACGCCGCGACGTTGGGGAACGCCTCGAAGTAGTCGTCGAGGATCTCGCGCGCTTCGTCGACAGCGACGTCCATGCGCTGGCTCAGGCCGTACGCCTCCATGCCGTACGCGAGGCCGTAGTTCACGACCTTGGCGAACCGACGATCCTCGGCGTTCACGTCGGACTCGTCCTTGTGGAATACCTTCGCCGCGGTCGCGGTGTGGATGTCGGCGCCCCGCTCGAAGGCATCGACCAGCCCCGGGTCCTCGGCGAGGTGCGCGAGCACGCGCAGCTCGATCTGGCTGTAGTCGGCGGTGAGCAACCCGAAGCCCTCGTCGGCGATGAAGGCGCGGCGGAACTCGCGCCCATCGGCGGTGCGCACGGGGATGTTCTGGAGGTTGGGGGCCTCGCTCGAGATGCGCCCCGTCGTGGTGTCGGTCTGCTTGAACGTCGCGTGGATGCGGCCGTCGGGACCGATCAGGGGTGGGAGTGCATCGGCGTAGGTGCTCCGGAGCTTCTCGACCTCCCGGTAGCGGAGCAGGTCGGCGACGATCGGATGGTCGCCCATCATCTTCTGTAACGAGTCGGCGTCGGTCGACGGGCCGGTCTTGGTCTTCTTCACCGGGGTGAGCCCGAGCTTGTCGAAGAGCACGACGCGCATCTGCGGCGTGGAGTTCACGTTGAACTCCTCGCCCGCGTGCTTCCAGATCGCTCGCATCAGGCGGTCACACTCCTTGTTGAGCTCCGCGCTCAGCGCGCCGAGGAACTCCCGGTCCATGCGGATCCCGGTGTGCTCCATCTTCGCCAGCACCCGGACGAGCGGACGCTCGAAGCGCTCGTAGAGGTCGGTGAGCTCGCGCGCGGCCAGTGCCTCGCCGAGGACGTCGGCGAGCTGGAGGACGACCGCCGCACGCCGGCCGGTCTCCTCCGCGCCGGCGGTGCCGTCGAGATCGAGGGTGCCGGCCTCCACATCGGGCGAGCGGACCTCGAGGGAGAGGTAGCGCAGCGCGAGGTCCTCGAGGCGGTACTTCCCCTCACCGGGATCGAGCAGGTACGCCATGACCGCGGTGTCCTGATCGAGGGTCCGGACGTCGGCACCGAGGCCGTGCATGAGGTCCTTGGCCCGATGCGCGACCAGTGGCGGGCCGCCGGCCGCGACGAGCGTGCCACCGGCGCTCAGCACCTCGGGGTCGTGGAGCAGCGCGCCGTCGAGGTACGCGACGTTGCCGTCGTCGGCCGCGATCGCGAGGCCGACCAGCCCGCTGCGCCCGGGCGTGCCGTCCCAACGGGCTTCCATCGCATACCGCTTCCCCGAAGCGGTGACGGCGCGCAGGTGCTCGGTCGCCGTGGCCGCGTCGCGCAGGACGACCACCTCGGTCTCGAGCATCTCCGACTCGGGCTCCGCCGCCACCGCGCCGACCGCGTCCATGATCCGCGGCAGCAGGGTGCGGAACGCGAGCTGGTCGAACAGGACGCGCACGCGCTCCTGGTCGAACTCGCCCTGGCGGAGATCATCCGGGGTGACGCCGGTGTCGACGTCGAGCTGGAGCACCGACATGTCGCGGTTCAGCCGCACGCGGTCGGCCATCTCGGTGAGGTTCTGACGCTGCTTGGGTGGGAGCTCGTCGACGTGCTCGAGGATCCCGTCGATGTCGCCGTAGGTGATGACGAGCTTCGCCGCGGTCTTCTCGCCGATCCCGGGGACGCCGGGGAGGTTGTCGCTCGAGTCGCCGCGCAGCGCCGCGTACTGCACGTACTGCGCGGGCGTGACGCCGCCGGTCCGTTCGACGATGCCCGCTTCGTCGTAGAGCGCGTAGTCGGACACGCCGCGCATGTTGTAGAGGACCTTGAGGTGAGGGTCGCGCACGAGCTGGAACGCGTCACGGTCGCCGGTGACGACGATGACGTCCATCCCGGCGTCGGCCGCTTGGGTGGCGAGCGTGGCGATCACGTCGTCGGCCTCGACCCCTTCGATCTCCACCGTCGGGATCTCGAGCGCTTCGAGCACCTCCCGGATGAGCGGGAGCTGGGACTTGAACACCTCGGGTGTGGCCTTGCGGCCGGCTTTGTAGTCGGGATCCATGTCGTGACGGAACGACTTGACCGGAGCATCGAACGCAACGCCGATGAGCTCGGGCTTCTCGTCGGCGAGGACCTTGGCGAGCATCGACGTGAACCCGAACACGGCGTTGGTGATCGTGCCGTCGGGCGTGCTGAGATCGGCCGGGAGCGCGTAGAACGCGCGGTACGCGAGCGAGTGCCCGTCGAGGAGCAGGAGCTTCTCCGCCATCGGGCCGATCGTACGACGGCCCGGTCGCTGGGGCGCGCCGAGACGAGCCGCCGAAACTGTGTTGTTGGGGTAAGTCACTTCGGCCTCGAGCTCACTCCGGCGGATCCGGACCATCGGGTGGGTCGGGATCCGCCGGGTTCGTCGGTGGGACGAGGTCCCACGTGCCGGGGCCGCCGGTGACCCGCCAACCGCAGTGGGTCTTCAGCAGGTGGTGCTGGTGGCAGAGGTGCCAGAGGTTGGTGGCTTCGGTCCGCCCTTGCCACTCGACGGGGATGATGTGGTCGATCTCGAGGCCGCGGTCGTTGTCGCAGCCGCTGGCGCCGCAGACGGGGTATGTGGCCTCGACCCAGCGGCGGAGGTGGGCCGGGATGGTGCGCTTGGGGCTGGACACGGTGACGATGTCGGTGCCGTCGCGCAGGAGGGTGGCGATGCGGGCGTCGTTCATGAGGACGCGGGCGTCGGTGACCGGGATCGGGCCGCGCCCGTGGATCTCGCGGTGCTCGCCCTCGATGGCAGAGCCGCGTGCGTGTGCGGTGGCGCTGAGGTTCACACGGATGTCGATGGGCTTGCACGGTCCCTCGGCGGCCAGGGCGAGGAGGGCGTCGGCCGCGTACGCGTCGCGTGCTTCGCGTCGCCCGGAGGTGCGGGCGGCCCGGAAGATCCGGTCTTCGTGGTCGTCGAGCGCCTGGAACAGCTTGGCGCCGGCGATCGGGGCCAAGCGGAAGTCGCCACAGTAGGAGCCGTCGGGATCGATCCACTTGTGCAGGTACCGCTGCTCGTGGAGCCGCAGCGCCCAGGCAGCATCGTCGGGTTGCGCCGCGGCGCGCACTTCGCGGCAGCGCTCCTTCAGCCCCTTCATCGTGGAGAACTTGGCCGTGCGCAGGAGCCGAGCCTCGGATGCGGGATCCTCGATCGCGGCGCCGGTGATCTGGCGGGCCTGGGTCTCGGAGAGCTCACCGGCACGGAACGCCGATGCCGTCGCGGGCAGCTCGTCGAGCGACTGCGCGGTCTGGAGTGCTCCTACCGCGGCGCCGACGGTGACGCCGGTCTTCGACGCGAGCCAGTGGCCCGCGCTGCGGTACCCGCCGTCGCGATACGCCCCGGTCTCCTCCACCCGCCGGGCGAAGAGCGCCTTCAAGGCCGAACAGAGATGCTCACCCCGAGCCACGACCTCCACCAACGCGGCCGCGTCCGCACCGTCGAGCAACCCGGGCTCCAGGTCGCGCGCCACCCCCTCGAGGGTGGCCACCGCGGTGCGGATCTCGTCGAACACGGACTTCCCCTTCGGCATCGAGCCGGCCCGGAGCCCGAGGGCGGGCCGGCGGTACTGGGGGAAGTGAGATCACTCAATCGAACGTATGTTCGTATGTCAACTCCAAGGACGCAGGATCCAGGAGCGTGTGACGCGGTGCCGATCGCGGCGCAACGGGCACCGACGGGTCAGGAGGGTGCGAGTTCTCCGTCGATGATGCGGCGGGCGATCTCGCCGATCTTGACGCGGTTGCTCATCGCCTGGGTCTGGATGAACCGCCAGGCCGCGTGCTCGTCGTAGCCGTGCTCGTCCATGAGACGACCCTTGGCCCGGTCGATGAGCTTGCGCGACTCGAGCCGCTCCTCGAGGTCCTCCACATGACGCTCCAACGACGTCAGCTCGGAGTGGCGCGCGAGCGCAACCTCGATCGCCGGCAGGAGGTCGCTCTTCTGGAACGGCTTCACCAGGTACGCGAGCGCGCCGGCGTCACGGGCCTGCTCGACGAGGTCGCGCTGCGAGAACGCCGTGAGGATCAGCACCGCGGCCAGACGCTCGCTCGTGATCTGACGGGCCGCGGAGAGGCCGTCGAGCCCGGGCATCTTCACGTCGAGGATCACCAGGTCGGGCACGAGGTCGCGCACGAGCTCGATCGCCTCGTCGCCACGCCCGGTCTCCCCGACCACGGCGTACCCCTCTTCTTCGAGGAGCTCCTTGAGGTCGAGACGGATGATGGCTTCGTCCTCGGCGATCACGACGCGGGGGTTCGCGCTGGCTTCGGTCATCAGCGTCCCGGTCAGCGGGCCGAGAGCTCGGCCGACATGCGGTCGAGCAGGGCGTCCTGCTCGCGCTCGAGCCCCGCCGTCGAGACGACCAGTGCGTCGCGATGGCGCCGAAGGGCGTCGGCGTGGCGACGGGCGTCGCGGGCCTCGGCATCGGTCAGCGGGGTCTCGGCGACCAGGGCGCGCATGCGCGCGTCCTCGGCCTCGTCCTCGAGGAAGACGAGCTGTTCCTCGGTGACGGCCAGCTCGGCCCGGAGGCGCTTGAGCCGGTCGGACGCGTCCACGAGGCGCCGATGCAGAAGGGACCGTGTCATGGACCGAGAAGTCTACGACCCGGGCGGGGGTGTGGCACCGTACCTTCGTGGAGCGACCGTGACCCCCCATCCCATCTTCACCCCCGAGCACGACGAGCTTCGGGCGTCGGTCCGCCGGTTCGTCGAGGCCGAGCTCGCCCCCCACGTCGACGAGTGGGAGGACGCCGGATCCTTCCCCGACGAAGTGTTCCGCCGGGCCGGCGAGCTCGGGTTCCTCGGCCTCCACTATCCCGAGGCATGGGGTGGCTCCGAGGGCGACCTCGCGGCCGAGATCGTGTTCGTCGAGGAGATCGCCAAGGCCGGCTGCGGCGCTATCGCCATGGCCCTCTCGGTGCAGACCGACATGGCCACGCCCGCCCTCGGTGAGTTCGGCACCGACGACCAGAAGGAGCGCTACCTGCGCCCGGCGATCGCGGGCACGAAGATCGCGGCGATCGCGATCACCGAGCCCGACGCCGGCTCCGACGTCGCGGGCATCACCACGCGGGCCACGCTCGACGGTGACGTGTGGCGGGTGAACGGCACCAAGATGTACATCACGAACGGCGCGCGGGCCGACTTCCTCACCTGCGTGGTGAAGACCGATCCGTCGGCCGGTCACGCGGGGATCTCGCTGCTGCTCGTCGACACCGACCTGGCCGGCGTGACCGTGTCGCGCAAGCTCCGCAAGCTCGGGATGTGGGCTAGCGACACCGCCGAGATCGCGCTCGACGACGTGGCGGTGCCCGCCGCGAACCTGATTGGGCTCGAGCCCGGCCACGGCTTCGCGCAGCTCATGTGGCAGCTCCAGTACGAGCGCATGTCGGGTGCGGCCGCCTGCCTCGGGTACGCCGAGAGCGTGCTCGACGAGACGATCGCGTACGCGAAGGAGCGCCACGCCTTCGGTCGCCCGATCGCGGGCCATCAGGTGGTGGCGCACATGCTCGCCGACGCCGCCACCGAGCTCGCCGCGGCGCGTGCGCTCGTCTACGACACGGCGTGGAGGATCCTGCACGGCGACTACCCCGTCGCCGAGATCTCGATGGCCAAGAAGTACTCGGCCCAGGTGTTCAACCGCCTCGTCGACACCTGCCTCCAGGTGCACGGCGGCATGGGGTACATGCACGAGTCACGGGTGAGCCGCGCCTTTCGCGACGCCCGCCTGCAGCGCATCGGCGCGGGCACCGACGAGATCATGAACGAAGTGATCGCGAAGCGCCTCGGGATCACGCCGTAGAACGCCCCTGGATCAACCGCCGACGACGGTCGCGCAGGTGTTGCGGGAGTACTCGCAGGTGTAGGTGCCGAGGTCGACGACCCGATCGCTGGACGCCGGGAGGCTGATGTTGAACGTCAGGCCCTTCCACTCCACATACACCCTGGAGTCCGCGGCCGGTGCGGTCGGCGCCTTGACCTTGTACTTCATGAGGCAGACGAAGGCGCCCTGGAACTTCACGGCCTTGCCTTTGGCGAGCTTGCCCGTGCCCAGGGTGCTGAAGTCGCCGGCGGTGTTCTGCTCTGAAACCGTGACCTTCGCTCCGGCCTTCGCGCTCCCGAAAGCCCCCTCGCCGAAGCAGTTCTTGTTGGCGCCCACAGCAGCGTTGCCCTCGAACTGCAGCGCGCCCCGGTAGGTGATGGCCGGGACCGGGGCCCGATCCACCGATGCCCCACTCGGTACCGCGGTGGCGAGCACCGCGAGGCCAACGGTGGCGAGTGCAATCGTGCGCGACATGAGCATCCTCTCGGGTACGGTCCGAACGCTCGGCAACCTACTGCGGACCGGCGCGACGACAGGGTCGCGTGCGACCGACACCATTGCGAGTGACCGAGTCCGGCTGCGCTGAGCGTTCACGCTTGCGCACTCAGAGTGAACCGACTCAACACCGGCCGGCTTCGTGCCGACAACCAGGTCACTCCGGCGCGCGAGGCGCGTCGGAGCCCCAACCTGATGATGCGCCGTACCCCTCACCTCATCCTCGCCACGGCTCTTGCCGTCCTCGCCGTCACCGGCGCGGGGCTCTCGGCCGCGCCCGCGGCCGCCGACCCGCTCGGCGACCTGCGGGCCGAGCGTGATCGCGCGCAGGCCGAGGCCGTCGCCGCCGCCCAGCGCTACAGCGACGCCCTCGGCGAGCAGGCCACCCAGGAGGCCGAGATCGCCCGCCTCGAAGCCGAGATCCCGAAGCTCACCGCGCGGGTGGCCGAGCTCAAGGTGCAGGTGCGGGGCCGAGCGGTCGACATGTACCAGCAGGGCTCCGCGATACCGCTGTCACGCATGCTCGACGCGGGCGGCGTCGTCGAGGCAGCCCGCGCCGTCCAGCTCAGCGCGAGCGCAGCCAACCACGACCGCGACCTCGCCGCCGAGCTCACTCGGACCGTGACCCAGCTCGCGCAGGACGAGGCCGATCTCAAGGTGCGCAAAGCGGCCCAGGACGCGGTCGTCACGCAGCTCGCGGACCAGAAGGCCGGGCTCGAACTCGCGCTCGCCTCCGCCGACGTCGCCCTCAAGAACCTCGAAGCCGTGGGCGCGTCGCAGGCCGAGTTCAGCGGGGCCGCGGGTGCAGCCGCGGGCCAGGTGCGCACCGGCGCGGCGGTGTGTCCGGTCGCGGGCACGACCGTGTTCGTCAACGACTGGGGTGCGCCGCGATCCGGCGGGCGCACCCACAAGGGCACCGACCTCCTCGCGGCCATGGGGACACCGCTCGTCGCCGTCGTTGCCGGAAGCATCGATTGGGACCTCGACGTGCTGGGCGGCACCGGCGTGTGGCTCCACGGCGACGACGGGGTCGGCTACTACTACGCGCACCTCAGCCGCTGGGAGGGCGAGGCGCCGCGACGTGTCGCGCGCGGCGACGTGATCGGCTACGTCGGCGACACCGGCAACGCACAGGGTGGCCCGCCGCACCTGCACTTCGGCGTCCGCGCACCGACGGGAGAGATGGTGAACCCGTTCCCGACCGTGCGCGTCCTCTGTCGGGGGTAGGTGCCCGGGGAGGGATTCGAACCCTCACGCTCTTGCGAGCAGCGGATTTTGAGCCCGCCGTGTATGCCATTCCACCACCCGGGCAATCATCAGATCTTGCCACGGCGACCCGTACACTGAGCGCCGTGATCCCCGTGCTCGCGACCGACTTGCTGCCGTGGATCCTCGGGGTCTGCGTGCTCTCGGTGATCCTGCTCATCCTGATCATCGTTGCCCCGTGGCGCGGCGTGCGGAACGAGCCGAAGCTCGACGACGAGATCGAGACGCGACTCATGCTCGGGGAAGACCCCGACGAGATCGACCGCGACCTCGCGGCCCGCGAGATGGAACGACGGGGGCAGGCGAGCGACCCTCCCTCCTGGGACGAGACCTGAGGTAGCCCGGTCCTAGAGCGTTGCCTCGGCCAGGGCGAAGAAGATCCGCCCTTCACAGGCCCGCTCACCATCGACGGTCGAGTTCGCCCGGGCCCAGCCGCCACGGGCCGAGAGCCGCTCCATCTCCACGTGGAGGGTCAGCTCGTCACCGGGTCGCACCAGCCGGCGCCACCGGACCTTCTCCACCCCACCGAACAGCGGGAGCTTGCCCGTGTAGCGCTCGTGGGCCAGGAGCGCGATGCCACCGGCCTGGGCCAGCGCCTCGAGCTGGATCACTCCGGGCATCACCGGGAACCCCGGGAAGTGGCCGGCCAGGAACGCCTCGTGGCCGGTCAAGCGGTACCGGGCCGTGATCGAGACCCCGGGCTCACACGCGTCGACTGCGTCGATGAACCGGAACGGCGGGCGGTGCGGGAGGAGGGCGACGAAGTCGTCCGAGCTGCGCGTGGCCATCGCCCGCAAGTTACCCGCCGGTCGGGTGTAACCCGGGCGACCCCGGTCCGGTCCAACCATCACCCGCCCGGAAGCGCACGCTGAGGGCACACGAGATCGAGAGGGATCGTTCGTTGGGCATCGCCGTCATCTTCCCGGGACAGGGAACCCAGGCCCCGGGAATGGGCGCGCCCTGGCGCGATCACCCCGCCTGGTCGGTGGTCGAGCGTGCCGAAGCAGCCTTCGGCGAACCCCTCGCATCGCTCATCCTCGACGCCCCGGCCGAGCAGCTCGCCCGCACTCGCGACGCCCAGCTCGCCGTGCTCCTCACCTCACTTGTCGCCTGGGAGGCGATCCGCGAACGAGTCACCGCACCGGTCGCCTTCGCCGGGCACTCCCTCGGCCAGGTCACTGCGCTCATCGCCTCGGGCGCACTGCCCCTCGACGCGGGCGTGCGGTTCGCGGCCCGACGGGCCGAGCTCACCCAGGCCGCGGCCGACGCACACCCCGGTCGGATGGCCGCGCTCCTCGGGGCCACCGTCGAACAGGCCGAAGCCGCGTGCGAGGCCGCACCCGACGGCTGCTGGGTCGCCAACGACAACGCGCCGGGACAGGTCGTGATCGCCGGCACCCCTGAGGGGGTCGACGCGGGCTCGGCGCGCGCCAAAGAGTTGGGCGTGAAGCGTGCGACGCCGCTCAATGTCGGCGGTGCGTTCCACACCCCGCTCATGCGCGAGGCGGCCGACGCGCTGCCCGGCGTCCTTGCCGGCGTGACCTTCGCCGACCCCGAAGCGCCGGTCATCTCCAACCTCGACGCCCGCGCTTACCCGACCGGCGAGGGCTGGGCCGAGCGCTCGGGCGAGCACGTCGCGGTTCCCGTACGATGGCGTGAGTCGATGCTGACCATGGTCGAGCTCGGTGCCACGTCGTTCGTCGAGGTCGGGCACGGCACGATGCTCGCCGGCCTTGCCAAGCG
>Ga0315297_10002161_pt1 | contig 12366 bp, 7 predicted proteins | sample YL17G15_0_MG_FD_203628 | JGI IMG/M metagenome (GOLD analysis project Ga0315297, IMG submission 203628) | Sediment microbial communities from Yellowstone Lake, YNP, Wyoming, USA - YL17G15_0 | ecosystem: Environmental > Aquatic > Freshwater > Lake > Sediment | place: USA: Wyoming | collected... | reverse complement strand
GAGCATTTACTATACTGAAATCTTTCTCAAAAACAGCCCAGTCTTTCGATGCCGCAATTGCGTCAACGGTCAAAGCCAGTTCTTTAAGGACATCTCTATTCTTATCCATCATCCACAACCGTGTGGCCAGTTTGCCGGAAGAACGGTACTTAAAACGAATTGTATAATATCCCTCTTCATCGATGATTATCGGCAGAGATATTCCGCCGTGGCCTTTCTGTTTAGCGACGCCGTTTATGTGAAATTTCCCATTTTTTACAGCCGCTTGGCATTCACCATAGATTTTAAAATTTTCTCGAATTTCGGTCGGTTGCCCTTGTGTCGATGTTTCATCCTTGTAAAGAATTTCGCCAAAGGTCTGACTGATATAGTGATTGCCGATAGCTCGTTCTTTTGGCCGGCATATCTCAAATAGTCGGGCATCCGGCAACTCTTTGAGGTCTGTTAAGCCGCCTTCTGTGTTTATTTCCGGCCGTCTGCGGAATACACGAGTATAATGATTTCTGAAACCCGCATCAGCTAAAAGACCAATGGTCAGGCCGTCAGAAGTTCTATAGCCGATAGCGGGAAAGAGGTCTCGCAAATAACCTCCTTTACAATCAGTCTGGTCAAAACTCCAGTATCCTGCCGGTTCAACTGCCGGTTCGATACGGTTGGTTATCTTCAGGAATATAACCGGCATATCGGCCTGGTAAAAATTTATTCGTTTGCGAACAACGTGTTCGTTTATCACGTCATAAGTAACAGTTATCCACAGGTCAACAACGTATTTCAGCTCAACTTTGCCGGTTAGTTCGACGTGTGAATAATTACCTTTCCATTCAGTTGCTTTCCAGTTCTCTACGGCATCCTTTACGCTTGCTTCGGCATTTTGAAACCAGGCGGAAAACTCCCCGCATTTAGATTGATTATCGATAGCTGTCTCACCGGCGAGGATGGTTACATAAAAACCAGAAGTCTTATTGCCGTCAACTCGAAGCGAAATACTTTTTATATCCGATGATTCAGCGGCACTAACCGTATTGAATACATACAAAAATAATATGGATAGCAATATAATTTTCGTTTTTTTCACTGGTAATATTCCTCTAAGCAAAAATTTTATCATTTAATAAATTTGTCTTAACTTGGATTATCGCATTTGATTCTGATAATCAATCAGCCTGTCATTAACCATTGTCTTTTTCCCGTTATATTTAATTTCACCATTGGCAGGACATATAATTATGACTGCTGCTGATTTTGGCGCCAAATCAATAAGGGTTTTTCCCGTAACACCTGTACTTATAAATTTATTGCCGATAGATTCATAAATATCTTTTGTTTCTGCCCCAAGTTCGATAACGACTTTTTGCTCTCTCGGAAAAGGATTGTAATACAAATAAGTCGGATAAGCCGGGCTGTGATAAAAGTCTGTCGCGAGACAGTCAAGCCGGAGAATACCTTCTATGTTTGTCTTTTTGATAATGCCGCCGAATATCCCCACATAAGATGAGCCGTATATCCCGAGGTTTGTTTTGGCCCAGCTGTTTTTTTTGGCATCACCGGTCGCGTAAGGGGCTTTGTCACTAAGCGACTCTATCCAGATATCATCAATATATATTCTGCCAGACTTGCGTATGGGGGCAACTTTATTTATATTGGCAACTTTGAGATAAATCGTATCCGCCTCTGTCTGAACTTCAGCGGCTCTGTGAGAATCAGTTTCGGAGTTGAATTCAAACAGCAGTTTATATGACCCTGTAATTTGTAAAGAATAGCTGAACTGGAAACTTTCACCATCTCCAAGGTTATCCGTCTTGCCTACAAAGTTCAGAATATGCCTATCCGCTTTGCTAAGTTGTACTTTCCAGATATGTTCGAGATTATGCTGTTCGTCCTCTTCTATACACTCGTAAATTTTGTTTGTCCCGATAGCCGCTGTATAGTCTCCTGATGTTATTTTGCCTTTGACCGTTTCAAAGTCAGCAGTAACCCTGTCGATTTCAAGATACCGCTGACGAAGGCCTTCATAGGCGATACATGATTCCGGATCATTATTTTTAGCCCATTTGCGGTCTGTTTGCTGGTCTGCCTCCAGTCCATCAGGATAAAAGAGTCTCGCGCTGTTTGCGGCGTTAAGCATCCATTTGCCGATAGCTTTGGCAAATCTCTCATCGTATCTGACCAGCGGTACCATCGAGGCTGCGACATCAAATGTATTCATCGTAAAGCCATACATATTGTTTTTATCTGTTATGCTTCCAATTAGCCCTGCGCAATCAATACTGCCCCAGTTGCCTGTTGTAGCACCCCATTTTCTCCAGTTGCTTCCGTCGAAACACCAGTTGACAAATTTTTCCACGTTATAATTTGTGCCGTTTTCCGCATTCATTCTTGCGGCTGTATATGCTCCCAGCGGCATAAGAACTTCATAATAAGGGTTTGTTTGTGACTGTTGAAGAAAATCCATACCCCATTTTGCAGCGTTAAGATATTTTATTTTTGATTCATTGTCTCCGCTTTTGATATAAGCCATATATTCAATCCATGCCACGGCAGCGGCTGCATCTGCCTCTTTCCAGACGGTATTATCAACCGGCTTCATTGTAGAAAAGTCAAAGGCGGTATAATCAAAATTCGGAACCTGCCATGGGTCTGTCTTGCCTCCCATTGCCAGACAGGCTTTTTGCCATTGGTCTGCGGTGATGTAAAACTGTTTTTGCATTGTTTCGGATTCAGGATAGAAATAGTATGTTCTGTAAAACAGCACGCTGGGAAACATTTCATACCAGAAAGTTTGGCCGGTTTTTTCGTTAATCCTGTTCAGATAAAGTTTCTGGCCATCCGTAAAATAATTTGTGAAGATATCCAGATAATTTCTATTGTTCCTGCAAGTTTTGTCAATACCGGCTATCAGAGCGTTGCTAACGGCACCAAAGCAGGTAATGCTTTCGGTTCCGGGATGATTACCGCCGACATACGAAGGTATTATGAAAATATTTTTATCCGGCGAATCCGGCAGATTCTCGAATCTTATAAGAGGCAGAAAGTCTCCCTTTTTATCAGTGTCAAAGATAAATTTATCAAAATCTTTTGATACTTTGTTCCAGTCTCTCATACGATAAGGCTGAGGAAAGTCGGGCATCTGGTCTATCCTCGGAATGTTTATCTGCGGGGACACAAAATTATGCGTCTGTACGGGATGGGTTGTGCGGGCATGACAAGAGCTTAAAAAAATAATGGAGCAGGCAATTGTCAATACCGCAAAAGATTTAGCAGTCATTAAATTACGCCCTTAAAAAGCTAAGGATACATTTGAAAATTCATTTTGACGGTATAGCGAGTCTTTTTGTCGCCGGTCTGCGTCAGACAAAAGCCACTTTATCTGCGGATAAAGCTGATTTGTCTTTTTCGCCGGCGAGCAAAAATCTTCTACTTGCTGCTCAAAAGCAATTATTAGATCTCCCCTAAAAATTTAACGAGTCGAGAATATTATTTATTGAAAGTTCGGCTTTGCATATTACTTTATCCGAAGCGCCATAGTATATCGTAATGGCATCGCCTTTAACAATATGGCCATTGGTAAAGATAACATTTCCAAAAAAGCCATTCTTCTCATAGTCTGTTATCGGCTCCATAATCGGTTCCTCAGACCGGGCGATAACTTTTGAAGGGTCATCAAGGTCAAGTAAAAGAGCTCCAAGACAATATCTGTGATTTTTATCGGCGCCGTGATAAATCTCAAGCCAACCCTTGTTCGTTTTTATCGGAGAAGCGCCGGCTCCAATTCTTTCGCTGTCCCACATACCATCTCGTGTTCCGGCTACACATTTGTGTCTGCCCCAGTATTGCAGGTCGTTTGATTCGGCAAGCCAGATAGAATTTCCGCCTATAACCGTCATATTCGGACGGTGCAGGCAGCAGTATCTGCCGTTTATCTTTTCCTCAAATAAAGCACAGTTTTTATTTGGGCCAGAAATTATCATGCCGTATCTGCTAAAATTCGTCCAGTCAGACGTGCTCATCAATCCGACGCCGTATCCGTAATTTGAAACGGCGGTATAAGTCAGATAGTATTTCCCTTCGATTCCGGCAATTCTGTAATCCTCAATGCCATACGATTCAAGGCTACCTTGTCCGAATAAGGGTTTGTCGTCAACGACGGTGAAGTTATTTCCGTCCTTGCTGTGCGCCAGTCTTAAATGCGACAATGTAGTCAGATACCCATGTCCTTTATATATGATTACTCTTGGGTCGGAACAGTTCAGATGAGGGTCTGCCTTGTCAAATTCGAGAATCCTGATTTCTCCATTATCCATCACAGGAAAGCTTATTCTACCTTCTTTCTGCTCCGGCCTCTCAGCGACTCGCATTAAAAGCCATATCCTGCCTTTGTATTCAAAAACTCCCGGATTTAACAGGCATTCAACCTTAAGCCCCGCATGGCTCGCACGAACTGCAGCGGGAACAAGAATGGGATTATTTTTAAATCTTTTTGCAATATCGGCCACTATTCTGCTCCTGTATTTCTTAATCAATCATCAACGCGCGGATTTTTTACTCCCGAATCGCTCTGCGGCAAATCACCTTGTTGTGCAGTTTTGATATGGTGTTCCCTGAAACCACCCCATTCTTCCAGTTCCCTGACCTCTTTTTTAAACCACCTGAATACCCATATCGCGCCGACTACGGAGCATCCAAAACAAGCTGTTGCCTTGCCGAATTTCAACAGGAGGCAATAACCAATGCCAAGTGAAAAACCGTAACATAACAGAATGCCGCCGATGACATCTATGAATGTGCCGGCATTTAAGGCCTTGCCGGGCAGATCGCGAGTCTCTTTACTGACAACGCCCCAGAAACCGCCCGGCCGAACCTTGCGATAAAACGCATCGAGCTTCTGTACAGATACTTTAGGTGTCAGAAAAGTAACCACTAAACTTATCGAAACTATAATTGCAATGAATATCGTAATCTTAATCTCAAAAGGCATTTCAGGCCACGGATAACCAAACATCACAAAGGAGCGGGGAATAAAAGGATTAATAAATCCCACAACTAATCCGAGAATCAGGGCGGTAATTTCGGTGTAAGCGTTTATCCGCCACCAGAACCACCTGATAACGCTGATTATTCCGCTGCCTGCCATCAGGAATGCGAGGAATTCCCATGCTGCCGTAACCGACTTCAACAGTGGAACGATGCTTGCGGCGCCGACCATCAGCGCAACCACTACGATTCTCGTAACAATCATATATCGGCGATGCGAAGCGTCTTTTCTGATAAATCGCTTATAGACATCGGTCATAATATACGAAGCTCCCCAGTTGAGTTGCGTGGTGATTGTGGACATAAACGCAGCCAGAAAACCGCTCACGAGCAAACCCTTTAGACCGGCGCCGAGATATGTATTTGCGACTAAAGGGTAGGCCTGAGTATCTGTTTGTGTGCCTGTCAGACGTGGAAACAGAACAATGGAAACAAGAGCAACGGGTATCCACATCCATGGTCGTATGGTTTGAAACAAAGCATAAAAAAGAGTCGCAAGAACCGCATGCCGCTCATTCCTGCAGGCGCTCATTCGCTGCATATTATACCCGCCGGCATCAGCCCACCAGAGGACTAAGACGTAAATCAGCAGTTTGAGCATATCTAAGTCGAAGTGTTTAAAATCGGGAAAAATAGAAAGCGTTTTCTCGTAACCTTGTGTTGCGGCGACAGTGGTTAGTACGGTCTGAAGGCCGCCTGCTTTATGGACTGCAATAAAGGACAGTATTATCATCGAGCCTGAAGCGATAAAGAACTGCACAACATCGGTGATTACCACGCCATAAAAGCCGGAGAACGTAGTATAAATCAGGGCGACAACCATACAGGTGCCGATAGCCCAGACTTTATTCAGGGGTGTCATAATTGTAATAATGTTGCTCATGGCGAACGTAACCCAGGCGATTACGATAAGGTTTTGTACGACGCCGGAATAAAAGGCCCTAAATCCTCTGAGAAAAGCGGCGGCGCTGCCGTCGTAACGTAATTCGTAAAATTCCGCGTCGGTAATAACAGCCGCTCTCCGCCAGAGACGAGAAAAAAGAAAGATACCAACTATTAACGTGAGTACTGCGGCAAAGACCCACCACATTCTCTGGAGGCCAAACTGTCTGGTGATTTCGGTAACGACCAGCGGGGTGTCAGATGCAAAACTTGTGGCCATCAGCGAGATGCTGATCATCCACCATGGCATAGAGCGACCGCCCAGGAAGTAATGTTCTGGGCTTTGAGATGCTTTGTGAGAATAGATTATTCCGATAATTAACGAAAAAAGCAGGTACGCAACGATGATTCCGTAATCAAGAATCGTCAAGTTTTAAACTCCCGTATTTAATCGGTTTTATGACTCATAATAATCTGTAATAATCGAATAATCCACTTCGTATTATTTACTCGTTGCAGACGTAGCCGGGACGGGATTCGGAGCGGTTTCTATGAGTAGACCTTCAGACTCCTTATGCTCTCGGCTGCCCAGCAAACAATCAGTAAGTTCCTTTTTATTGACTTTGGCCGCCAAAGTGCAGCAATCAGCTCCACCGTAAAGAATATAGATATCGCCGTTATATTCATAACTGCCGCAGGTAAAAATCACATTGGAGGTTCCTTCATGGCTTGTAGATTCGCATTCATGCGGAGTTTCAGGTGCTATGAGTTGTCTCAGACACCTTTCTATAATATTTGCGGGTTTGCAGGGGTCAAAATTATTAAAATTAAAAAGGTCGGCGTGGAGGTCGTACCATTTGCTGCCGCTGTTTAGTACGTGACCTTTGTGATATATCACAATATATTTTTTATCTCCAACAGAAATTGGTACCGAACCGGCTCCTACCCATATATGTTTTGCCAATTCAGCGTTCTGAGTTGCACGCTTTATTATGCCTAAATCACGCCATGGACCTTCAATGCTGCTGCTCATCGCCAATGCAATAGCATATTTTGAGTAATTATCGTCAAAACATGGTCTGTGAAGCATAAAATAATGGCCGTCAATTTTTTCTGGAAATAAAACACCGTTTTTATTGCTGCTTTCCTCTGTGTTGACATTTCCGGCAACAGGGCCAAGTTTCTGCCATGTAAGCAGGTCGTCGGATTTGGCCAGACATATCCGCGTTTTTACCGGCCATCCTGGTCGCGGATTAGATGCAAGACCGACTCCGCAATAAAGATAATAATAGATGCCGCCAAGGCAGTGCAGCCTTCCATCTTCAACGCTGACATAATCGTAAAGATTTTCATCCTCGCCGGGAAGGATTACCGGATTATTATGCCTGTAAATCGGATGCAGTTCCGGCGTAAAAACTGCTACACCGGAAAAAGACCTGCTAAACGGCCTCTTAGGGTCGGTTTCCTGAGATGGCCTGGCGCGATAGTGCACTACAACTATGCCATCTTTAATTCGAGTCTCGTCAAGGCTGCCGCTACCTATTAATTTGCGGATTATAGGGTCGTTTTTTGGCGACCTCTCGACATAAACAACCGCGGGATTGAATGTTGCGCCACTTTCCCACCAATTTGAGGTAGGGCTTATGATTGGTTTACCATTATTGAGTCTTGTTATCTTTGGTTGCGAAGAACAAGTTGGCATTCTGCCTCCATTCGGTTTTGTATATAGTTGTAATTGTTGTGCATTGAGACATAATGGGGCTCAAGACGTAAAATGTCAATATAAATAAAATATGTTTATTAAAATTAGTAAACACTTTCGATGCTAATATGTGACTACAATAACAAGCATAAGTGCTTTTAAGACAATAAGTTATAGTATTTTATATGCAATAAAATTTTGTAGCATATTTATTTTTTAATCGGTAATACTCATAAAATTTTACAAATATTGCACAAAATTGTCATTGACAAGTAAGCGAGCTGGTGTTAGTGTACCATTATAAGTATCCGAGTCATACAAGCGATTATAGGAGGCTGCGATGCCGGTGAAAGTAAGAGATGTTGCGACAAAATTATCTGTTTCTCCCGCAACAGTTTCGAGAACTCTCAATGGGGATTATGGCCGTGGAACAATATCCTTGGCCACTGCCACTCGTATTCTTAATTACTGCTTCAGCAAAGGATATCTCAGCAAAGAAGAGAAGGACAGCATTCTCCTTAAAATGAAAGTCAGGGTATCAGGCAAAAAGATATTTAGTCTTTCATGCTTTGAGGGGCTTTGGAACTACAATGCGATTTTTTCCTCGGTTAGCAATTCGCTGCAGGACAGAGGACAGTATTCAGGCTTTTATACGGTTCGGTCGGCTAATGATTTATTCCGTTTTCCACGAGATGAGGCAAGCGTCATACTGGTTTTCGGACGCATCACGCCCAATACTTATGAGGCCTTGCGTGGATTCGAGATACCGGTTGTGATGGGCGACAACTATATACCTGGTTCAAACTGGAGTACTGTTAACAGCGATAATATTGGCGCTACATCAAGAGCAGTTGAAATTCTTGCTGAATTAGGGCACAAACGCATTGCGTTTGTATGCCGCCACGAGGACTATCCACAGCGCACCTACAATTTACACCAGCGTCAAAACGGTTATATAATAGGTATGAATAATGCAGGCCTGAGTTACGATGGCCTGATTGTCTCCAGGGACTGCTCGAGAAATGATTATACGCCAAGCACGCATGAAGAAGTGCTGACTGATTTGAGAGAACTCGCCGAAGATGTCATCGCTTTGAAACCTATGCCGACGGCTGTTGTTGCGGGCAATGACCTGATTGCCCATGTTTTGCGTGTAGTCTTGCGGGAACATGGTCTCAAAGTACCCCAGGATATGAGCATTATTGGATATGATGGCCAGCACAGAATTCCCGGCGCGATGGGCTTTGAGCCAATTTCCACGATGGTAGTCAATTGGGATGAAATGGGGCGGGCCATGGTGGACTTAGCCACAGAGTTCGTACTCAATCCTAAAACTCACATTCGCCACGTATTAATTCCGGCAGAGTATGAGGATATGGGTACCGTTGCTCGAGTGTGATTTATATTTTAATGGAGTCTAAACATAAGGCTCGTTTGCCGAGTAAGGCAAGCGAAAGGGTGGGAGAAAGGAGCTGTGAAAAAAGGGTAAAAAGTGTGAGTAGAGTAAAAAAAGAACCGTGTGTTTGTAAATTTTTGTAACTTAGTAATTTAGAAGGAGAGTGAAGATGAAGACGCGTATATTATTTTTGATGATTTTTGTAGTGGCCATATTGGCGGCAGTTTCGACGCCGGTGCAGGCTGGTTTGCTGTTGGATCCTATGACACAGGGGGCTATAGTAAGTGGCACCACCGACCCGCCACCGGCACGGACTGGAATACCTGGACGCTGGGTTGACCTGCGTTCGCCTCCGTTCAATACACAAGGCAGTGGCTACCTGACGGACTCGGCCTTTAGTCACGATGGTGGCGGCTCAATGCGAATTGATTACAGCGGACAGGTTTATGGAAGTGAGTGGGATCGTGAAATAGCTGGGTATTTCGACGTGGGTCTATATGCCCCGGATATACCCGACCTTTCCAACGGGTATGATCCCTATGTGCCCGACCCCACCCTGGCGTTCTCATTCTGGATGTGGACGGCTGGAACAGTTAACGGACTTGTTGCCCCTGAACGCCTTCGCGAGCTTCAGATCTATTCGCCGAACAAACGGGTGCTTTTCGAGGTGTCGGCCTATAACGTAGCTGATCCAGTTGGTGGGTGGAGCCAGGTGATTGCACCATTGACGAGTTTCGCTGGAGACGCACAATTTGATTGGAGTGCAATAAATGAGGTCAAGTTCTTCTTCAGCTCATGGAAGGGTGATGCTCCCGATTGGATAGCTGATCCTCTTACAGGGTCGTCGGTTTACATTGATGATTTTCGGCTGATTCCCGAGCCGGCAACTATGTCGTTGCTTGCACTGGGCACACTGGCGCTACTGAAGAGACGCAAAGCCTAAGTTGATAGTAAGTAGTAGTGTAAGTAGTAAATATTCGGCGGCGGCACGATAAAGGCGCCGCCGCCGGATTCTATTAAGTGGAAAGGTTTGTGGTGCGTGCAGACAAGGTATTGGAGTTGGAATATTATTATAGGAGATAGCAAATGAAACTGTCGAAAACATTATGTTATATGCCATTTATCGTTATGGCGGTATTTTTGATGCCTGCGTTTGCGGCAACGCCGATTGGTCAGCTTGCTTCATTTGACAGTATTGCGACCGAGGGCTGGGTTGACACTGGTACGACGGGGTTGCCGACGGGGCGTATGCTTCAGACCCCCCCGGGCGACGCCAACTTTAACGAAGGCACTGGCTCGATGAAGATTAATTTTACGCCTCCAATACTCAATATACATAAGGAGATTGAGGTAGTCAGGACTTTTAGCCCGGTTTTAGATGTTAATTATCAGACCCAGGCTATTACTCTGTGGGTATGGAGCGCGGATGTCAATGACTCAAGGTTTCAAACTGGGAGTTCAAGACTCAAGGAGGTTGTTTTGTATGACTCTACCGTTGGCACCTCGCGGCATATTGGCCGTTTCACTGTGCCGCCTCTTAAGAACGTTGGCTGGAATAAGGTGATAGCTCCATTTAGGAACTTTATGTGGATGGCCGGGAAAGGCGCCGGTGCTCCTCTTATAAAACCCGGAGTCGTCGAGTGGAATAAGATCACCCAAATAGGGCTCTTCATGAGTTGTCTGCCCTATTATGGCATAGGCAACCCGATTTATATGGATAATTTATGGCTTGAGCTTGCTCCTGCTCCTATTGCCAGGCCGTATCAGATATCTTCGTGCGATAATATTGTCGATGATTTGTGGGATGAGCTCCGTGGCAGCGGTGTTATGCTTCAGACCCCCCCGGGCGACGCCAACTTGTTGGGGTGGAAAGACCCCAACGGTTCAATGATGATTGATTTTAGGGTATATGGAGTAGCTAAATCGGACATTTGCCCAAGCTTGTCTTTTGTTCCAGCTTTGGATTTTTCTACTGATTATAACGACTGGGCTATTACGGTGTGGTTGTGGACCGACCTTGTCCTTGATTCAAAACTCAAGGAGATTATTTTGCATGACGCTGAGTGGAATCTGGGGCGTTTCAGGGTGCCGCTGACGTTGAGTCCAGGCTGGAATAAGGTTGTAGCCAGGCTTGATGAGTTTCTTTGGAATAGGGTAGGTAATGATATTATTACTATTTCACCTGACGAAGTCCGCAAGGATGCGATTTTATCAATGGAGATATGGACGGAATGTCATCCTGGCGGTGGCAACCAGATTTATTTGGATGATTTTCGGTTTGAACCGGCTGTTGAGGCACTAAGCGAAGCGACAATTGTCAATGCTGATAGAACTTTTACCCCGATTACCGTGGACGGCAATCCGGCGGATTGGGCGGCTCTTGATGACAGCGATGTCGTCGATTTTGACCTTCAAGCAGTTCCGGACCCTAACGGCAATCTCCATGTTAAGTATCGTCTTGCATGGGACCCCGATTACCTCTATATACTGGTGCAGGAACAGCCAGGCGATGGGGTTGCCACTGAAGCAGCAAATCTTGCTGCCTTTTCTGATTCTGCTCTCGGCGTGTCAGAATGGTATGACAGTCTTGCGCTGTACTTCGACTTTACAAATAACCGGTACCCAGGCATAGCTTCACATATCAGCTTTTACTTATTCCTTGGACTGAGCTCGACAGGGCGTACAGACCTTATGTTTCCCTTGACCAACGGCAGGTGGAGTGACCAAGGCGGCGTAGATCTCGCTGCCATAGCTAATGGCTCCGTGGCGACAAGCGGGACATTAGGCAGTCGTGTCATAGAGGCAAAGATAAAGTGGAGCGACCTGGACAGCGCAATAGATTGGTGGCGTCTGCCTGAGGGCGGCCTTGCCGCCGCTGTCACTGCCAAACCGGGTTCGGGTTATATCTTCGGCTGCGACCCGCGTCTTTGCGATACTGAGATGCTGGATCCTCCGTGGACAGCCGAAAAAGGCCTGGCATGGTTAAGTAATGGTGAGCCAAGCGGCACGGGCATTTACGCCAAAGATGTTCGGCTGGTGTGCTCGGCTGCCGACCTCGACTTCGATTGTGATGTGAATTTTAAGGATTACGCACAGTTTGCCGAAAAGTGGCTCAACGACGGCTGTAACAATCTCAACGGTTTCTGCAATGGCGCTGATATTGTGATTGACGGCACGGTAAATATGATAGACCTTGCTGAATTCGCCCAGGAATGGCTATCAGAGTAAAAAGCCGGTTGGTAAATACCGGCTATTTAAAAATATATTTCAGAGTGTCTGATTTAAACAGTGGTAACAGCGGCGTCTTTAAGACACCGCTGTTATCTTTCGTAAAGGATATCGCAATATGAAAAAG
>Ga0315297_10002159_pt1 | contig 12372 bp, 18 predicted proteins | sample YL17G15_0_MG_FD_203628 | JGI IMG/M metagenome (GOLD analysis project Ga0315297, IMG submission 203628) | Sediment microbial communities from Yellowstone Lake, YNP, Wyoming, USA - YL17G15_0 | ecosystem: Environmental > Aquatic > Freshwater > Lake > Sediment | place: USA: Wyoming | collected... | reverse complement strand
CGCGCGCGAGGTCGGAAGCTCCTCTAGCTCTCCCGCGGGTGCGTCGCGGTCGTCTGCGTTGCGGTGGTGGCGGTAGAGCAGACCGCCCTTTTTGTCGAGCAGATCGATCCGAACCCAAGCCAACTCTTTGAGCGTTAGCATCACGCGCGCCCATCGCTGCCGATGGTTCTCGGGCACGTTGATTTTTGTTTCGCCGCCGTCGCCATCGACGGCGATCAGGCTCGTCGGCTTGTGCTCGCGGAGCTGCTCGTACAGTCCATAACCGCGCACGATTCGCTGATTCACTGCCACCATTGTCCACTCCCTCGGTTGTGTCCGCAGTCGTGCGGACGTTTCGAGCGCGGACAGTCGCCGGAAGTGCGAGCGCGATCAACCGCTATCGCCGCGCGCCTGCGCGCTTCTTCTTCTTGCCGCCGAACGCGAGCGCCGCAGCAAGCAGGAGGATGCCGACGCCGCCGCCGCCGCTGCGTGCGGGAGCTGCCGGTTCTTCGGCGCCTTGCGGGAGCGCAACTTCGTAGAGCTGCCGGAACGTCTCGATCGGATCGATGCGCCACGCGCCGCGACTCGCCGCGCCCGGCAGAATCGGCGCCGTGCGCAATTCCCAATGGACATGCGGATGATTTGACGCGGCGACGTGGCCGAGCTGCTGCCCGGCGAACACCATACGATTGTTGGCGGCTCCGTCTGCCTCGGACATCATCACGACGTCTTGCGGCCGGTCCTGCCGAGGTCGCCACTTCTTGCGATCGGGTTTCACCTTCGCCGCGTCCCAGATATCTCGTACCAGATCGAAGCGCGGGACCGCATCGGTTGGCTTTGGCGTGGTCCACAACGGCAACTCATCGGGCAACGATGCTAAGTCGGGCTCCGCTAGGTGTCCGATCAGCGAGTAGCGCACTGATAGATGGTCCTCGGGAAAGTTGGCGATATCCGCAAGGCCTTTGCTCGTCACCCACTGCCACACGCGCTTAGAAAGCGGCGTGCTTCGATCGTGGTGCGCGATCAGCGCGACCCACGGACCGTAACCGACGAACGGCGCCTTGTCCGCGGGACCGTGATAGAGCACGAACCCCGAGAACGGCACGCGAACCACGGAGCCCGCTGGTGCGCCGAGGTCCGCGCCTTTGTGCGTGCAGGGATAGCCTTGCGACCCGCACGCGCCTTCGCTCGCGTTGCCGCGCTCTGCGTTGAACGCGCCGAACTTGCCCACCTTGAACTGAGCAAGCGGCCACTGCGGCCGATCAGTAAGCTGTAGTTGGTCTGCTCCCATCATTTTCGTGTTCCTTTCAACCATGCGAATCCGACCGCGAGCGCGAGCGCCCAACCGCCGAGACGGTCGACCGCTTCGCGCGCCAGCTCGCGCGCGACGAGCGCGCCGAGCTGCTCCAGCTCGGGCCGGCGAGCGTCCTCCACACCGGCAGCGGTGAACCGATACGAGGGGGGCCGGGGGACCCACGGAGCGGAAGCGTGCGCGCTGCGCGGTCGCACGGGAATCCGAGCGCGGATAGGTCGCCAGCCGCGCCCGTCTGGCTCCCAGACCACGTCACCCGCGCGACGTGTCATCGGCGCCGCTTCCCTTTGCGATGCGGCTTGGACTGATCTAGCGCGTAGAGCGCGAGGCCGATCGCGAACAGCACCCACGGTTTGACTGCTTCGCGCGCACCCGCCGCCGCCTCCTTGCGCACTTCGGCCTTGATGCCGTCGAGCATGTCGAGCCCCATCATCGGCGCCGCCCGCGCTGCTTCTTGACGCCCTGGAGCACGACCGCGGCAAGTAGCAGCGCGCCGACGCCCGAGCCGCTGGGCTTTGGCTTCGGCTTTTTCATTTGGTTTTCGGTCACCTTGTTCCATGCCCATTTCAGCGCGGGCCAGCCGTGCTCTAGCGCGAGCTGCTTCAGCGCGTCTTTTGCCAGCTCGGCCGGCGTCGGGATCGGGCTGTCACCCATGGCGTGTTGTTCCTTTCAAGTATCCTTGCATAAGTATCGCGCTAGAGCTCCCGCTCGGCCGCGCCGCCGGCGCCGCGCGTTTACCGACGAGGATTCGCACGGTCCGGGTTTCGGACGCGGCGCGATCGCGCGGAGTCTTATGCAATGCGGTGATCATAGGTCGAGGTGGAACATCATTCCCGCGCGGACCGCTTCGTTAGAGCCGCCGCCCGTTGGCTGCACTGACATAAACAGGTTGGACGTGTAGCCCGAGAGAGGAATCCCGCGATCGTCGGGCCAGTCGTTGCCGACGGTCGCATCCCATACGTGCGTGTTGACGTTTGGAACATTCAGCATTGAGAGCTGCGCGATCGTGAGCTGCGTTTGAGCGAGCGCGATCATCTGCTGGCGATCCATCAGCGGCGTAAACGCTCGCGCGAACGGCGGACACTGAAACAGGATCGACGTTGTCCCGAATTCCTGAAACGGATATGTGAACGTCGCCGCGTTGACCGCATCGCCGCCGCCCGGCTCGGGCCCAACGTGCGCGAGCAAACGCGGCAACGTCTCGGGGTTTACGGGCACAGTGCCGCTTACCACTCCATCGACTTGGATGTAGTGCGCGCTGACTTGAAGGAGCAGACCGCGCGGCGGCCAGTCGACGAAGGCTTGATGCTGCACGCCGCCGCCGCCGAACGAGATGCGCGCGTAAAGCATGTTGCCGGTCGCGCTGAATCCCTGCGGGATCATCGAGTCGAAGACTAACGGCGGGTACGACGTCCACGGTGTGGGAGCTGCGTACGGATTGAACGGTGGCGCGATCGGCGTCAGGCCCGGCTGCGGCTGCCAGGGTCCGAGATAGATTCGCGCGGGCTGGATATCTGACTCGCTCACGCCCTTCCAGCGCACAACGTCCTTGATGCCGACGGCGAGCGTCTGGCTTGCCGTCGAGGGAATTTGTAGCTGTAGGCTCTGCCCGAATTGAACCGGGACGTTTGCCACGAGCTGCGGGACCTTGCCCTCGGAGCGGGCCAGCTCGCGCGGATCAGTCATCGCGAGTTCCGCGCCATGCGCCGCTGGTAGTTCTGCATTGCGGCGAGCTTTTGCATTTCGAGCGGGTCGACCGCGGCGCCCTTGGCGATCTGCCTGCGGATGCTCTCAGCGAACGGGTGCGGGTTGCCGATCGGCAGACCGAACGGGCCCGGCTTGATTGACGAGTCGAGGCCGAACGGCGAGAGGCGCGGACCGGCGCCGAGCTGCCGGCGTGCGTTGCCGCGTAGCTCGCGATCGTCGGCAAGACAACAACCGCCGCCCGACATTGCCGTGCGACTGCCCTTGCTCATCTCGTCCATTTCGCTTGCCAGCTTCTTCAGCGTCGGGTCTGTAAACTGTTTCTTGACCTTGCCAAGCAATCCCTTTCGCTCGGCCAGCTCGATCGCCTTGAGTGCGGCCAGGGCGGGAGCCACGTACTGCGGGAACGCCGCGCGCACCGCGGGGTTGCTCAGGATGCCGTGCGCGATCGTGCGGGTCTTGCTCAACGCCTTGCCCGCTTTGCTCAGCTCGTCCCACCATGACCCCATGCCCTGCGCGTTGTCGTCCTCCGACGTGCCGCGTACGGTGATGCCCTCGCCTGCTTCGCTGGTGTTCAACTTCAGATCACAACGCCACGTGCCATCAGGCAACTTGTAGACGTTGACGTGAATGCCTCGCTTTGCCATCGGTGCTCTTTTCCCCATCAGGGGCGACGCTGCGGCGCTTTCATGCCGAGCGCGCGTGATGGATCTTCTATGTGTCCGTCGGGGTGACGGACGATCGCGTGGTAGCTCTTGGGCCCCGTGCGGATGCAGACGGCCCGAGCTGGATAGGGGATGCCGGCGATCATGCCGGCCACTCGCAGCTCCGCGGTTCTATGCCCCGCGGCGTCTTCGCAGTCGAGATGCTTCTCGACCAGGTTATCGGCCACGGTCTGCCACCATTCGCGCGGTGGCGGCTCGTGCTTGTAGCGGATGCCGATTTCATACAGCGGTGGCACCGGACGCCCCGAGCGAATCGCCGCGATCAGCATCGCGACGTTTACGCGCACGAGTCCCTCAAGCGCTGCGTTCAACGCTTTGGGCAAGTCCGGTATCACCATCGTGATACGCACGGCTAGGTCTTGCCGCCTCGCTTCACGCGCGCCAGCTCGGCCGCGACGTCGTCCCGCTTGCGAATGTCGGCCGCGGTTTCCTGCACGCCCTGGCCGGGCTGCGTCGGAGTCGCGCCAGATTTCGCGGGCGGGTTTTTCCATCGCGGCATGAAGCTAGGCTGGCGACCGACGACGGGCGTTGCATGCGGGAGCGGCTCCTCGCCAAACCCTTCGCCGATCACGTCGACGAGCTTTCGCCAGGCAACGGACGCGATGCCGCTGCCCTTGGAAAGCTCGGCCTTGCCGACCTCCTGGAGCGCCAGGAGCACGTCGAACATAGCGCGAGCGCTCGCGTGCTCGTCGCGATGCGCGAGCGCTTTGGTTTCTTCGTCGGTTGCCATCGTTGCTCCTTGCTTAGCCGACCGTGAGGCCGAACAGGGTGAGATTGAAATCGATACGATCGGCGCCAGTCGGGAGCGCGCTGACCGCGACGGTCGCGAAAATTTCGTTGCCGACTGCGGCCGGCGAAAGGTTCACGCCGACGCCGAAAGCGTTGGGGCTGAGAGCCGCGAACGAGATCGGATCACCGGAGAGCAACTGGCCGTCCGTCGCGACCACGAGCTGCACGAGCGTCAGAAGGCCCGTTGCCGTGGCGCCCGAGCGGGTGAAGTCCGCGACCAGGCGACCGCCGCGCAGCGGACGCTGCGGCCGAGCGCGAATGGTGACAACGGCCGGCCCTGCGACCGTGAAAGCGCCGTTCTCGAATCCCAACGGTTGCACGCGACCGCCGCGATCGGGGACGCCCGGCATCTGCGGCTGAACCGCTGACATCGGAGTCGACTGGGCGAGCGGGTTCTGGGTCATCTTGGCTAGCGCCGCGACCTTGGCGAGCGCGAGCATCTTGTTAGGCGACTTGCCGCCGCCAAACCCGAACTTGCGACCGACTGCACCCGCGCCGCGCTTCAGTGCGCTGAGAGGATTCCAGCCCATCATCATCGCCAGCTCGGGGTTATAGCCGGCGATCGCGCCGAGCATCGCTTGCTCCGCGCCATCGTCTCCGCCCGCCAGGTAGTTGAACGAGTCGAGGCCCATCATGTCCCCGCTCATGTCTCCGTTGTCGTCGCCATACAGTCCGCTGAGAATTTCCAAATCCATGCCGGCCATTGTTGGCCCCCTTTGTCGTCTTGGCTTGCGGTGGTATCCGGCGACCGGGCAAAAGTGCCCGCGCGTCGGACGTCGCAAGCTCGCGCAGCTTGTCAGCCGATGCTGACCAGCTCCGCGAGGCCGCGAGGCCCGCGCGTCGGCCTAGTAGTCGTCCTCGCCCTTGACCGAGAACTCGAACTCTTGCAGGCCCAACTTGTACGCGCCGACGTCGCAGAACGCCTGGGCGCCCGCGTCGAACCAATCGCCGCGGTCCGAGAAGTAATTGAGAATCAGGCCGGCGAGCGCCTCGCGCGGAACCTTGCCAATCACCGGCAGCTTGGCGAGCAGATCGTTAACGAACGTCAGATTTTTGGTGCCGCCTCCGACCTCGCTGTATCCGATGGCTCCCGCGATCGCCGCCGAGCGCAAGCGGAACGGGCCGGGGAGCATCTCGCCGGCTCCGTGTTCACGCTTCATCAGCGAGCGACCGCCGCCCGCCTTCTGGCGAACACGCACCGGGACCTTGATGTGCCTCGTCTTGGTGACGACGATCGGTTTCGCGTAGCGCACGAGCGCGGTTGATGCCTTCTTCTTCTTCATGGTCGAGCTGCCTTTCTTGAACAGATATTTCTTCAGATGCGGAGGGGTGACCCCCTTTCGATTTGCCATCGCGGTCCCTTTCAGTTTTGGTACACGTGCTCCCGGTGGGCATTTTTTGAGAACGACCACGCCGGCCGGCGTGGCAACTTGTTTGACGTCGCAGCCCGCGGCGCGGAGCTGCTGCACGCGCGACCGGCTCTGCTTGCCGGTTAGTTGCGGCGCCGCCGCCGCCGCTGCGCGCTGCTTGGCCGTGAGTCGCATCAGCCGCGCGCTCGCTTGCGCTTGCGCGCGAACATGAACAGCGCGAGAACGATCGCGATGCCGCCGCCGCCGCCGCCGCCGCCTTTACCGTTGCCGTTGCCGATCGGCGGGACGGGTTGCGCGGTGAGCGGTGGCTCGCTGCCCGGTGGCGGGAGCACTTGAGGCACGCCCGGCAGCGGTAGCTGCTCTGGCTCTGGAACACTTCCGGCCGGTGGCTTCGCCGCCGCCGCCGCCGCCGAGCTGGCCGACGCGGCGACCGCCGCGCCACCTTTGGGGCCGAGCTGCGCGGTCCACTGCTCGCGCATTGCGTCGGGTAGGGCCGACGATTCGGCTCCCAGCGTTTTCATTGCCTGCCACGCGTCCGCGGCGAGCTGCCGAAACCCTTTGTCAGTGCCGCGCCCGTCAACGGGTGGCGTCCCTTGGGCCCCACCTTCGTCCAATTCTTTCGCTAGCGTCACGAGTGACGCGAAAAGCTGCTTGCCGTACGGGTACACCTGGAGCTGGTGCGCGGTGTCAATGCGGAACTTATCGCCCGGCTTGGTCCAGCCGAGCGCCGGCAGCGCGAACGCGTACCAGTCCCACGGGGTCAAGGCGACGTTTGGCGCCTTGCCGAACGTGCGCAGCACTGCGCGCATTTGGCTGATCAAGCCGGACGCTTCGCGATTGGTGTACTTGATCGGCTTGGGCGCGTTTGCTTCTACTGCTTGGGTCCATGTCGTCATTGGATAGCCTTTCTCACGTCACCTGCGCGACGTGAACCCACAAGCGGCTCGCCGCTTCGGAGAGCAGACCGTTAGGAATGTTGATGAGGTCCGCGGTCTGATAGACGTACACGCGCAGCACCGAGACGCTGAGCAGCTCACCAAAGCATTGCAGACCGGGGAAAGCGCTCACGGGAGGGCCGCGCACGCCCGGAGGCTCGGGGATAGGCCAGAAGATCGGCGGCTGCACGTTCGCAGTGATCACGGCTCGATTGACCGAGACGATCGGCATCGTAAAGGTGAAATCGCGAACGCCGACGAAGTTTGCCGCGTTGTCCGCGACGGGACGCGAAACGCTCGCGATGTTTGTCTGCGAAAGAATCGTCCCGATTGGCCCACTCTGCCAATCGAAGACCAGGAGCGCGAACGGAGCGCCGGCCATCGGTACGCCGCACGAGATTTCGCCGCGCACACACAAGTTGTTGCAGGAAACGTCACCGTTGAGATTCAGATCTTCTGCGTTGCTCATTGCGCACCGTCGCCTTGCATAAGAGTTGCGGTTGAGCTCGAGCGCTCGAGCTTCGCCGGCGCCGCGCGTTTACCGACGAGGAATCGCATTGTCCGGGTTTCGGACGCGGCGCGATCGCGCGGAGTCTTAGGCAATGCAGCGGAGGTCATGGCACCCCGAAAAGTTGCAGCCAACGCGGCGTGCCGCCGACGTCGTACTGATAGCCCGCTGCTCCACCTGGCCCGATGACGAACGACAACGACGCCGAACCGTTTTGGAATCGATTGACCGCCACACTGCCGACGTTCTGACTCGCGATCGTTACCGCCGCGGGCGACGAGAGCCGATTGAGGAAGATCAGAATCCGGCCCATTACTTGACCGGGAGCGATCTCAGTAAAGCCGGTAATCGTTGTCGGCGCCGTGCACATCAGACGAATGATTGTCACGAGCTGCGAACCCGGCACGCTGTAGTTGTTGACGATGCCGCCCGTTAGATTCGGCGCGTTCAACGACGCGAGGAACAGCGCGCCGATCGCCGCTTGCTGCGGGTTGAAAGGAACGGAGACGGTTGCAACGCCGCCGCCCGCGTTCGTCGCGGTGACGCCCGCGCCCACGTAGTTGATGACCGTGTGAGGCGCACCCGCGAGCGGGAGGCCTTCATCCTGAATCACGGGAGGAGGAGGAGGAGGAGGAATCGGAACGGAGACGGTTGCAACGCCGCCGCCCGCGTTCGTCGCGGTGACGCCCGCGCCCACGTAGTTGATGACCGTGTGAGGCGCACCCGCGAGCGGGACGCCTTCATCCTGAATTACGGGAGGAGGACCGGGAGGCGGAGGAGGGAAGATCGAACCGCCGACGAACAGATTACCGGCGAGATTGAGATCGCAGCCTACTTGCAGATGGCAACGCACCTGCGCGTTTTCACAAGTCAGCTCGCCCGCGAGCTGTAGATCGTCGCCTGCTGCCATGTAGGCCGACGCTCGCTCGGAGTGCCGGCGACGTCCAGCGCAAGCTGACCAGCTCGTGCTCGCGACCCGCACAAAAACAACCGGCGCCGTCGAGGATTTCGCCCGCCAATGCGCGAGCGCTCGCGAAGGTCTACGCTCGCGCTCGTCAGCCGCTGTCTGAGCTGTACGTAAACGGTAGATGACTCCACAGGAAATCGTCCAGCGCCTGCTGTACGTGCCGCGTGCGTTGATGCTCGCGCACGCCCTGGGGCACGTCCGCGGCCATCGCGAACAAAGGCAAGCGGTAGTCCTCCGAGGTCTTGTCGACGAACGCGAACACCGCGGGCCAGCCAAGGTGCATCGCAGCACCGTAGAGATGCGAGCGGACCTTGAGGCTCAACGCCGGCACGAGCACAACGGGTGTGCCTGCGTCGGCCAGCTCCTTCTCCCGTCTCCTGCGTTGCTCATCAAGCCACGCTGCCGCGTCGGCCTCGATGGTTTCACCGCGGCCGAGCTTGCGCACGATCGCGCCGAGCCCGGTAACCAGTGCGTGCTGGTGAACCGCGCGCCGCCATTGCTTCCACGTGTACGCCGCGCCGCGCACGCCGAACGCGACCGCATCGAGCAAGCGGAGATGGTTTTTCGACTTGCTCGCGCTCGCCGCTACTTCATCCGCGAGCCCCCATTTCGTGAAGTAGCTCGCCGCGTTCTCGCTGGGCGTTAGCTCGACGCCCTTTCGGTGAAAGTCCTCGGGGCTCTCGATACGCGCCCCGGAGTCGCGTACCGCACCGTCCCACGCTTCCCTGAGTGTCCCCATGATCTCGTCGAGGAACGCGCGGCGTACCGTCTCGGGGCACGCGCGGAGCGGCTTTACAAATCCCCAGCGTTCGCGATCGGTGTCCAGCTCGGCAAGGTCGAACGCTTGGCCGGGCTTGGTTGCGGCTGCGCGGAGCACATACGCATGCTCGATCAGGATGTTCGATCGCTCGACGAAGATCGCGATGTGAAAATGCGGGTGCGAACCGTTCGCGCTGCCGTGGGTCGCGTCGAGAACGCGCACGCGACCGATGACGCCCCAGCGCTTGACGAACCGGCGCCATTGCTTGGAGCGCATGAACGTCTCGCCGGCCGCATAGAGCTGATCAACTACCGTCTCCGTCGATACGTCGGCGTAGTGCGGAATCGTCAGCGAGAGCATCCACACGTCATGCTCTGCGTTCGCCGCGAGGTGGTGATTGAACAGCACCGCGAGCTGACTGGCTACCTTGTGGCAGAGCTTGGGCCCGCAGTGCGGGCACGTCTGCCACTGCTCGCACTTGATCGTGCCGCTCGTCGAATACTTGCCGCGGTCGCTGCGGTTGATTTCGACGTCTGAACTCTTCTCGAAACGAACGCGGTTGCACTTCGCATCGCGGTCCCACTCGCCGCCGCGGACCAGGTCGCGCACGACGTCGAGCCGCTCCCAGACCGTGAGCTGCGGGGTCTTCTTTGGGTCCTCCCATCCGGTGGGTAGCGCGAGCGCGAGCTGGGCCGGGGTAGGCCAGGCATCGGGGGCCGCCGAATGGTGAGCGGGGGGCAGGTCGCCAGCCGTGCAAAAGTCCGTGTGGGGACCTAGAGAAAGGTTCGCCCCTTCGGGGCTCAAGTCCACGCGCGGGCTGTACGCGGCACCGTCGAGCCCGAGCTGGGCGACCGCGCCCGGCAGCGCGAGCTGACCGGCGACGGCAAAGCCGGAAGCAGGCACGCCCTCGCCAACGTCAGCGGTGGCTGGTAAGTTCTGGGGCGGGGTAGCGGTTGCTTGCACGAGCGCTGCGCACTCGATCGGAGGTAGTTACTCCGACCGGGGCTCCGTCTGTCTGAAGGGGCGAAGGTCCCACTCCCGATCGGCGCGGTCCACTTCCCAGCGCTCCCGAGTGACCCGAGATCACCACTGAACACCCGGATCGTGGTTGAGCGCTTGCCCGCGCGATCCCGCGGTGATCTACTGCGGTCCTCCGCGCCTTCCCTCCGCTGATTCGTAGTCCGATACGCCGCTGCGTGTGTCCGGTGCGAGGGGGGCCGGGGGACCCATGCGCCGGCTAACGCACGAGCCGCGAACTTCTTAGCCGGCGAACAACGCCGCCGCCGCCGCCGCCGTGCAGCACGAGCACCGCGCGAAGCTCGCGCAGCTCGGGAGCATCGTTGCGCACGTACACCACGAACGACTGCGGAGCGGACACCGAGCCGAACAGCGGCCAGCCGAGGTCACCGCTCGCGATCAAGTCTTGCCACGGTCCGATGTGCAGGGAGATGCCTTGCACGATCACCGCTTCGACCGTCACGCGCTCGATCGCGGGTTGCCACGCATCGATTGACGACGCGCGACCGCCGACCAGGAGGCCGGCGAGCTTGCCGCTGGCCGCGTGCGTGTGAAAGCACGCCGAGCGATACGGGCGCACGAACGCAGACGCGGGCGACAGCTCCAGACCGAACACGAGCCGACGTTAGCTCGGATTCGCTGTACTGCCCTAGGACGCATCGCGACCCGCACCCCTGCCGAGGTACGGCCGAGGCGAGAACGTGCGGCATACGCAAGTTGATACCTCGAAGCATCACACAAAATTACAGTATTCCTTGCATAAGCCTCCGGCGCCGTCGAGGCGCCGATCGCGCCGCCGGCCAACCGCGGCCGGGCCGCGGCGGGTAGGTCTTAGGCACGGTCCATCCTGTTTCTTGCCTAAGACCGTCGGCCGGCTTATGCAAGGCTTGACAGCCGGCGATCGCCGGCTTATGCAATGAGGTGGAGGCCACATGAAGAAGAAAGAAGCGAAGAAGAAGAAGAAGCCGGCGCCGACGCATTCGATCGTGCGCTCGCTGAGCGTCGGCAACGGCACGACGTATCAGCTCCGTATGGTCGACTGCGGGAAGCATACGAAGTGCCGCAAAGGGTGCGCGGGCGGTAAGCCGTCGCATGGTCCGTACTGGTACTCCGTCGCATGGAACCCGGAGACGGGCCGCGCAAAGACCAGTTACCTCGGAAAGAAAGAGCCGAGCATCAGTGAGATCGCAGACCGGATGACGGGAGCATTGCTCAAGTGACCTACGAATGTCCGAGCTGTGCGCGGCCGATGCTCGCCCTTCGCCCTCGGGGCTACGCCTGCACGCGCTGCATGCTCGTCATTACGCCGGGCGGTAACGTCGTCGAGAATGGCGAGCGCACCGGCCACGTCAGCGAGCTGGTGAGGCCGCTGGTAGAGGTGGCCGACGGAGAGCAATCACGGGCCCGGCTTGATTTAGAGCGCGAGGCCGATCGCGCGTGTGCGATCTGCGGTGGCTCGACGGTTCCGCTCGACTCTTCGGATCCGGTATTCGATCGGCGCTGTTCGCCGTGCGGTTGGTTCCGACGCCGACAGTCAGACGGTCACGGCTCGCGCCGCTCGTGATACGCCTCGGGGCATGACACCCGAGATGGTTCACGCCCTCGCCACTGCCACTAGGCAATGGCACCAAGCTACGCGGCACTTTGAGCTGTGCTCGCGTTCGTTCTCCGACGCGCAGACGCAGCTACAGCACGCCGAGCGCGACCTACACGAGCTGGCCCGCGCGATCGAGGTCGTTGCAGGCCAGCCGGCCGGCGAGCTGGCCGGCGAGCTGGTGAGCAACGCCGGCACGCCGATCGGCGTGGTCACCATGCCCATCGTGGCGCCGCCCGCTGGAGCCGCGAACGCGACCGCCGACGGAATCGATGCCGCGCAAATCGTCCTTGAGCAAATGATGCAGGGTCGTATGGGGATGCCGTGACGCGCGCCCGTGCCTATGACGCTGCGGCCATTGCTGACGAGCTGCCGAGCTGGTGCGGTGGCGTGATGTACCGCGCCGACGTCGACACGCTGGTATTGATGACGTTCGACGGCGAGCCGGGCGCGGTTGAACTTGAGATGACGCCCGCGGAAGCACGCGCGCTCGTTGCAGCGCTATCGGCGTGCCTTACTCGGGCCGAACAGGCTGCGCGGATTCTTGACGTGGTGGCGGGGTAGCGCCGTTCTTCTTCTTGTCGGGTGGCGTCGGCAGCTTGGGAGCCTCGGAACGCTGTAGCAGTCCCTGCATCAGCGCGGGTAGTAGCGCGTCGACCGCGCGATCCGACCTGGGCTGATCGCCGTTGTCCGCTTGCGGCGCATGTAGCTG
>Ga0315297_10002158_pt1 | contig 12372 bp, 10 predicted proteins | sample YL17G15_0_MG_FD_203628 | JGI IMG/M metagenome (GOLD analysis project Ga0315297, IMG submission 203628) | Sediment microbial communities from Yellowstone Lake, YNP, Wyoming, USA - YL17G15_0 | ecosystem: Environmental > Aquatic > Freshwater > Lake > Sediment | place: USA: Wyoming | collected... | reverse complement strand
GGCCCGACCGGCCGCCAGCGCGCTCGCCGGCCGAACGGGGCGGAGGTGGCGGAGTCCGGATTCTCCACCGCGGGGCCGGGTCGCCGGGGCCCGGTGCTCGGCGGAGCGCAGTCGGATCGGTTCCGGGGCGATGGAGCGGTCGGGCTCGAAGCCCGGGATGACCTCCACGGCGACGGTGCGACGGAGGAGCCGCTCGATCGCATGAAGGAGCGGCCCCTCGTCGACGCAGACGAGCGAGACCGCCAGGCCTTCCGCGCCGGCGCGCCCGGTCCGGCCGATCCGGTGGATGTAGTCCTCCGGGACCATGGGCATCTCGTAGTTGACGACGTGGGACAGCGCGTCGATGTCGAGCCCGCGCGCCGCGATGTCCGTGGCGACGAGGACCGCGACGCGGCCAGCCTTGAAGTCGGCCAGGGCGCGGACGCGCTGCGCCTGGGCCTTGTTGCCGTGGATGGCGGCGGTCGCGATCCCGTCGCGGGAGAGCTGCTCGGCGAGCCGGTTCGCGCCGTGCTTGGTCCGGGTGAACACGAGGGCCTGGTCGATGCGGCCGCTGCGCACGAGCGAGCTCAGGAGCTCGCGCTTGCGCTCGCGGTCCACCGGGTGCACGAGCTGGCGGACGAGCGCGGCGGCAGTGTTGCGGGGGGCCACGTCGACCTCGGCCGGTCGCTCCAGGAAGCGGTTGGCGAGCTCCCGGATGGGGTCCGAGAAGGTCGCCGAGAAGAGAAGCGTCTGGCGGCGCTGCGGCAGCAGCGCCAGGATCCGCCGGATGTCGTGGATGAAGCCCATGTCGAGCATCCGGTCCGCCTCGTCGAGGACGAGGATCTCGACCTGCGAGAGATCGATCGTGTGCTGGCCGGCGTGATCGAGGAGGCGGCCGGGTGTCGCGACGACGATCTGGGCCCCGGCGCGCAGGGCACTCGCCTGGGGGCCGAAGCCGACGCCGCCGTATACGGCCACCGAGCGGATGGGCCGGCGGGCGCCGTAGACCCGGACGCTCTCCTCCACCTGGAGGGCCAGCTCGCGGGTGGGGACCAGCACCAGGGCGCGCACGGTGCGGCGCGGCGCAGCGCGCCGATCGTCGTGGCGGGCCGCCTCGCCGTTGAGGCGCTGGAGCATGGGGAGGACGAACGCGGCGGTCTTGCCGGTGCCGGTCTGTGCGCCGGCCAGCAGGTCGCGACCGGCGAGCACGAGCGGGATCGACGCGGCCTGGACGGGGGTGGGGTCGGTGTAGCCCTGGTCCGCGACCGCGCGGACGAGCTCGGGCGTCAGCCCGAGATGATCAAAGGACACGAAGGTGCTCCTGGCGGGGCCCTCCCGCACCGTGCGGGGCCCGGTCAGGGCGCAGAGGTGGATCGAGATCGGCGGCGTGGGAACCGGGGCGCTGACCGGAGCGCCCATCGAACACGAGAGCAGCGCAGTCTACGCGAGATCCCCCGGTGACGCCCGCGACGCGATCGCGACGGTTCGTCGCGCGTCAGCCCTCGCCTGTCACCGGCTCCAGGTCGATGGTGCGGACCTGGCGGCTGCGCCCTGCCTCCGTGCGGACCGCGGCGGCCGGGACGACCGACCCCCCGAGCTTCTCGATGACCGCCAGCTCGCCGGCGTAGAGGCCGGTCCCGAGGATCCGGACGCGCTGCCCCACCGCCAGGCCCGCCCGGCCGCGCCGAGCGCTCAGGTCGATGGTGACCACGCTGGTCCGTACGATCGGCGCCTCCCCCGGCGGGAAGGCAGGCGCCTTCGGGGGCGTCCGCCTGACGGGGTAGACCACCTTGCGCTTGCGGGCCACCTAGCGAGGCCTCCGGCCGCGGGTGACTTCCTTGGGCGGCTTCGGCTCGTGGCCGGGGCGTGGCGGATTGGGGGCCGTGCCGGGAGCCATGTCCGGCCGCGGCGGGAGGGGTCCACGGGTCCGCGCCGACTGCACCGCGTGCTCGAACTCGCGCGCCACGTTGGCGGGCGTGCTCGCCGCCCAGGCAGCCTGGATCTGGCGCACCCGTTCGGTTTCCGAGGCGCGCTGGGCGCGCTCGTGCCTGGATCGCTTGGTCATCCGTACCTCGCGCTGCCGCGCCTGCGGCGCGGGACTGCGCGAAGTGTACCGCGTGATCGCGCGAGGGCCCGGGCATTCACCGACGGCCGGCCGGGGCCGGGTCGTTGCGCCGCGATCCGGTCCGGACGGGCGCGCGGTCCATACAATCGCGGGACCACCCCCACGGAGCGCGGCAACCCGCTCCGCGTCCCACCCAGGCCACGCCTCTCGGACAGGAGTCGGACGACGATGAACGCGCACTCGATCACGATGCTCGGCAGCGGGCTGATCGGCGACTTCTACACCATGACCCTCCACGGCCAGCGCGGCCGCGACCGGGTCCGCGTCGTCTACTCGCGGAGCGAGGACCGCGGCGCGGCCTTCCGCGGGCGCTGGGGCATCCCCGAGTCGACGACCGACATGGCGGCCGCGATCAATCACCCGGCGACGGACGTCGTGATCGTGGCCCTTCCGAACCACCTCCACGAGGAGGCGGTCACCGCGGTCGCCCGGGCCGGCAAGGCCGTCCTGTGCACGAAGCCGCTGGGCCGCAACGCCGACGAGGCTCGCCGGATGCTGGAGGCGGTCGAGAAGGCCGGCGTCTTCGCCGGCTACCTCGAGGACCTCTGCTACACGCCGAAGACCCTGAAGGCGATCAAGGTGGTCCACGACGGCGCCATCGGCGCCGTCACCTGGGTCCGGTCCCGCGAGACCCACCCGGGGCCGCACTCGGCCTGGTTCTGGGACGGCCGGCTGACCGGCGGCGGCGCGATCATCGACCTCGGCTGCCACTGCATCGAGATCGCGCGCAACTTCGTGGGCAAGGGAAACCGCCCGGTCGAGGTGCTGTGCCACACGGACACCCTCGTCCACCCCATCGCAGACGAGGACAACGCGATCGCGCTGATCCGCTTCGAGTCGGGCGCCATCGGCCAGTTCGAGGTCAGCTGGACGTTCCGCGGCGGGATGGACCTCCGCGACGAGGTGGCCGGGACCGGCGGCACGATCTGGATCAACCACTTCCTCCGCACCGGCTTCGAGATGTTCACCGCAGGCGGCGGCAGCGGCTACGTCGCGGAGAAGGCCGAGACGTCGGCCGGCTGGCTCTTCCCGGTCGGCGACGAGGTCTCCGAGCTCGGCTACGTCGACATGTTCACCGACATGCTCAACGCGCTCGAGGAGGGGCGGGCCCCGCAGGAGTCGTTCTACGACGGGTATGTCGTGAACGCGATCATGGACGCGGCCTACCGCTCGGCCAGGAGCGACCGCTGGGAGCCCGTCGAGCTGTTCGAGTGGCGCGGCGGCTCGACGCCCCGCATCAGCTCCACGCCCGAACTGTACGAGGGCCACGTCGTCATCAAGCGGGAGATCCTCCCCGACGGGCGCCACAAGCTCATCCTCAAGGATCCCGCGTCGGGTGATTTCGTGGACCGCGTCGTGGCCGGCGGATGACCGTCCGCCTGGACGTCCTGCCGGCGGCGGCCTGGGCCGAACGGGTAGCTGCCGACCTCGCTGCCCGCCTCCGGGACGTGCCCCGGATGCGCCTGTGCCTGCCGACCGGGGACACGCCGGCGCCCGTCTACGCCCGCCTCGCGGCGATGGCGCGGGCCGGCGCGGCACCCTTCGCGGCGACCGAGATCGTGGCCCTCGACGAGTACCTGGGGCTCCCGCCGGGGCACCCGGCCCGCTGCGACGTCCGCCTGCGCCGGGAGCTCCTGGACCTGCTGCCGGAGCCGCCGGCCGCCTTCCACCGGATCGAGGCCGACGATCCGGACCCCGCGGCGGCGGCCGCGCGAATCGAGGCGACCGCGGCCCGCGGCCTGGATCTCGCCATCCTCGGCCTCGGGATGAACGGGCACGTCGGGCTCAACGAGCCGGGCTCGTTCGCCGACGCCCCCACCCGCGTTGTGCGGACGTCGGAGACGACCCGCCGGGCCGCCGTGGAGCGCTACGGGGCGGACCCGGCGCCGACCGCCGGGATCACGCTGGGGGTGGCGCGGCTGCTCCGGGCGCACGAGATCTGGCTCCTGGTGACGGGCGAGCGCAAGGCGCCCATCCTCGCCCGCGCGCTCGAGGAGCCGGAGGGACCAGACTGCCCGGCCACCTGGCTGCGCCGCCACCCATCCCTGCGGGTCGTCGCGGACGAGCCAGCCGCCGCGGCCCTGCGCGGGCGCGCCTGAGCCGCGCGGCCCTATCCTTGGCACCGTGAGCCTCTTCGACCTGCGCGATCCGGGAGACCTCGTGGCACCGCTCCTGGTGGCGTCGTTCGACGGCTGGGTCGACGCCGGCTCCGCCGCGACGACCGCCGCGGGGCGCCTCGCCGAGGGCGCCGAGACGATCGCGACGTTCGATGCCGACCGCCTTTACGACTACCGGGCGCGACGGCCCACCCTCGAGATCGTGGATGGACGGCCCGACCGCCTGACGTGGCCGGAGCTGACCCTGCGACGGGCGCAGTTCGGGGAGCGCGACCTGCTGATCCTCACCGGGCCGGAGCCGGACTACCGCTGGCACGAGCTGGAGCAGGCCGCGGTGGACCTGGCACGGCGCCTGGAGGTGGCCACCTGGATCAGCCTGGGCGCGATCCCGGCCGCGGTCCCCCACACGCGGCCGGTGACGATCCTCGGCACGGAGTCGCGCCCGGGCCTGCTCCGCGGCGACGTGACGGCCGGACCCGAGGGCGTCCTGCGGGTCCCCTCGGCAGCCATCTCCGTCCTGGATCTCGCGGTGAGCCGGGCCGGCCTCGCGGCGGTCGGCTACTACGCCCAGATCCCCCACTACGTGACCGGTGACTACCCACAGGCCTCGGTGGAGCTCCTGCGGCTCGTGGGTCAGCACCTCGACCGCGAGGTCGCGATGGGCGAGCTGCGCGACGATGCGCGCCGGGTCCTCGCGCGCCTCGACGCGGCCACCGCCGGCGACGCCAACACGCGGGCCTACGTCGAGCGCCTGGAGGCGATGGTCGACGAGGCACGCGGGCCGGCCGGCGACGACCTGATCACCGAGATCGAGCGCTTCCTGCGCGACCAGGGCGGCTCCGGCGAGCGCGCCCCGGGCACGTGACCGAGATCGCGGCGGACCGGTCGTACCGCGCCCTCCTCGGGGTCCCGACACTGGGACGGGTGATCCTCTCGATGCAGATCGCGCGCACCGCGCAGTCGATGCTGGGCGTGGCGATGGTCCTCTTCACGCTGGCCGCCTACGACTCGCCCGGCCTGGCCGGGATCGTCACCTTCGCCTCGATCTTCCCCGGGCTCCTCGTCAGCCCGATCGCCGGAGCGTTGCTGGACCGGCACGGGCGGGTCCGCCTGATCGTCCTGGACTACGCGGTTGCCCTCGCGTCGCTCGTCCTGGTCAGCGGGCTCGCCCTTGCCGGGCTCCTGCCGGCGTGGCTCCTCGTCCTGATCGCGCTGGTGTCGTCGGTGACCGGGATCTTCAGCCACACGGGCCTGCGAAGCCTCTTCCCGATCCTCGTCCCGCGCCACCTCTGGGAGCGCGTGAACGCGGTCGATTCGAACGGCTACGTCGTGGCGACGATCCTGGGGCCGCCGCTGGCCGCGGTGCTGGTGGCAACCATCGGCGGCCCGTCCACGATCCTGGGCATCGCGGTCGCCTTCGGCGTCGCGGCGGTGGTCATGGTGGGCGTCCCCGAGCCCCACATCGAGACGGCCACGACGGGACGGCTCCTCGCCGACGCATGGCAGGGGCTCGTCTACTGGTGGCGCAACCCGACGCTCCGCGGGCTCGGCTTCTCGCTGTCGATCGCCAACCTCGCGAGCGGCATGACCACGATCGTCATCCCGCTCGTCGTGGTGCGCGTCCTGGGCGCGGGAACGGCGGTCGTGGGGCTCGTCTTCGCCGTCGCCGGGGTCGCCGGCATGGCCTCCGTGCTCGTGTTCGGGCGCGTGGACACCCGGGGCCGCGAGCGGCCGATGATCGTGATCCCGCTGTTCCTGAGCGCCGGCGCCGTGGCGCTCATCCTGCCCGCCGCCGGCGCGGGCGGCGTCGCGCTCGGGCTCGCCGCCGGGCTCTTCTTCCTGGCTGCCCACTCGCTGGCGATCGGCCTCCTGCAGGGACCTCTCGACATCGCGCTCTTCACCGTGCGCCAGCGCCGAACCGATCCCGCCTGGATGGGGCGCGCCTTCGCGGTCTCGATGGCGGTCAACTTCATGGGGTTCCCGATCGGCGCCGCCGCGGCCGGGGCGATCGCGGCCGTCTCGCTGCCCGCCGCGGTGGGGCTGGGGGTCGTCGCCTGCCTCGTCGGAGGCGTCCTCGCCGCGGTGATGATCCCGCGACGAGACCCCGGCGAGGCACCCACCCCGGCAACCGTCGCGGCGACCCGCCCGGACGATGGCGAGGCACCCTGACCGCCGGCGGGAGTCCCCAGGGCGGGCGTGCCTCCCGCCGACGGGCGCTCCGCCATCCGACCGTCACCCGGTGACGCGGGGCACGGTACTCTGCAGCGCATGCCAGTCGACCTCGCCAGCCTCTCCTGTCCCTCCTGTGGGAGCTACGCCCACCCGTTCCTGGAGGCGTGTCCAGCCTGCGGCGTTGCGCGCTCGTCGCGATTCGACGACGCGATGGCGAGGCCCGACCAGGGGTTCGGCGCCCTGCTCGAGGACCCGCACATCACGCGGCAGGTCCGCGAGGTCGTGCTGCGCTACTCGTTGCGGCTCAACAGCGCGTCGACGGCCGCGGAGATCCACGCCGGGCTCGCGACGGTGGCGGGCTCGCTGCAGTACCGCGTCCGGGCGACGGGGCCCGTCGCGGCCGCATCGGAGCGCGGTCGCCTCGACCTCGTCGACGAGAGCGTCGCGATCCGCGAGATGAGCTCGTCCCGGGACCTGCTGCGCGTGCCGTTCGCGATGATCCTCGCGGCTGCCCACGCGCAGGAGGATGGCCCCCGCCCGGGCGCGTGGGCGGGCCTCGCATTCCGTGGCACGGTCGAGGCGGAGACGACCCAACCGATCGACGGGAACTTCGTCATGGCCTTCGCCGCCGAGAACGGGGGGCTCGGACGCCTGGCCCTGGCGAACCAGCGCGGTCTGCTCGCGGCCAAGGCACGCCCGGATCACTTCGCGATCGTCGCCCGCTGGCTGGGGGTCATCGCCGCTGCCGCCGCGGAGGCCCGCTGGACCGCCGTCGGCGCGCGGCTCCACGCCGTCGAGCTGGGCCTCGCGGCGGCCCCTCCCACCGACACCCCCGGAGATGACGCCGGACCCGCGGCCCCGGACGGTGGCCTCCGCGAGCCCGGCGCGGGCGAGTCCGGCAGGGGCGAGTCCGGCAGGGGCGAGCCCGGCAGGGGCGAGCCCGGCAGGGGCGAGCCCGGCGCGCCCAGCGGGGCAGCCTCGGTCAAGGAAGCGCTCCAGGTGCTCGAGGAGCTCCGGGCCGCCGGCCTCGTCTCGGACGCCGAGTACGCGATGAAACGGAGCGAGATCCTCGACCGCCTGTGACCTGACCCGGCCCCTCCGCGGCCGAACGACCGGCAGGGTCGACGAGCGGCACGGCGGACGACGGGTCGCGGGACGCGTCCGGCGTCCCTGGACATCGGCGGGACCGCCGGGCGGCGCCCCGTCGGCCTCTGCGGCCGCCCGGCTGAAACGTCAGCCGGCGAACGACTGGGACGGCGGCTGATCGGGGTCGAAGGCTTCCGGCTTGAACCGGAAGAACGCCGGGTGGCGGACCCACCAGACGACCATGAGCACCAGCCCGGCGATGAGGAAGATGATCGAGAGGGCGAGCGGGACGCCTATCCCGAACAGCTGGGCGCAGGTGGCCGGATCCGCGGGGTCGGTGCAGGTGTACGAGCTGAGCGGACTGGCGAGGTCGATGACCGACTGCACGAACGCCCATGTCAGCATCAGGCCGCCGGCGACGGGCAGGAGGCCCATCCCGACGAAGTTCTTCCAGTTCTTCGTGAGCACGTGACGGTAGTAGATCGCGGACGCGTAGCCGGTGATGCCGTAGTAGAACGCGATCATCAGGCCCAGCGCGGTCAGGGCGTCGTAGTAGACGTTCTCGGAGGTGAGCTTGAGCCCGACGTACCAGATGACGGACAGGATGCCCGTCCAGATCGTCGCGTTCGCCGGAGTCTGGAAGCGCGGGTGGACCTTCGACCAGAACGTCGGCAGCGCCCCCTTGGAGCCCATGGAGAGCGCCGTGCGCGCACACGGGAGGATCGTCGTCTGGGTGGACGCCGCTGCGGACGTCAGCACGGCGAGGATCAGGAGCTTGTCCCACGGCGAGCCCAGGACCTCGTTGGCCAGGCTCGCGAGGATGTCGCTCTCTCCCTGCTCGGCGAGGTACTCCGCCCCGTGGAGCGACTGTGCCGCGATGGTCACGAGGAGGTACGTCCCGACCAGGATGAAGACCGAGATGACCGTTGCCCGACCCGGCTGCTCGGTCGGGTTCCCGCTCTCCTCGTTCACCGAGGCGGTGGTGTCCCAGCCCCAGTAGATGAACAGGGTGATGAGCAGGCCGGCGGCAAAGGCACTCGTGTCCCAGGAGCCATCCTCGGTGACGATCGAGAACGGGTTGAGCCAGTCGAGGCTCGGCATCACCGCCGTCTCGACGCTCCCGCCGTAGACCTCGGCGAGGGCGACGACCGAGAAGATGCCGAGCATGGTCAGCTCGATCGCCAGGAGGACCGCCTGTGACCGCGCGGAGAGCTCGATGCCGCGATAGCAGATCCAGGTCATCGCCGCGACGAACAGGACGCCGAGGCCGATCACGCCGGCGTCGAACGTGATGTCGCCCACCGTGATCGGGATCACGGGGTTCTGGAATACGTTGATCCCGAACAGGCTGAAGGTGTACTGCGCGGCGACCTCGGCCAGGCTCGCGATGACGACGATCTGGGCGACGATCATCACCCAGCCGGTCATCCAGCCGATCCGAGGGCCGATCGCCCGGGTGACCCAGGTGAAGCTCGTCCCGCAGTCGGGGTCGGCGCGGTTCATGTAGTAGTAGGCGATCGCGATGCAGAACATCGGGATGAACGCCACCCACATGATCGCCGGCGAGGCCAGCCCTACCGCGGCGGCCACCAGGCCCAGCGAAACCGCCAGGCTGTAGGCGGGCGCGGTCGACGCCACCCCGATGACGACATTGGCTGCGAGGCCGAGGGCCCCCGTCTTGAGGCCCTTCGTGCCGGGCGCGCCCCGCGCCTCGACCACGGATTCGGACATGCGCAACCGCCTCCCTCCAGGGTCCGAGGAAACGCGCTCGGGTCACGAATAGCGTTCCGTTCCGGGAGCGTGACCGCGCGCCGCAACGCGACGCCAGTGCCGGACGGCCCGTCGGAAGTGCCCCGATCCGCTCTCCGTCAGCCCGGCGAATCGTCCTCCCGGCCTGCCCGCCTCCCGGCCGCGGCCGCGACGACGAGGAGGGCCAGCAGCCCGCCGGTCGTCCACGCGGCGAGCGCGGGCAGCGTCTCGTCCCGGCGCGCCCACGCCGCGTCCCGAGCCGGAGGCAGCGGATCCGCGCTCGGGATGGGTTGGGCCGGCGGCGGCGCCTCGCCGCCCTCGCGAGTCGCGACGGCGTGCCCGCCCGCCGTGGTCACGCGGACGGACCCGCCGGCCGGCGCTGGGCGGGCATCCCTGCCGGGTCGATCGAGAGACCGCGAGAACGCTGCAGGCGTCGCGGCGGGCGACGCGTCGGTGCGCGGCGCGCCGAGCATCTCGGGCAGCGTCACGAACCGGAAGCCGCGGGCCCGGTAGCGCGCGATGATCCTCGGCAGCGCCCGCGGTGTCACGCGCGGTCCGGCGTGGAGCAGGACGATCGAGCCGGATCGCCCGGCGCTGGCGTCACGGACGACGCTGGAAACCGTCGGGCGGGGCTCGGTGTCCGCACCCGTCGTGTCCCACAGGACGATGAAGGGGAAGCCGGCGGCCGCCGCCAGGCGATCCGTCCCCCTGTTCCTGGCGCCGTAGGGGGGCCGGTAGTACGGGAGCATGGCGCGTCCGGTCGCCTTCTCCACGGCCTCCCGGGTCAGCGCGAGATCCTTCGCCTCGACGGTGGGTGTGAGGTCGCGGGTGTCGCGATGGAGGTACGAGTGGTTGGCCAGCGGGAAGCCGGCGGCCGCGATCTGGCGCCACAGCGCAGGCGCTCGCTGGACGTAGATGCCGGTCACGAAGAACGTCGCCGGAACGTGTTCGCGAACGAGGACCCGGAAGATCCGCCGGAGGCTGACGGGGTTCCAGCCGTCGTCGAACGTCAGGGCCACCACGCGGTCCGTGCGCGGCCCGTGCCGGATCACCGTCGGCGGCAGGCTCGCCGCGGCCGGGTCGGCGGCCCGCGCGGGCGTCGCCCAGCCCCCCGTCCCCGCGAACGGCGCCGCCGCGGGCGCGACGACCGCCGCCAGCGCGGCCGCCAGGACCGCCCGCCGCAGGGATGGGCGCGCGATCATTGGGACTCCCCGGCGGGGGCGTCGAGGATCCGCCAGCCGCGGGCGGACGCGAGCGGCCGAAGCTCAGCGTCGGGGGCGACGGCGACCGGCGACTCCGCCGCCTCGAGGAGCGGGACATCAGCGAGCGAGTCGCCGTACGCGCCCAGGATCGGCGCGCCAGCCGCGAACGCACGAACGCGTGCGACCTTCGGCTCCCCGGTCCCGACCGGCCCGGCGAGCCTGCCGGTCGTGCGCCCGGCGCGCATCTCGAGCGGCGTCCCGAGCCCGACGACGGGGCCGGCGGGCCCGCCCGGGAGTCGGGAGACGAAGGCGGCCAGGACAGGATCGTACGTTCCCGTTGCGATCACCACGCGGGCCCCGCCGGCCGCGGCAGACTCGAGCTCGGCGATGACCGCCGGACGCCGCTTCGGCCACAGCTCGGTCTCCACGACCTCGGCGGACAGCGCGTCGAGCTCGGCCGTCGTCAGGCCGTCGAGCAGCCGCGCCAGGTCCCGGATCCAGCGGTTCCGGAAGTCGCGGCGGCTGACGAGGCCGACGCGGACGAGCGGGAGCGCGGCGAGCCGCGGGGCGAGAAATCGACGATACCGGCCGTGGCGCCCGTTCGCGGCGAGCCAGCGCCCGACGCCGCGCCACGTCTCGCCCGCCGTGCAGGTTCCCTCCAGATCGGCCGCGACGACCGGCGGGGGCACGGCGGGGTCAGCGGAGCCGACGGCGTCGACGAGGGGCATTACACAAGGATACGACCCGCACCCGAGGCGGCGCCGCGCCCCGCCCGAGAACAGGCGAGGGGGCCCCGTCTCCGGGGCCCCCTCGCGTCCCTGGGGCGTGCTGCCGGCGCCCGGGCGGGCACCGGGGCGCTACTTGTCGCGAAACGCGCCGTCGGACATGGCCGCCTGCGCCGCCGCGAGCCGCGCCACCGGGATGCGGAACGGCGAGCAGGAGACGTAGTTGAGGCCGATCTTCTCGCACTTGTGGATCGACGCCGGGTCGCCACCATGCTCGCCGCAGATGCCGACCTTGAGGCCCGGCCGCGCCGCGCGACCCCGGTCGACCGCCATCTGCATCTCGTCGGCGATCACGTCGTCGAGCGTCTGGAACGGGTTCTCGGGGAGGATTCCGTCCTCGACGTATTTGAGGAGGAAGCCGCCCTCCGCGTCGTCGCGGCTGTACCCGAAGGTCATCTGGGTCAGGTCGTTGGTGCCGAAGCTGAAGAACTCGGCGTGCTCGGCGATCTGGTCCGCAACCCAGACGGCGCGCGGGATCTCGATCATCGTGCCGAACTTGAAGTCGATCGTCTCGCCCGCCTTGGCCACGACGGCCTCCGCCTCGGCGTCGAGGAGCGCCCGGGTCGCGATCAGCTCGTTCACGTGGCCGACGAGCGGGATCATGATCTCGGGTCGCGGATCCAGCCCGGCGCGCTTCACGGCCACGGCGGCGTTGAGGATCGCCCGGGTCTGGATCTTGACGAAGTCCGGGATCATGAGCCCGAGGCGGCAGCCGCGGAGGCCCAGCATCGGGTTCTGCTCGTGCATGGACTTGATGGTGGCCAGGAGCTCCTTGTCCTCGGCAGAAGCGGCGTCGCCCGCCTTGGTCACCTTGACGAGCTGATCCTCGAGGTTGGGGAGGAACTCGTGGAGCGGCGGGTCGATCAGGCGGACCACGACCGGCAGGCCGCTCATGGCCGCCAGGATCCCTTCGAAGTCGCCCTGCTGGAGAACTTCGAGCTTGTCCATCGCGGCGTCGAACTGGGCGACGACGGCCGCCTCGTCGGCGCTGAGCTCTTCTGCCGCGGCGACCTTGGCCTTGGCCCGGGTAGCCGCGTTTGCCACCAGGATGGCGCCGCGGACGATCTCGAGGCGCTCGCCCTCGCGGAACATGTGCTCGGTGCGGCAGAGGCCGATGCCCTGGGCGCCGTAGCTGCGGGCCTGGGCGGCCTCCTCCG
>Ga0315297_10002157_pt1 | contig 12377 bp, 14 predicted proteins | sample YL17G15_0_MG_FD_203628 | JGI IMG/M metagenome (GOLD analysis project Ga0315297, IMG submission 203628) | Sediment microbial communities from Yellowstone Lake, YNP, Wyoming, USA - YL17G15_0 | ecosystem: Environmental > Aquatic > Freshwater > Lake > Sediment | place: USA: Wyoming | collected... | reverse complement strand
CGGCGAGGACCTTCGCGTACGAGAGGGTGTCGTCCCCGCCGATCGAGACCAGGGTGTGGATCCCGAGCCGGTCCAGGTTCTCGAGAACCACGGGCGTGAAATCGTAGATCCCGTCGCCGGTCTCGAGTGCGGCGAGGCGCTCGTCCGGCACGACGGACGGGAGCTTGTCGGCGCGCATCCTCCTCGGGTTCGTGCGGCTCGAGTGGAGGAACGTGCCGCCGGTCCGGTCGATGGTCCGTGTGTTCACGCGGTTGAGCGGGCGGACGTAGTCGGGGTCCAGGTCGGGGCCCGGCCGCATGTGCGTCAGGGCCTCCCAGCCGCGGCGCAGCCCGATCACCTCGAAGCCGAGCTCGGTGGAGCGATAGACGACGCTCTTGATGACGGAGTTGAGGCCGGGAACGTCGCCGCCCCCGGTGAGGATGCCGATTCGGCGCGGTTGCGACATGCTCGCGATGCTCCCTCGGGGGTCCCTGCTGGGCGACGGGCCTGGTAGACGCGCCCATGGTAGCGGGGCGGATGGCCGGCGGCGGCGGGCCGTCCGGTGCGAGGTCGGGGGCCGTTCCGGCCGGGCCGCCGTCAGCGGCGGTGGTGCACCCGGCTCGCCTTGTGCTGGTGGGCCGGGATCCGGTCCCCGCCGCGGGGGTGGAGGGGGTGCACGGGCGTCTCCGGGTCGGGCAGGAACTCCTCCACGACCTCGACCGGGATCGCCCGCCGCAGGAGGCGCTGGATCGCGCGCAGGAAGTCGACCTCGTCGGGGCAGGCGAGGCTGATCGCGATCCCGCTGGCCCCGGCGCGGGCCGTGCGGCCGATCCGGTGGACGTAGTCCTCGGCCTTGGTCGGGAGCTCGAAGTTGACGACCACCGGGAGCTCCTCGATGTCGAGGCCCCGGGAGGCGACGTCCGTTGCGACGAGGATCTCGACCTCGCCGGACTTGAAGTCGGCGAGAGCCCGGATCCGCTCGGCCTGGGTCCGATCGGAATGAATCGCGGTGGCGGCGAAGCCGTGCCGGTCCAGGTCCGAGGCGATCCGCCGGGCGGCGACCTTTGTGCGCGTGAAGACCAGGACCTGGCGAAGGTCGTGGGTGCGGACGAGGTGCTCGAGGAGCTCGAGCTTGCGCTCCCGGTCCACCGGGTAGAGAACCTCGCGCACCGTGGAGACGGTCGCGTTGCGAGCCGCCACCTCCACGGTCACCGGGTTGGTGAGGAATTCCCTCGAGAGGCGCCGGATCTCGTCGGAGAAGGTGGCCGAGAAGAGGAGAGTCTGGCGCCGCGCCGGGAGCAGCGCGAGGATCCGCCGGATGTCCGGGATGAACCCCATGTCGAGCATCCGGTCACCCTCGTCGAGGACGAGGATCTCGACCTGGCCGAGGTTCGCCGCGCGCTGGCCGACCAGGTCGAGCAGGCGCCCGGGCGTCGCCACGAGCAGCTCCACGCCGGTCCGCAGCTCCTTGATCTGGGGGTCGAGCGGGACGCCGCCGAAGACGACCGCCGAGCGGAGGGCGACATGGCGCCCGTAGGCCGCGGCCATCTGGGCGACCTGCATGGCGAGCTCGCGGGTCGGCGTGAGGACGAGTGCCCGCACTGGGTGGCGAGCCGGCGAGAACGAGGCGTTGGCATGGGCCTTGAGGCGCTCGAAGATCGGGAGGACGAAGGCCGCCGTCTTGCCGGTCCCGGTCTGGGCCGCGCCCATGAGGTCACGACCCTCGAGGATGAGAGGGATCGCCTGGGACTGGATGGGCGTGGGCACGGTGAAGCCCTCATCGGCCACCGCACGGAGGAGTTCGGCCGACAGGCCGAGCGTATCGAACGTCACCGCTGTGCAGCATACTGGAACCGGCGCCCAGAGCGCCCCATGGAGGACGAGGCGTGGCGAAGACAAAGGCGCGCGAGAGCAACCCACCGACCCCGGCCGGACGCAACCGGCGCCCGGAGCGCGACGCGCTGAACATCCCCGCGGCCGTGATCGACCAGGCGGACGCACCCGACGCCGAGCCGGAGCGCGCGAAGGGCCTCTCCAAGAAGGAGTACGAGAAGGAGCTCCAGCGCCTCAACATCGAGCTGGTCAAGTGGGAGGAGTGGATCAAGGCACGTGGCCTCAAGGTCGTGGCCCTCTTCGAGGGGCGCGACGCGGCGGGCAAGGGCGGCGCGATCAAGCGGATCATGGAGCCCCTGAACCCCCGCTTCGCGCGCGTCGTCGCCCTCCCGGCTCCCTCCGAGCGCGAGCGGACGCAGTGGTATTTCCAGCGCTACGTCGTGCACCTGCCGGCCGCCGGCGAGATCACCCTCTTCGACCGCAGCTGGTACAACCGCGCCGGCGTCGAGCGGGTGATGGGCTTCTGCACGGACGCCGAGTACCGTGAGTTCCTGCGCTCCGGTCCCGAGTTCGAGCGGATGCTCGTACGCAGCGGGATCATCCTCATCAAGTACTGGTTCAGCGTCTCCGACGCGGAGCAGGAGGTCCGGTTCCAGGACCGCCTGGCATCCCCGACGAAGCGCTGGAAGCTTTCGCCGATGGACGTCGAGAGCCGCGCCAAGTGGCTCGACTACTCGAAAGCCAAGGACGAGATGTTCTCCCACACGGACATCAAGCAGGCTCCCTGGTGGGTGGTCCGGAGCGACGACAAGAAGCGCGCTCGGCTCAACGTGATCTCGCACCTCCTGAGCCAGATCCCCTACGAGGACCTGACCCCGGAGCCGATCGTCCTTCCGCCGCGCCAGAAGGACACGGGGTATGTCCGGCCGCCGATGACCGACCAGACATTCATCCCCGAGCCCTACTGACCGACGGCGGGGGCCCGCCCCGTCACCCGGCGGCGAGCGCCGCGCGCACCTCGGCGAGGCGGTCGATCGTCTCGCGGTCCCACGGGGTCCGGAGCGTGACTGCCGTGACGAGGTGTCCCAGGCGGACCCGCGACGTGAGTGGGGCCAGCGCCGCGAGCGCGGTCCAGCCTTCGAGCCGGGGATCCAGGTCGCCGCCCTCGTCGCTGAGCAGGTGGTCGTCGAGCCAGACGCCGTCCCAGCCGGCCGCCTCGGCCGCCGGCGCCGCGTCGCGCAGCTCGGGCCAGCCGGTCCGGTTGATCCAGAACGTCGCGCCGAACCGGGGACCACCGCCGCCCATCCGCCACCCTCCGTTCCCTTCGCCGGCCGCCCGCGGCACGGGCGGGCTCGGCCCATTGTCCGTCGGCCGCCCGCCCAGTTGCGCGGTATCCTCGCTGCGGGGCGCCGCGGCGGCGCCCGGGAGGAGCGGCCGGCATGAGGGACCAGGAGCGCGAGGCGGGACCGGCGGTCCCGGTGGAGGACCGCTCGGCGCTGCTCACGACCTGCGGGCGCCTCCTCGGAACCGTGGGCCTGCTCGTCATCGTGGTGCTCCTGCCAGCGACCTTCCTCGTGGTCGCCGCCAACCTCGGCCTGGTCGACGCGCCGGGCTGGTCCGGGGGCAACACGACCGCCTTCGGCTTCTTCCTCGTGGTCGTGCCCGCCGGGCTCGCCCTCGCCACGGTCCACTTCCTGCTCGGTGGCCTGGTGCTCGCCCGGCGCTTCTGGCCCCTTGTCGTCGCGGTCCTCCTCCTGTTCGCGGTCGTGACGCTCTTCCCGCTGGGGCTCCGGATCAGCTGGCCGTTCCTCGGGCTGACCGCCCTCTACGCGACCACGCTCGTCCTCACCGTCGCCCGCCACCGCGAGTTCGAGTGAGCGGACGCGGCACGCCGGCGCTCGACGCCCTTCGCGCGGCGGGCGTCGCCCACGCCGTCCACGAGTACGAGGCGCCGGCTCCCGCGGTACCCCGGGATCGCGATCGCCGGCCCCAGTACGGGCTGAACGCGGCGGCCGCGCTCGGGCTCGATCCCGCCCGCGTCTTCAAGACCCTCGTCGCTTCGGTCGACGGGGCGCTGGTGGCGGCGATCGTCCCGGTGGCCGGCGAGCTCGACCTCAAGGCCCTCGCCGCGGTCATGGGTGCCCGGCGGGCGGCCCTCGCCGCGCCGGATGAGGCGGAGCGAGCCACGGGCTACGTCGTCGGAGGGATCAGCCCGCTCGGCACGCGGCGACGACTCCCGGCCGTCCTCGACGCCTCGGCCGAGACGCTGGCGACGATCCATGTCAGCGGCGGGCGGCGGGGCCTGCAGGTGGAAGTCTCCCCGGCCGACCTCGCCCGACTCACTGGGGCCACGCTGGCGCCCATCGTGCGCCGGGTCTAGGCGGACCGGTCAGCGGCAGGCGAGCGGCCGCGGCGTCGGCATCGCGACGGAGCGGGGGACGAGCACCGGGTCGCCCACCGGCGCCGCGACCACGATGAGCTTCGCCGTGGTGGCGTAGGGACCCTCCGACGTCTGGAGCCACAGCTGCCGCGAGCCCAGCTCCAGGGCGCGCTGGATGCTGGTCTGGTGGCGCCGGACCGAGGTGATCCGGTACTGGTAGCGTCGGCTGTCCGACGTGTAGACGTACACCTTCCTGCCGATCAGCGAGGCCCCGTTGTTGACCTTGGACGCGCTGAGGAGCGGGAGGAACATGCCGGTCCGCGCGTGCCCGTAGAGGAACGTGACCCCGCGTTCCGGGGGCTGGCTGGTCACCGTGAGGTACATCGCGACGTTGCACTTGACCGAGCTGCCGCCCCGGATCACCGGCAGGTCGATCCCCAGGCCGGACACCTGGACCCGCGTTGCCCGGACGAAGGTGAGCACCACGCAGCGCGTCGTGGTGCCGGACGAGAGGCGCATGGCGAACGTCCCGTACGACCAGGTGGAGGACCAGGCCCTGCCCGTCGTGGTCGAGGTCCACGTCGCGACACGCGTCGCCGAGCCGTCGGCGTCGGTCTGAATGGCGCCGAGGCGCGCGATCGGGGTGCCCACCCTGCTGCAGTTGCCGGCCGCGAACCTCGGGGTCCAGGAGCGGTTCGCCCCGGCGCCCGCGAGCGTGATCGTGGACCTGCCGGTGCCGTTGGTGTACCCGACGAACGTCACCGCCGCCTGGGTTCCGGAAGACCCGGTCCAGGTCCGGTCGACGACCGGCGCGGCCGCGGCCGCCGTGGCGGCGATGGAGGAGGCGGCGAGAACGGCGGCAGCGAGGGCCGCCATCCACGCGGTGATCCGGCGCCGAGCAGGACGGCGGATCGCGTCGGTTGCCCGGGCCACCGCTGGGCCGGCTGATCGCTGCATGCGCGATGGTCCCCCATGCTCGCCCGGAACCGCACTTCGGGACCGGGGGATGTGTAGGGTACCGGGATTGTCGGCGGCCGGCCAGCCTGCGGAACGACAGGACGAGGGCGCCCGTCAGTGGACCGAGACGCTCCCGATCCCACCGCGGACCTCGATCTCGACGCGGTTGGCGGCGCTCTCGAAGTCCGGCGACTCCCAGGCGCTCCGCTCCGCGCTCCGGGGGAATCGGACGGGGTCGACGTCGCTGGAGCCGAGGGCGATCGACGAGCGGATCCGGGCCGCGACCCCGTCGGGCACGCGGAAGCGGATCGCGGCCGCGCCGCCCTCGGCGTCGACGCGGGTGAAGCCCGCCGCGGCCGGGAGGACGACCCGGGTTTCGCTGGCGCCCGTGCGCAGCCGGAGCTCGGCGAGGCGCAGCCCGCCGAGGTCGAGCTCGGCGTCGGCGGCACCCGATTCCACCCGCAGGCGGAGAGGCACCTCACCGCTGACGCCCATGGTCCAGGTGTACGGCTCGCGGCCCAGGGCCCAGCCCGACGGTGGCGCGGGCAGCGCCAGGCGGACTCGCCCGGGCCGCCCGCTCCGCTCCACGCGGACTCCGCCCGCGAAGGTCCCGTCGACGAGCATCCCCGGTGCCGCCCCGCCGATCCGGAGATGGCCCGCCCCGAACGTGACCATCACTTCGGCGTCGCCGGCGCCCTCGAGAGGGATCGCCAGCCGGTCCGGCACGTGGGCCGTCCGGCTGGTCCCGCCGTCGACGTGCTCGGACGCACCTGAATCCGGCGCGTCGGGCATGACGACGGATCGCCGGCGCCACGGGCCCGGGATGAACGCCCCGACGAGGACGACGACACCGATCCCGACGAGGGCCAGGGGCACCGCGACGTCGGTAAGCTCCCCGAATTGCTCGCCGGAAAGGCCGACGACCCCCTCGAAGAAGAGGAAGCCGACGAGGAAGAGCACGACGCCGGCGAAGAGGGCAGAGAGGCCGCTCCGGAGATCGTCACCGCGCCGGGCGAGGAGACCGTAGACGATGAGGCCGACCCCGACGCCGCCGGGCGCCACGAGGGCCCAGGCATAGGCCCACGTCCGGTAGAGACCCGTGGCCTCCTGGACGGCGAGGACCACGCCGACCATCGTCACGATCCCGCCGGCGGCCGCCATCCCGCTACCGCCCGGGCCCCCGATCGCGACGGCGCCCAGGACGAGCGCCAGCCCGGGGACGAGGATCCAGATCGGCCAGCCGATCGAGAGTCCGCCGACCTGGACCAGGAGGGCAGCTCCGCCCAGCAGGATGAGCACGAGACCGATCACGAGGCCGCCCTGTTGCGGGGATCTGCGTGCGGTCATGTCGTCGCCTCCCTCGTCCGATACCATCCGTTCATGATCGAGATGATGCAGCGCCGCCGCCGCGCCCTCGGGGCCGGGCTGACAGCGTACGGGCTGGCGGGCCTGGTCGCCGGGATCCTGGTCCTGGGCGCCACGCTGGCGGTGGCCACGGGCCTCGAGCCGGCGGTGCAGAGCATCGATCGCCAGCGCGACGCCATCGTCGCCTCGCTCGAGCACAGCGCCTCCGCCCTGGACCAGGTCGCGACGGTCGCCGACGACGCGGCCGGCGGCGTGGAGCGGGCCGCCGCCATCGCGAGCAAGTCCGCCGACGTGAGCCGCCGCATCGCCGACACGCTCACTCGCCTGGCGTCGACGTTCGGGAGCTTCGAGATCCTGGGCAACCAGCCCTTTGCATCGCTCACCGCGGACGCGACGCAGGTCGCCGCGCAGCTGCGGGGAATCGCGACCGACATCGATGCACTCGGGATCAGCCTGGGCCGGACCGCTCGCGGGATTCCCCCGCTCACGGCCGAGGTCCGGGCGATCTCGACGGATCTCAGCGCGCTCGGGACGGAGCTGGCGGCGCTCGAGCTGTCCGCCGCGGCGGCGGCGTTCCGCTGGCTCGTCGTGGGGATCCTGATCCTCGTGGCCTGGCTCCTCGTTCCCGCCGTCGTGGCCCTCGTCGCCGGCATCCTGCTTCTGCGCGGGCCGCGCGAGCCGGTCCGCTCCTGATCCTGCGCCGGGCGCGCCCGCCGGCCCGCGTCAGGCGAGCTCGTTGGGCGCCTCCGCGCCGACCGCCGCGTCGGCCCGGGCCAGCACGTTGGCAGCGATCCCCCGGGACCAGGCGCGGATCCGGCCGAAGTCGCGCCAGTCTCCTGCGAGGCCCGCGCTGGCCATGATCTGCAGGTCGAACCCCTGCTCGTCGGGGTCCACCCGCCCGCCGAATGTGGTGGCGTGCGCCCCGATCTCCCCGGCCAGGGCGGCCACCTCCTCGGGCTGCGGCAGCCGCTCGGGACGCGCCGTCGCCCTCCCGTCGCCCACCGGGCCCGAGCTGAAGAGCCAGGTCGGGATCCCGGCCAGCGCCGCCCGCTCGCGCCGCAGGAGGTCGAGGGCGGATTCGTCCCACCGGCCCAGGTAGAGCGCGCTGCCCACGATCGCGGCGTCGACTCCGGCGAGGGTCGCGACGGTGCGCGCCTCGGCCACCTCCACGGTGCAGCCGGCCGCGCCGAGCTCGCCCGCGATCGCGGCGGCGATCTCGGCCGTGGATTCGTGGCGGCTCGCGTAGGCGACCAGCACGCGGGGCGGGCGCATCGGGGCTCCTGGCGGGTGATCGTCGGGGAAGAGGATGGGGGCCGGGCGAGTGGTACGGGAGAGACGTCCGGCCCACCGGGGCGGGCCATCCCGCCGGTGTTCGCGGGACGCTAGGCTTCGGAGCGGAGGTCAGATGTCCGCCCGCTCCGCCACCCCGCCGTTCCTTGTCGTCGCCGCGGGCGCGTCCCGCCTTGCCGACCCGCTGCGGCGGGCCGCGCTCGTCACCGCGGCGAGCGCTGCGATCGAGGCCCGGACGGGCTCCGTCCCGGAGGTCCGCGTCACCTCGACCGCGGCCGCCGGGCGGGCCGCCGCGCAGGAGGCGGTCGCGGCGGGCGCGCCGCTCCTGGTGGTGGCGGGCGGCGACGGGAGCGTCCGGTCGGCCGCAGCCGTCCTCGCCGGGACCGGCATCGCGCTGGGGATCGTCCCGGGCGGGACCGGCAACCTCGTGGCGGCGGCGCTCGGCGTCCCGCGCTCAACGGAAGGGGCTGTCGCCGCGCTCGTGGCCGCCCGCGAGCGGCCGATCGACGTCGGGCGGGCCTGGGTCGGTGCGCAGGCCGACGTTCTCACGCCCTTCATCGTGGCCGCCGGCGTGGGCTTCGACGCCCGGGTCATGGCGGCGACGACGGAGCGGCGGAAGCGATCGCTCGGGATCGCTGCGTACTTCGCCGCGGCGGCGGCCGTGGCGGCCAGGATCCGGCCGTTCGAGGTGCGCCTCGTCGTCGACGGCGTCGTCCACGAGACCGACGCCCTCGCCGTCCTCGTCGCGAATGCCGGCGAGCTCGTCCCCGGTCTCCTGCGGCCCCGCCTCCCGCTCGTCCCCGACGACGGGCTGCTCGACGTCCTCGTCGCCCGCGGGCGCGGCCTCGGTGGCGGCTCGCGGGCGGCCCTCGAGCTCCTCCTCGGGCGCGGGGTCCACACGGCGATCGGGCCGTACGCCGCCCGGTTCGCCGCCCGCCGCGTCGAGGTCGCCGCGCCCGCGGGGGAGCCGATCGAGGTCGACGGCGACGTCGTTGGCGCGGGGCGCCTGGTCGCCGAGGTGGTCCCGGGGGCCGTCCTGATCCTCGTCCCCGCCCGAGGGTCGCAGGGACAGCCGGCCGCGGCGCGCTAACATCGGCCGATGATGACGACGACGACGCCCCCCGTCAGCCTGCCCTTCACCGGAGATCCCGAGGCCGACGCCCTCCTGGCCGCCGACCCGCTCGCGCTCCTGATCGGCTTCGCCCTCGACCAGCAGGTCACGGTCCAGAAGGCCTTCGCCGGCCCGCTGGAGCTCCGTCGCCGCCTCGGCACGCTCGACCCGGCCGTGATCGCGGCGACGGACCCGGAGACGCTGCAGGCGGCATTCCGCGAACGACCCGCGCTTCACCGCTTCCCGGGCGCGATGGCGACCCGGGTCCAACAGCTGTGCGCCGTCGTCGCCGATGACTTCGGCGGCGACGCCTCCCGCGTCTGGAGGGAGGCCCGCGACGGGGCGGATCTCGAGGCCCGCCTGCTCGCCCTGCCCGGGATCGGGGAGATGAAGGCGAAGACGCTCGTCGGGCTGCTCGCGAAGCGCTTCGGCGTCCGGCCGCCCGGCTGGGAGGCCGTCGCCCCGTCGCACCCCACGCTCGCCGACGTCGATTCGGCCGAGGCGCTCGCCCGCTACCAGGAGCAGAAGCGGGCCTGGAAGGCGGGCCAGAAGGCCGGCCGGGCGTAGCCCCGGACCGACCGGCCCCTTCCGTCGTCACGGCCATGCCCCCCGACAGAGGCAAGAGATGACAGACGACCGCCGACCCACGACCGGCTTCCCACGCATGTACAACGAGCCCGGCGAGCGGCGAGCGTTCCTGCCACCGCTGATGGGCCTGCTCACGAACATGGATGTCGACGTGTACGTGGAGGCCGGGAGCGGGGCCGGCATGGGCATCTCCGACGACGACTACCTGGCCGTGTCGCCGAGAGTCCACATCGTCGACGAGGCCGCGGCGTATCGACAGGACATCGTGCTGGTGCTCCGGGCGCCGGAGGGACGCTACGAGCTGCTCCGACCCGGCGCGATCCTCCTTTCCATGCTCCACTTCACCACGCGGCCGGAACGGGTCGAGATGCTGCGCGGCCTGGGCATCGAGGCCATCGCGCTCGACATGGTCACCGGCGACGACGGACGTCGCCTGGTCCAGAACCTCCGCGACGTGGCTCGCAACGGCCTGGCTGCAGCGTTCGACGCCCTCGAGCGGCGCTGGCCGCCGCTTCTCTCGCCCATGCGTCCGCCGATCAGCGTCACGATCCTGGGCGCCGGCGGGGTCGGCAAGCACGCCATCGAGTGGGCCGCCAAGGGCGGCGACGAGGCGCGCAACGAGCGGTTCCTGGGCGAGGGCCTGGCCGGGGTCGAGGTCGTGGTGGTCGAGCAGAACCTGTCGGGCAACGAGGCCTACTTCCGGCGCCGCCTCGCGCAGACCGACATCCTCGTCGATGCCACCGCGCGACGCGATACGTCGCGTCCCCTGTTCCCCAATGCCTGGCTCGGCATGCTGCCGGCGCACGCGATCGTCTGCGACCTGGCGGTCGACCCGTACCTGCTCGACGACGACCCGCCGGTCGTGCGGGGGATCGAGGGCATCCCCCAGGGCAACCTGGACCAGTGGGAGTTCGGCCCGGACGACCCGGCCTGGGACCGCCTGCCCCCCGGGATCCCTACCGGCAACCGGCGCACGGTCGTCTCCTGCTACTCGTGGCCGGGCGTCCAGCCCGAGGCCTGCATGGAGGCCTACGGCTCGCAGGTGACCCCGCTCCTCAAGACGCTCATCTGGAACGGCGGGCTGCCTGCGATGGGGCCGAGCGTCTCGTTCCACGGCCGGGCGCTCTGGCGCGCCAGCCTGCGGCACTGGCTGGAGGACTCCACCACCGCGTGACCGCGTCGATCGACGCGGTCACGACGATCCCTTCGACGCTGCGCGCCAGTTCCGCGTCCAGGGTTACGAACGCGTCTGCCTGCCGCTGCGTGAGTGCAACGTACTCGGCGTCGTGGGTCGAGGCGGACAGTCCCTGCCGCTTCGGCGCGGGACCTCGGCGGCCGGACCGGGCGCCGATGTGCCTACGCGAAGAACGCGGCGATCGCAGCCGTATCGTCCGAGAAGGCCCAGCGCTCGACGGCTCTGCCGTCGCGGATGTGGAAGATCTCCGCGGTCCGGTACTCGAGGGTCTCGTCGCCGCGGGTGGCGGTCGCGCTGCCGAGGGCGATCGCGTGGTCGTCGTTGGCGATGACGTCGTGGACCTTGTAGGTGATCGTCCAGTCGCGCGCGGCCCCCATCATGGCGGCGCGCAGCTCGGCCTTGCCGCGGCGCGGCTCGGCGCGGCCGATCTCGTGCCAGATGATGTCGTCGGCCATGAAGGCGTCCACGATCGCCATCTCCTGCTGGGCCTTCGACATGTCCTGCTCGGTCATCGCCTCGATCGCGCGGCGGACCAGGGCGACGTTCGGGTGCTCGGCCATCGTGCATTTCCTCCAGTCCGACGCCCACGGCGGGAGCTACCGTGGTGGCTGCCGGGGTCTCAGGGTAACGCCCGGCACAAGGGGCAACCGCAGGGCAGGCCGACCGGTTCGGACACCGAGTCGATCGTCGCCTTGCGCCTGACCCGGCGCCCGATGGACCGACGGGGGAGCGGGCGACCCGGAATCCTATGCCTTGACGCCGACTCCGATGGGGCACCCCACGCCCGTCCCGCGGTCGGGGCAACAGCCGTCGGGGTTCCCGCCCGTGAGGTCATAGCCCGGTCGCGCGGAAGAGTAGATTTGGTAGATGAGCTTCGATGTGGCCGCGGACGCCTACGACCGCTTCATGGGCAAGTACTCGCGCCTCCTTTCACCGCAACTGGCGGACTTCGCGGGAGTACGATCCGGCCAACGGGTGCTCGACGTTGGCTGCGGTCCCGGGGCCCTCACGGCGGAGCTGGTCGCGCGCGTGGGGGCGTCTGGTGTTGCGGCCGTCGACCCCTCTGAACCCTTCGTCGCCGCCGCTCGGGAGCGCAATCCCGGCGTGGAGGTACGGCAGGCGTCCGCAGGGCAACTGCCGTCTAAGGGTGTCGGCCCCGCAGGATCCTACCTGGCGAGCCTCAGCGCCGACCGGCAGGTCGAGCTCCGCGAAGCGTGCCGAACCACGCTCCCAACGACACCGTTCGTGGTCACGGCTCGGGCTTGGGCAGCTCGCGGCCTCGCGTAGGGTCGTCGCGCGGCGCGCCGTGTCGTGTCCGACCGGCCGGCGAGCCGCGCCAGGCTTACGTGATCGGCGCAGCCGACTCCCCGCCGACGCTCACGCTGAGCCCGACCGGGCAGCTGACTCCGGTCGAGTGGTCGGGGCAATAACCCGCTGGGTTCTTGTCGAGGTACTGCTGGTGGTAGTCCTCGGCGTAGAAGAACGGCGGCGCGTCCACGATCTCGGTCGTGATGGTCCCGTAGCCGGCCGCCGCGAGAACCGCCTGGTAGGCGTCGCGTGAGGCCTCGGCTGCCGCACGCTGCTCCGCGTCGAGGACGTGGATCGCCGACCGATACTGGGTCCCCTGGTCGTTGCCCTGGCGCATCCCCTGGGTCGGGTCGTGGTGCTCCCAGAAGACG
>Ga0315297_10002154_pt1 | contig 12385 bp, 12 predicted proteins | sample YL17G15_0_MG_FD_203628 | JGI IMG/M metagenome (GOLD analysis project Ga0315297, IMG submission 203628) | Sediment microbial communities from Yellowstone Lake, YNP, Wyoming, USA - YL17G15_0 | ecosystem: Environmental > Aquatic > Freshwater > Lake > Sediment | place: USA: Wyoming | collected... | reverse complement strand
CCCTGGGGCGCGCCAACGCATGCCGACATCGTGAACCTCCTCACGCCGATCGAATTCCGCTCGCCGACCGTCCCCATCAGTTCACTCGCCATCGTCGGCATCATGAAGCTGGCCAAGTGGCAAGCCGAGCGGATGAAGCGGCAGAAGGCGGAAGAGGATCGCAGGAAGCGTGACGACGAGGAACTCAAGCGCCAGAAGGCGCTCGAGGATTCCGGCCTCGTCGTCGTCAAACCGCCCAGGTAGCCCTTCCGCGCATGGTACACTTCCGCCATGCGCATTCACGTCGCCCACAGTCCCGATTCCGACGATGCCTTCATGTTTTTCGCGCTGGCGAAAGGCCACGTGGAGACGAAGGGCTTTGAGTTCGTGCACGTGCTCTCGGATATCGAAACGCTGAACCGGGCGGCGTTCGAAGGGAAGTACGAAGTCACCGCCATCTCGATTCATGCCTACGCGCACCTGCACGACCGGTACATCCTGCTGCCGCACGGCGCGAGCATGGGGTCGAACTATGGGCCGGTCGTCGTCGCGAAGAAGGAAGGCCCTGACTCGGTTGCCGGCGTGCGCGTGGCGGTTCCCGGCACGCTGACCACGGCTTACCTGGCGCTCAAGCTGTACCGGCCGGACGTCGAGACGGTCGTGATGAGGTTCGATCAGATTCAGGAAGCCGTCGCGCGCGGCGAGGTGGCCGCCGGCCTGCTCATCCACGAGGGCCAGCTCACCTACGCGGACGAAGGACTGAAGAAGATCGTGGATCTCGGCGAATGGTGGGCGAGCGACACCGGAGGCCTTCCGCTGCCGCTCGGCGGCAATGTAATCCGGCGCGATCTCGGACCCGACACGATCAAGACGGTGAGCGCGCTGCTCCACGAGAGCATCAGCTATGGCCTGACGCACCGCACCGAGGCGCTCGACTACGCGATGCAGTTCGGCCGCGGCCTCGACCGGGCGCAAGCGGATCGATTTGTCGGGATGTACGTAAACGATCTGACGCTCGGCTACGGCGATCAGGGCCGCACGGCGGTGCGGCTGCTCCTCGACCGCGCCTGTCAGGCGGGCATCATCCCGCACGCGGTCGCCGTCGAGTACGCGTAGTCCTGAGGGCAGACGTCCTCCGTCAGACGTCTGCATCGAAGGGCGTAGGCGAGCGGGCAGCGCCGGTGGCGGACTGTGTGCTTCGACTCGCGATTGCGGTTGCGTATTCTGCCGAGGCGATTCGGTGACACACACCCGCTCAGGACTCAGTCCTGAATGGAGACACTCGTCGCCGATCTCCTGACTCGCAGAATCAAGGCACTCTCCGCACGCGGCTCGCCCTTCGACTTGGTTGGGCAGTGCGTTCTTCGGCTCTACCCGAAGCCCTGCCACCATGCCTCGACCTGCGGCTGGCCACCTCCACTGAAGTGCGATCAGGGTTTAGAACGCGCCGGTCGTCGACGCGCGAACGGCGAACAGAACACGTCTTTGAGGTCGATGGCCAGGCCAGGCAATGTGGCGGATCGCAACGTGCCGGTTTTCCAACCCGAGGCGGCAAGCCTGTAATCTCCGTCGTTCAACTCCAGGATCTCGACCGTCTCGTTTCCCGGATCGATGATCCAATACTCCGCAACGCCATACTCGGCGTAGATGCGATGCTTCTGCGTCCGGTCCCAGTTCGACGTCGAAGGAGAGAGGATCTCAACGACCAGATCCGGCACGCAGCGAATTGGACCATGCAAATCCAACCGCGGCAACGTCCTGGCCGCGAAGAAGGTCGCATCAGGCTGCAGGACGATGTCCTCGCGGAAGATGATGTCGGTCGGTGTCCCGACTTCGGCCCCGCCGTTCGCTTTGTGATAAGCCCGCAGAATGGCGAGGACGTTCGCCTGGACGACTTGATGGAGGAAGGCTGGCGATGGAACCACACGCACCTCGCCGTCGTACAACTCGTACCGCTTGCCGTCGTCGGGCCAGCGTTCCAAGTCGGCGTACGTGACGTGCGAATGTGCCGCTTCCACGCTCGCCATTCTACCATCGTCTTTCTTCAAGATCTGGGCCAGCGGGCTGCCCCGGCAGGGGCTCGGAAATCACAAGAAATGATGCGGAATCTGGCCACCCGTTCGAGGACGGACACCGCATTGCAGAATCTGCAATAGTGGGCAGGAAGGTGGAGTGCAGAATCTGCACTGTCTGGCTGGAACGTGGAGTGCAGAAAATGCTAACTGACGCAAGCGTGGCACTTCGGATGTGATGGGAGCTAACTTGGCCAGGGGAGAGAGAAGACTCCGCCGGCATTCTCGCGTTTCGCGCCTTGCGATCCGGGCGGGGCGCCAAGCGTGGCTGCCACGCTGGGGACCCCTGGCGCCGCGCTCTGGACTGCCGTTGCCATAATTAGGATCCGGGGCACTAGGGCTGCCGGCCCCTTCGACCCGGTCAGGCCGAGTGCGCGTGGTCGGCGCAGGACCAGCGCGTGTCGGTACGCCCTGCGCCCGCCGATCAGCAGAGGCGCGGCTCGGCGTGGTACTACTCCGCTCGCAGCGCGATCACCGGATCAACCCGCGCCGCCCGGCGCGCCGGCACCCAGGCAGCGACAAGCGCCGCCGCACCCATCAGAACGGCGACGGCCGCGAACGTCGCCGGATCGTGTGGCGTCGTTTCGAACAGAAAGCTCGCGATGACTCGCGTGGCAAAGAACGCGCCGGCCATCCCGGCCGAGAGTCCGAGAACCACAGGCCACGCCGCGTCCCGCACCATCGTTCGCACCACGTCGGCGTACCCAGCGCCAAACGCCATTCGAATGCCGATCTCCTGCGTGCGGCGTGCGACCGCATACGCCGTCACGCTGAAGATGCCGACCAGCGTCAGCAGCATGCCAAGGCCGCCGAGCAGGCCGAGGAGTTGGGTTCGACGGCGAGGCGTCACCACACTCTCGCCCAGGTCGTCGGTGCCGGACCGGATGCGTCCAATGAGCACCTTCGGCCCCACGGCCTGCGCCATCTGGCGCAGACGATCGCCAGACAGCACGGCGGAAGAACGCGGCCGAAAGACGATCCTCAAGGGGTTCAGAGGCGCAATCTGGCCGTACAGCAGGTAGACCTCTGGCCTTGGAGGCCGCAGCGGACCAGAGTGCCGGACGTTGCCGACGACGCCGATGATCCGGCGTGGCAACTCGCGCACCGTCTCCAGAAAGCGCCCCACGGGAGAACCGTCTGGAAACAGCAGTCTGGCGGCTTCTTCGTTGATCAGAACGACGCGCTCCGCGCCGGTCCGATCCGACTCGGTCGGGAACCGTCCCCGCTTCAGCGGCAGGCCAATCGCTTCGAAGTAGCCAGGCAAGACCTGCCTCATATTGAAGTTGGTCTGGCCAGAGCCCTTGGCGAAGGTGACTCTCGAGCCATCGCGCAAAGGGAGGTAGTCGACGGCACCCGCCGCAGCCACCTCCGGCATCGTTCGAACGGCGCTGAGAAGCGCCGGATAGTACTGCTCCAGAACGGCAGGCGCAGGGTCAAGAGGCTCGACTTCCATTGTCACAACCGCGCTCGGGTCGAACCCCACGTCAACCCCGGTGAGGCGTGCGAAGCTGCGAACCATGAGGCCGGCGCCGGTCAGAAGGACGACGGCGAGCGCGACCTCCGTTGCGATAAGCAGTCGTCCACCGCGTCGAGACAACGCGGAGCCGTGACGACGGCCGGCGATGGCGAGCTGTGAACCCATCCAAGCGCGCGACATCCTCAAGGCCGGCACGAGGCCAAACACCACCGAGCTGACGACCGACAGGATCGTGGCAAACCCCAGCACCTTCATGTTGACGGTAGCAGGGGAATTCGAGGGCAGGGACATCGGAATGATGGCGACGAGCGCATCGAGAGACGTCCAGGCGAGGATCAGCCCAACCAATCCCCCGGCGGACGCCAAGATGAGGCTCTCAGTGAGGAGCTGTCGCACCAGGCGCGCTCGTCCCGCGCCGATCGCTGCCCGAATGGCGAGTTCCGGCTCGCGAGTCGCACCTCGGGCCAGGAGAAGACCTGCCACGTTGACGCAGGCGATCACAAGAATCAGGCTGACGGCGCACGCCAGAGGCGTAATGGTCTTGCCTGACCCGCTGGTCTCGAGGTCGTACATCGATTCGAGCGTAACGCGAACATCCGGGGCTTCGGCGGGCCCGGGCGCCGTTCTCCTGGTGAGATCCGTAAGTTCCCGCTCGGCCTGCGCGAGTGTCACCCCTGGACGCAGTCGTCCCTCTACCGCCGTACCTGACCCGCGACGGTTCGTACCGGATGCCGGGATCTGCTGTGGCTGCCAGATGGCCGTCTCGCGATAGAACCCTGCGGGCAGCACGCCCACGATCGTCGCTGGCGCGCCTGCGATCCGAATGACACGGCCGATGACATCAGGGGTCCCACCGAAGCGACGCTGCCAGTAGCCGTGGCCGAGCAGCGCAACGAGCGCGGCGCCCTCGCGCGTGTCTTCGATCTGAATGCCCCTGCCAAGAAGCGGCGTGACGCCGAAGATTTCCAGAAAGTCCTCGGAGACCTCGCCCACAACGAGGCGCTCTGCCTGCCCCGCTTCGACGACACGGGGAAGAAAGCCAGTGACCCGGCCCGCGCCGACATGAGAGAAGATGCGCCCGGACTCTCGCCAGGCGCGGACGTCGGCGATTGAAGGAGCGTACCAGCCCGCCCTCCCGAAGTGTGTCTCACGAATCGTCACGCCGACCAGTTCCTCGGGGTGCGGATATGGCAGCGGCCGCAGCAACGCCGCGTCGACCACGCTGAAGAGCGCCGTTGAGACGCCGATCCCTATAGCCAAGGTGAGGATCGCGACCACCGAGAACGCGCGGTGCTTGAGGAGGAGCCGCACGCCATACCGGACGTCCTGGAGAATGGTTTCCATCAGCCCGCCTCCCCGCACGTCGTAGCCGCGGTCTTGCATCAGCGCGAGATTGCCGAATCGTCTGGAGGCCGCGCGCCTGGCATCGTCAGCACGCAGCCCTTGCCGTTCGTACTCTTCGGCCCGCATCAGCAAGTGAAACTGCATCTCGTCACGGATCTCTCCCGCGACGGCATCACGTCTGACCAGCGCACGACACCTCGCGAGAGCATGGCGCAGGATTCGCATGGGGCCTCAACTGGCGAGCACGCTCTGCACCGCGGCAGTCAGCCGCGTCCAGCTCTCCGTTTCCGCTTCGAGCTGCGCACGCCCCTGGCGGGTCAGCTTGTAGAAGCGGGCGCGCCGGGCGGTTTCGGTCATGCCCCATTCGGACGACAGCCACCCGCGTGCCTCCATGCGATAGAGGGCGGGATAGAGCGAGCCCTCTTCGACCTTCAGGACCTCATTCGACAGGTGCTCAAGTCGGATGGCGATGGCATACCCGTGAAGCCGGCCGGTCTGGAGTGTCTTCAGCACGAGCATATCGAGCGTGCCGTGGAGCTGGTCGCTGTTGGTCTTTGGCATGTCATACCCAGTCGTTCGAAGCCTTAGACATTCTAGGCATAGCTGCCTGCCACACGCAAGCCGAACGAGAGGGCCGACCTTCCTGGGAGATCAAGAACCGGCAGTCGAAGGTCCAGAGACTGTGATGCGCCATGCGAGGGCCAGCCACTGTTCGGCCTCGTGACCGCCGCGGCCTGGTTGTACGGCGTGCTGTCACACTGGGTGAGCCAACGCACGCATCAGATTGGCGTCAGGGTGAAGCTCGGCGTCGATGCCCCGCGCACCCGACCAGCAGCCGCGGGACTGAGCGGTGACCCGCTCGAATCAGGCGATCAGAGCGTCTATGCCGGCGGGGTCTCCGGAAGGCACGAGTCGCAAGCGCCCTTTCCCCCGTCGTCGGGCGGACGATTGCTGGGATCGTGGCCATTCCGACAGCAGGGCCCTTGGCCAGTCCAGGTCGGACGACTCCGACGCGGGGACGCGCGACGCCGAACATGCGAAACCGTCCCCAGGAAACTACAGCGTCGAGAGCACCCGTTCGAGGTCCACGATCAGCCCCGGCAGCGTGGATGATGTGAATTGCCCGGTTCGCTGTCCAGAGGACGCAAGCTCGTACGTCCCATCCCGGAGCGCGAAGATCTCGAACGTCTCTTTGGCGGGATCAACAATCCAGTACTCCGCCACGCCATGCCGCGCGTACACGCCGTACTTCTTGATGCGATCCCACTTCGACGTTGAAGGCGAGAGGATTTCGACAACCAGATCCGGGGCGAAGCGGATCGGCTTGAGCATGTCCAGCAAGCGCGCGGTCTGCGCCGCCAGAAACGTGATATCCGGCTGAACGACTGTGTCTTCCTGGAAGATGATATCGAGCGGTGAGGCGAACACGACGCCCCCATGGATCTTGCGATACTCCTGCAGAATATCCAGGATGTTCGCCTGGACGAATTGATGGAGATTGCCTGGCGATGGAACCACACGCACCTCGCCGTCGTACAACTCGTACTGCTTGCCGTCGTCGGGCCAGCGTTCCAAGTCGGCGTACGTGACGTGCGAATGTGCCGCTTCCACGCTCGCCATTCTACCATCGTCTTTCTTCAAGATTCGGGCCAGCCGGCCGCCCCGGAAGGGCCCCAGAAATCACCAGAAATGATGCGGAATCGGGCCACCCGTTCGAGGACTGAAACCGCATTGCAGAATCTGCAATATCTGGCAGGAACTCGGTATGCAGAAGGCGACGACCGAGACTTCCGGTGCATCAGGGTGGAGTTCGGGCCCAACTCGAGGGCGGTGTTCAGTCAGCCCCCGAACGGAAGACATTCCTTGGAACCCTTGACCTCACCACAGCGACGTCGGAAGTTTGACTCGCTTCTGAACTTCCGAGTAGAGTTCCGAGATTATGGACCTCGTTGAGCTCCTCAAGCGGCCCGAGGGCAAGACCCTCGAGTTCAAGCGAGAGCTCTCCACGCCGGAGGGTGCCCTAAAGACGATCGTGGCGTTCGCCAACACAGCCGGCGGGACGTTGCTTCTGGGCGTGGAAGACGGGAGCCGTCACGTCCGAGGTGTACGCGACCCGCTGGATCTCGAGGAGCGCCTCACGAACCTCATCACCGACCTGATCGTCCCTCGGCTGATGCCGGAGATCGAGATCCTGCTCTGGCGTCGCGCGCAGGTACTGGCGGTGCAGGTTTACCCGAGCCCGAGTCGCCCGCATTTCATCAAACGAGAAGGGCTGGCCGGCGGCGTCTACGTACGGGTGGGTTCGACTAACCGTCGAGCCGACCCCGAGCTGGTCGAGGAACTCCGCCGCTTCGCGCGAGGGGAAGCGTTCGACGAGCAGCCGATGCCGGGTCTCGACTCGGAAGGCCTGGACTTCCTAGCGGCTTCCGAGTCCTTCGCGCCCGTCCGTGCGCTTGTCCGCCGAGACCTGGAGACGCTGCGTCTTGTCGCAGCCCACCAGGGGAGGAAGGTGTCCACAGTTGGCGGAATGCTGCTCTTCGGGAAGGAACGCGAACAGTACTTTCCGGATGCCTGGATTCAGGCGGGGCGTTTCGCGGGCACCGACAAGAGCCGCATCATCGACCGCGCCGAGATCCGCTCCTATCCCGTGCGCGCGGTCGAGGAGGCGATTGCCTTCGTGCAGAAGCATGCGCTGCACGGAGCCGACATCGGTGCGGTGCGGCGAAGTGAGCGCTGGAATCTGCCCCCCGTGGCGGTGCGCGAGGCGGTGATCAACGCGATGGCGCACTCGGACTATGCGCAACGCGGCGCACCCCTCCGCATCTCGATCTTCGACGACCGCCTTGAGGTCGAGAACCCTGGACTCCTGCCCTTTGGTCTCACGGTCGAAGACCTCTTGCACGGTGTCTCGAAGCTGCGCAATCGCGTCATCGGTCGCGTCTTCCACGCCCTCCGCCTGATCGAGCAGTGGGGCAGCGGCATCCAGCGCATGACCACCGCTTGCCGAGAGGCCGGGCTTGCGGCACCGGTGTTCGAGGAGATCGCCACGCGCTTCCGGGTTACGATTGCGACTGCGCGCATCGGCCGGCCGACGCTCGACGAAACGGACGAGGCCATCCTCGCGCGTCTCGCCGGCGGAAAGGGCCTGCTCACTAGCGAGATCGCAAAGACGATCGCCCTGACTCCGCGTGCCACGCGCACGCGGCTCGCCCGGCTCGTCGGTCGCGGACTCGTGCGCGAGATTGGCACGGGGCCGCAGGATCCGAAGCGACGCTACTTTCGGACGGATTGAGAGCGACGCATGAAGCTCACCCTCCAGCAACTCGAAGCACACCTGTGGGGCGCGGCGAACATCCTCCGCGGTAAGACCGCTGGGCAGGACTACAAGAACTACATCCTGTCGCTCATGTTCTACAAGTTGGCGGAGTCGTGGAACCCGCCCTACGCGCAACTCGGCTTTGATCCTGATGCCGAAGCACCGTCGTTCTTGAAGCCCGCGGTGACCGAACTCGCCAATTCGGATGACGTGGGCTGATGCGATGAAGGCTGCCGCGCAGCACCAGATCCGGCTCGGCGCCCGCCGAGTCGACTACCTGGTATTGCGCTCGATGGCCGCGCGGAAGCTGCGGATCCGAGTGGGGCCGAATGGGGTAGAGGTGGTGCAGCCGTCTACGCGCAGTCGAGAGGACGTGTCAGCCTTTCTGAGCCGTAATGAGGTATGGATTCTCGATCAACTCCAGCGCGTAGAGCGACTTCGCGGTCTGCGACCGCCCGCGCTGCGTCGGGCTGGCGAGATTCTGTTTCGTGGGGAGCCAACGCGACTCCGCATCGAAACGACGGGCGCGCGAGCGCGGGGAAACGCGATCGACTTCGCTAATGGTGAGATCGTGATTCAGCGAGGAAAAGGGTCACGCACGCCAGTGGCGCGGAGTCTGGAGAACTGGCTGCGGAAGCAGGCGCGCACGGAGATCGAGAAGCACCTCGCCGTTGTCACCGTGCGCCTTCGACAGCGCGCCCAGCGGATCTATGTGATGGGACAGCGCACCAAGTGGGGCAACTGCTCGGCTCGGAGAAACCTCTCGTTCAACTGGCGACTGATCCTCGCGCCGGACTTCGTCCTCCGCTACCTTGTCACCCACGAGACCGTTCATCTCGCGACCCCGGACCACTCGGCGAAGTTCTGGCTCACGGTGCAGAGCCTGTGCCGCGAGACGGAGAGAGCAAAGCAGTGGCTATGCAGTCATCAGACGCAATTGACGATCGATCTTGCCAGAGTCTTCGAGCCGGCGCCTCGGATCGGCGCCTGACGAGCGTACCCCGCCGGCGTTGCTGACGTCAGCTGTTCAGCAGTTTCTCGTTGGTGAATCGGAGAGCACACCCAACACCAGCGGGCGCTACCGAGGCATCAAGGCGGGGTGCAGCGCGCGGGCGAAGGCGGCAGCCGTCACGACGACGCGCGGACCGGGCAGCACCAGTTCCTCGCCGAACAGCAGCTCGACCCGGCCACGCTTCACGGCAGGCACGGCGGACAACAGACTCCAGGCCGCGCGCTCCTGATCGACGAGCGTGTGCGATGGCGCATCGGTGTAGTGCAGCTCCAGGATGACATCGGGCGCGCGGACCAGGATGGTCTCGGTCGACACAAGGATGGACTCCCGCTTCACGTCCCCGAAGACGTTGGCTCCGCCGGCCAGTTCCAGCAGGTCGTGCAGAAACCCGTACCCGCCGCTGACGTTGATCGCGCGCAGCGACCGCGGTTCGCGTGCGATCACCAGCAGCGTCTTTGGCCGAGCCTCGCTCTTCACCCGCGTCCGAATCCTGTCGAGATCCTGCTCGATGCCAGCCGCGACGCTCTCGGCCGTCGAAGCCATACCCAGTCGGCGTCCGAGTTCACGCAGCGTTGTCGTCACGTCGCCCAGCGAACCGTGGCGGTACCTGAACGTCGGCACGTTGGCTTTCGCGAGCTTGGCGGCGAGGTCGTTCTGACTGCCGTAGGTGATGACCAGATCCGGCCGCAGCGAGAGGATCTTCTCGAGGTCAGGATCGACCAGCGCACCCACTCGCGGCAGAAGATCGACCTCTGCTGGAAAGTGATCGAAACTGCTCACGGCAACGACCCGCGGGCCCGCGCCCATCACGAACAGCATTTCGGTCACTGAAGGCGCGAGCGACACGATGCGCTGCGGCACCTGCTGCGCTTCGACGGTGATGGCGGGACGTCCCGTGGCGAGCACGATCGCCAGGGCGCAGGCGGTCGCCGCAAAGATGCCGCACCGGTTTCGTCGTGTGTGCATCCCCGACCCCTAATCCCCAATCCCTATCTCTGCCTCACCAGGAGCCACAGAAAGAACGGTCCTCCGATGATTGCCGTGATGATGCCGACCGGCAGTTCAACCGGCGCCATCACCAGTCGCGCCAGCACGTCGCACACAATCAGGAACGCCGCGCCCAGCAGAGCGGCGGCCGGCAGGACGATCCGGTGATCGGCACCAACCATGAGGCGGACCAGATGCGGCACGATGATGCCGATAAATCCGATCGGTCCGCCGAGCGATACGGCCGCCCCCGTGACAAGTGAGGCGCTGAAGAAGGCGACCTGCTGCGTGCGAACCACGTTGACGCCGCGCGAGGCGGCCGCATCGGCGCCAAGACTCAGCAGGTTCATCGCCCGCGGCAACCACGCGAACGCGACGAAGGCCGCCAGCGTGAGCGGGAGCGCCGCGAGGATCGGGCCGTAGCCGGCCACGCCGAGATCTCCCATCAGCCAGCGAAGCGTCTGCACCGTCTCGGCCGGGTCGGCGATGTACTGCACAAACAGGATGAGCGCCGAGAAGAACGAGTTCAGCGTGACGCCGGCGAGCAGCAGCACGTTGGTGGAGAAGCCACGGTGGCGAGCCCGCGCAAGCGCGTACACGATGGCGACGGCACCGAGCGATCCGGCAAGACTCGCCCCGGTGACCGCCGAAACGCCCCAGAGCGTCAATTGCAGTTTGAGCGAGATGGCCAGGATGGCGCCCAGCGCCGCGCCGGCCGACACGCCGAGCGTGAACGGCGTGGCGAGCGGATTGCGCAGCAGTGCCTGGAACACCACGCCGGCCGCGGCCAGCGACGCACCCACCAGCGCCGCTGCCAGCACCCGCGGCAGCCTCGCGATGAAGAAGATCTGCGCATCCACGTTGTCGGCATACGGCAAGGCGGTGTCGAACGCGCGGGCGAGGTTGATCCGGGTCGACCCGATGAGCGGCGCGCCAACCGCCGCGGCCAGCGCCACCGACCCCAGAAGCACTGTCCATCCGACCAGCCGTCGTCGCACATCAGGCATGGCGGACCTTCTCGATGGGCACCACCGCCACCCGGCCCGCCCGCTCGTCGAACCACACGCTGGCCTCAACGTCGTAGAGCGCCCGGATGGCCGCGGCGTTCAACGTCCCGGCTGTTGGTCCAGCGACGAGTACTCTTCCGCCTCGCAGCAACACGAGCGACCGGCACAGCCCGGCGGCGAAGTTCAGGTCGTGCGTCGCGACCACGACAGTGAGGCCGCGTTCGCGGTTCAGTCGCGCAACCAGCGTCGAAATCTCCAATTGGTACCCGAGATCGAGCGATGCCGTGGGTTCGTCGAGCAACAGAATGTCAGCCTGCTGCGCCAGGGCGCTGGCGATCACGACTCGCTGTTTCTCGCCGCCAGAGAGAGTGGCAAAGGACCGATGTTCGAGATCGACGGTCCCGGTCGCCGCCAGCGCGTCGCGCGCAATGACCAGGTCGCGCGGGCCCTCAAGTTCGAATGGGCCCAGATGAGGATAGCGTCCCATCAGGGCCACTTCTCGCACCGAGTAGTCGAAGGCGAGATGCGTCTCCTGCGGCACCACCGCAATCCGGCGGGCAAGTGCCCGCCTGGCGAGCGTGCCGATGCCGGCGCCATCGAGCGTGACTCGACCTTCGCTGGGAGCGAGCATCCCGGCCAGCACCCGCAGCAGCGTCGTCTTGCCGGAGCCGTTGGGACCGAGCAGGCCAACCACGGCGCCGCGCTCGACCGCCAGCGAGACTCGCTGGACGCCGGGCAACACGTCATTCGCGTCCCCGGCGATGCCGCCGCGCCCGTGCGCCCCGTGGACGTAGGTGACGTTATCGGCCCTGAGCAAAGCGCACTCCGACAGCAAAGGATCGGCGCGGTGCGGGGTAGCCGAAGACCGCTTCGTACTGGCGGTCGAGGAGATTGTCGAAACGCGCGACGAGGTTGATGCCGCGTCCGACCGCGAGCGACACGCCGGCGTTGGCGACGGCAAACCCCGGGGCGTTGAACAACCCACCGTAGATCGCGCCCCAGGATGGCTCCACATCGAGCATGCCGCTCCGCCCCCAGACGCGCGCGTACGCCGTCACGGGCCCACGTGTCCAGACGACGTCCAGGCTGGCCTGGTGGCGGGGCCGGCGCACGAGCGGATCGCCGACGCTGAAGGGCGGCGGCGCCACCAGGGGCGATCGGTCGACGGCCAGAATGGCCGTGTCGAGCCAG
>Ga0315297_10002153_pt1 | contig 12388 bp, 10 predicted proteins | sample YL17G15_0_MG_FD_203628 | JGI IMG/M metagenome (GOLD analysis project Ga0315297, IMG submission 203628) | Sediment microbial communities from Yellowstone Lake, YNP, Wyoming, USA - YL17G15_0 | ecosystem: Environmental > Aquatic > Freshwater > Lake > Sediment | place: USA: Wyoming | collected... | reverse complement strand
AGATCGTCGTCACGGGGTGCTACGCCGAGCGGGCGCCCGCGGAGATCGCCGGGATGCCGAACGTCATCGCCGTCCTCCCGAACAACGCCAAGGCCCGTCTGCCGGAGCGGGTGATGGAGATCGTCGGAGGAGAAGGGGCGAGGATGGGGGCGGCGCAGGAGACGGAGGCCCCGTTCCGGGCGCGGGCCTTCCTGAAGGTCCAGGACGGCTGCGACAACCGCTGCGCGTTCTGCGTCATCCCGAGCGTCCGGGGAAAGAGCGCGAGCGTCGGCCCGGACGAGGTCAAGGCCCGCGTCCGTAAACTCGCGGGCCGTGGCTTCCGGGAGATCGTCCTGGCCGGCATCCATCTCTCGGCCTACGGGGAGGACTTCGAGCCGCCGGGCACGCTCCTCGGCCTTCTCCGGGAGCTCGAAGGGATTCCCGGACTCGGTCGGGTCCGGTTGAGCTCCCTCGACCCGGGGAAGACGGGCGGCGCGCTGGTCGAGCACATCGCGACGAACCCGAAGATCTGTCAGCACTTCCATCTTTCGCTCCAGCACGCCTCGGCCCGCCTCCTGCGGCTGATGGGCCGCGACGTGGAGCCGGGAACCGGCGAACGGATATTGAGGGAGTTGAGGACGAGGTCGCCGGAAGCGGCCCTCGGAGCGGATATCATCGTCGGGTTCCCCGGCGAGACGGCGGCTGAGTTCGACGAGCTGCGGAGTTTTCTGGCCGGCTCTCCGCTGACCTATTTCCACGTCTTTTCGTATTCGCCGCGGCCGGGCACACCCGCCGCGGCACGGCCCGGTGTCCCGGCGGGCGTCGTCAGGGGCAGGGCGATGGAACTCAGGCGGCTCGCGGCGGAGAAGGACTTTCTCTTCCGCGGGCAGTTCGAGGGGCGGGAGCTCGAGGCCGCGGTCATCCACGCGTCGGAGAAGGGCGCCGAGCTCCTGACCGGGAATGCCATCCGGGTCTTCGCCCCCTCGTGCCGGGCTCCGAAATGCGAGCTCGTCCGGGTCGCGATCGGCCGCGTCCTGCCGCGCCGGACGGAAGGCGAGGTCGTCCCATGAAGAAGATCCATCTCCTGCCCGAGGAGGTCGCCCAGAAGATCGCGGCGGGCGAGGTCATCGAGAGGCCCGTCTCGGTCGTCAAGGAGCTCGTCGAAAACTCCATCGACGCTGGGGCGACGGAGGTCCGCGTCGAGCTCCTCGACGGCGGCAAGCGCCTGATCAAGGTCCAGGACGACGGCTCCGGGATGGACCGGGAGGACGCCGCCCTTTGCTTCAGACGGCATTCGACGAGCAAGCTCGCCACGGAGGAGGACCTGGAGCGCATCGCGACGCTCGGCTTCCGCGGCGAGGCCCTGGCCAGCATCGCCGCCGTTTCCCGACTGACGCTGCGCACCCAGGACGGGGCCGAAGACCGGGGCACGATGATCGAGCGAGAGGGCGAGCGCCTCGTCGCGGTCACGGACATCGCCTTCCCGCGCGGCACGAGCGTCGAGATCAGGGACTTGTTCTTCAACCTGCCGGCCCGGCAGAAGTTCCTCCGCTCGGGCCCGTCCGAGTTCGGGCCCGTCGCCAAGTACGTGACCCAGGCCGCCCTGGCCGCGCCCGGCGTCCGCTTCACCCTCGTCCACGGGGCGCGAGAGGTCATCGCCTGCCCCCCGGTCATGACCCTCCGGGAAAGGGTCTTCCAGATCTTCGGCAAGAAGATGGTCGACGGCCTGATGGACGTCGCCGCCGAAGAGGGCGGCGGCCGCATCGAGGGCCTGGCCTCGCGGCCGCTGGCCGGCCGGCCCGACAAGACTGTCCAACACTTTTTTGTCAACGGCCGTCCGGTCAAGGATAGGATCCTCATGGCCGCCGTCAATCAGGCTTATGCCGGCATCCTCGAGCGGGGAAGGTCGCCCGAGGCGTTCCTCTTCGTGTCGCTGCCCTACGCCGATGTTGATGTCAACGTCCACCCGGCCAAGGCCGAAGTCCGGTTCAAGGACACCCAGCTCGTATTCCGGATGGTCCTCCGGGCCGTGGGCGAAGGTGCTGCCCGGGGACATACCATAAAGGAGGTCCTCCCGGCGGCCGGGGATAAGGGGCTGGCCGGGCGCGTCGCTGAGGAAGGCGTCGCCTGGGCGTCGCCGGGCCTCGGCTTCGAATCCGTTGCCGCCGCCGACCGCCTCGCGTCCGGAGCAGGGGCCCGGCCCGCCCCGGGCGCAGATTGGACGGCGACATCCGCGGCTTCTCCGGCGGCGAAAGGGCCTGCCGTCCTCGGCCAGTACGAGAACATGTACATCGTCATGGCAGGAGAAGACGGCCTTCTGGTCATCGACCAGCACAACGCCCACGAGCGCGTCCTTTTCGAGAAGTACCGGGAGATCGACCGCGAGAAGGTTTGGCCGCGGAAGATGCTCCTCATCCCTCCCATCCTCGAGCTCTCTCCGAGCGCGGTCGTCAGCCTCGAGACGAATGTCACCCTCTTCGAGGACCTGGGCTTCCGCGTCGAGACCATGGGCGGGCGCTCCTACGCCCTTAAAGAATACCCCGACATCTTCAAACCCGAACAGGCCGTGGACATCTTTCTCGGCCTGCTCGAAGAGACGGGCCAGAAGACGGCCGAAGACCGCCGGGAGCACATGCTGGCGACGCTGGCCTGCAAGACGGCCATCAAGGCAGGGGAGCCGCTGAACAGGGAGAAGATGGGCTACCTCGTCGAGGAACTGTTCAAAACCTCTCAGCCGGCGCTTTGCCCGCACGGCCGCCCCGTCGTCGTCCGCATCGAGAAGTCCGTGATCGACAAGGGCCTCGGCCGAAGATAACGGGCAACGGTATTAAGGGACTGTCCCCGGAGGGGACTGTCCCTCTGGTGTCTGAAGGTCTCGCGGGGCCCGGCCGTCCCAAATTGACAGTCTGCGGGCGCGTCTGTTAAGATTTGACAGCTGAACGGGACGGGGAGTGGCGCAGCCTGGTTAGCGCGCCTGCCTTGGGAGCAGGAGGTCGGCGGTTCAAATCCGCTCTCCCCGATAGGCGTTCCGCCCTCCAATGACGCGCCTGTAGCTCAGGTGGATAGAGCAGCTGCCTTCTAAGCAGCGGGTCGGGAGTTCGAGTCTCTCCAGGCGCGCTCCCTAATTCCCTGAGGAATTTGCCATTTCGGCATAATCTCGAAGACTCTGAAATAACGACGCGAGCGGCCGGTTCTTCGGCGTCCTCCTCGAAGATGTCATGAATATGCAAGCATTAGCCGATCCTCCTGGCGCAGCGGCGGGCGGCGCTGATGGCGCTCGGCACGCCCCCGATCTGGGCCGACCAACAGGATCCGATAAGCAGGTTCTTGATAGGCGTGCCGATGTGGACGCCAAGAGGACTCTTGTAGAACTTGTTATGAGGGTTCCAGCTCCAAGCCGAGGTCGCGCCGTCGGTATTCGCCGTGAACCGCTCGTACGTGAGCGGCGTCGCCAAATCGGAATATTCGATGCGCTCCTCCAGGCCCGGGATAACGGCCGCGGCCTTGGCGACGAGTTCCCGCTTGACTCCTTCCTTGAGCTCCCGGTACTTCTGCCGGTCGCCGCCGCCCCAGTTGTCCATCCAATGCGTGGGCGCTACGGCCTGGATCATGAGGCTCGACTTCCCCGCCGGAGCGAGGCTCGCATCGTGAAGCGAAGGAGAATAGAGGCCCGCCCCGGCTTTCTTGAAGTATTCAGGGTCATCGGCTCCGAGGCGAAAGTCGGCAACCGAAGACGGATCACGATAACTGCCATGCGGCGCCTTGAGCCATTTCCCGAGCTCGGCCGGCGGCAGGCTCAGTCCGAGGTAGGCCGTGACAATTCCTTCGGATACGGCGGTTTCTGAAACCTTTTTGACGAACTCCGGGGACAGGAGTGAGCGATCATCCAGCCAGGCCAGGAAAGTCTTCTTATAGTCCGCGGCGGAAATGACCCAATCCGCGGGAAAGAATTCACCCCTGGCTTCGACGCCCGCGGCGGCCCGTTGCTTTGTCACGATCTTGTCGACCGGCGTCGCGAGCCTCAGCTCGCCGCCCAGAGCCCGGAAGTTGCCGGCCAGGGCATCCGCCCAGGACTGAAAGCCCTTCTTGACCGTCCAATAGTCGTCAAGAAAGGCGGCCAGGGCCGGACCGATGAGCGCCGCCGACATATCCGGATAGCCGAAACCCTTGAAATGGGTAAACAGCGGTGAGCCCTCGCCGAAACACGCTGCGGCGAAGTCCGTCACGGTGATTTTCGAGTACTTGCGATACTGGGTCATGAACCCGGCGAGATGGAATGGAAAGGCCAGGAATCCGGCGACGCCGTGAGGCGCCATCATCCCGGTCACGGCCCGGATCATCTTGTCGGCCTCGCCGAAATAGCGGTCGAGCTTCTCCTTTTCGCCGGGGTGCGAACGATAGGCCAGGCTCTTGAATTCTCGGTAGCTCGAACAGACGCCGTTCATCTTCCCGGCCATGATGTGCATCTTCTGGCGCGTAAACTCGATCTTGTCGAAGACGCCGATCTCCTTCATGGCCCGGAAAACCTGGGCGGAGGATTCGAAGGCGAGCGTCCCGCTTTCGAAATAGAATCCCTCGCGCCGGAAACCGCCAGTGTAGCCTCCCGGCGTCTTCTGGGCCTCGAACATCGTGACTCTATGCCCTTTCTTCGCCAGCAGGTTGCCCGCGGTGAGCCCGCCCATGCCCGATCCGATGATAACGATCGATTTCATGATGCTCCCTTTAGAGACGTGCGCCGTCCTTCATGCGGCAAGCGCCGTCCCAAGATAACCCCCCCCGCACCCCGCAACTAGAACATAATCCGGCCCAGGGCGGGTGTCAAGAACATGGGGGGAACTTTTTCCGTTTCAAACGGTATAATGCTATGGAAGGGGAAAAAGCAGAGTTCATGGACGACAGGTTTCTTGTCGAACAATCCACTCAAAGAAACCCGAACGCCTTCAAGATCCTCGTTCTCCGCTACCAGCGGATGGTCTTCTTTTATCTGAACAATTTCCCATTTCCCGAGCCGGTCCGTGAGGATCTAGCCCAGGAAACATTTCTGAGGGCCTATCGAAATATCGACCGTTTTGACCCTGAAAAGGGGGCCGCCTTCTCGACCTGGTTGATGACGATAGCGCGCAATCTGGCCCTCAACGAAAGGGCTAAAGCAGGCCTAAGGAAGGGGCAATCTGGCGGACTCATGGATGAAGAGTATGGGAGGATAGAAAAAGGCCCTCAGGAGATCCTTGAACTAAGCCGGCTTAAATCCCGGGTTCAGAAGGCCATAAGCCGGCTTCCGGAAAAATTCCATACCGCGGTTGTTCTATCCTATTTCGATGAGCTTTCCCTCGAAGAGATTGCCCAGATCGAAAGTTGCCCCGTGGGAACCATCAAATCCCGTGTCTTTCGGGGGAAACAGATCTTGAGAGAAATTCTTGAGGGGGAGAATGTGCTGTGAGTGATCTGCCGCGTCCCTGCAATCTGATCCAAGAGGATATCGCCTGGGGGAGAGGGCTGAGCTTGGAGGATCAAAAACACGTCCTTTCGTGCCGCGCCTGTTCCGAAACCGCGGCTCAGTTCGAGACGTTGGATTCCCTTGTCCGGAATGCGATGGAAGCGGATGTCCCGGAGGGCTTCGCGGACAGGGTCGTCAGACAAATAGAAGCCGAACAGCAAAGAGAAAATATTCCTCTGGCGGAGCGGTTTCCGTTCTGGGAAAGGATCTTCTTTTCGAGAGCCGTCCAATGGGGGCTGGTGGGCATCGGGTCGGCTTTCGGCTTGCTGAGGGTCATCAGATTCTTCACCGAGGTCGTGCTTCATGTCACGGGATAGCGTCTTCCGGGAGCGAAAACCCCTCTTCGCCCTGGCTCTTTCGTTCCTTTTGACCGGGATGGGCCAGGTCTACAACGGAAAGCTGCGGAAGGGGATCCTCTTCTTCGCGGCCTCGCTCGTCCTCCCCTTTCTCTTGTTCCAACTGAGCGTCGTGGGGCCGGATCAGACGCTGATCTTTCTTTTCGCTCTGTTCATTATGGCGGATCCCGGCCTATTCGTTTGGGCCGCTATCGACGCCTGGAAGCAGGCCAAACGTTCGGGGAGGAACTACAGGCTGAAAAGCTACAACAAGCTCCTTGTCTACATCCTCCTTGTTGTCGGCTTGAATCTTCTCGTCTTTGGGCTGATGACCGAATTGCGAAAACTCCAGTTTTTGGCTGCCCCTTATCGAATGGTAACCGAGGCCATGGCGCCGACGATCCTTCCGGGAGATCTTGTTCTGGCGGATCAGAGGATCGATCATTCGTCGGAAAGCCTTGGCCTGAGGAGGGGGGAACTGGTCGTTTTTAAATTGCCGCGGGACAAGAAACTGCGCGTTCCGAAAAGGATCATCGGGCTTCCCGGAGATGAGGTCGAATTGCGGGGGATGGAGCTTTATGTCAACGGCGTGAAGTGGACCTCTCAAGAGGCGCCTCTTACGGAAGGTCAGAAGCTGGAGAGTGCCGGGAAAGACATCATCGCTCTCTACGAAAAAAGCGACTCCGGCGTCTATAAGGTCTTTTACCTCAAGGGGACGGCAAGAGATGACTTTAGGATCTCTGTCCCGGAGAACCGCTGTTTCGTCCTCGGCGACAATCGGGATATCAGCGCGGATTCGCGTCACTGGGGAACGATAGCGCTCGATGATATCGTCGCCAGGCTCCGGATCGTCTACTTTTCCTCCGACCCTAAAGGAGGGGTCCGCTGGGGCCGGATTGGGAAGTCCCTGGGGAATACTCGGTCAATAAAACCCAGGTCGAATCCGAATTCTATGATCTCTCAATAAAGGAGGTTGGCATGGAAGTCCCGAAAAACAAATCGCCTCGACTGGCGTCCACGATCAGGTGGGCGGCGCGGATCCTGGGCATTCTGGCCATTGCCTTTATCAGCCTGTTCGCCCTCGATGTCTTTTCGGAGGGAGTCGGCCTCGGGCAGAAGATCGTCGCCTTTCTGCTGCACATGATCCCCTCGTTCGTGCTGATCATCGCCCTGATCATTGCCTGGAAGCATGAGCTTGTCGGCGGCATCTTGATCACGCTCATCGGGCTTGCGAGTTCGACGTATGTTTACAGCCTAAATTACGGCAGGTCTCACTCGGTTTCGATGGGCCTTCGGTCCGCGGCCATGATCGGCGTTCCCTTCGTTATCGTGGGCCTCCTCTTCATGATCAGTTATTTCCTCCATCGTCCAAAAACTCTGGCGGCCCAAGCTCAGTAACTTTTATTTCCCGTGGGGGGATATGCATGAGTTCATTCATTCTTGATATCTTGGATATCCTACTCGTCTTTTTTCCCTGGTCTAAGCGGAAAAGCGATCGCCGCAATGAGTGGTCGGGGACCGTCGAGGCGAAGAGGACCTGGACACTCTCCGAGCACACCTATCTCGTAATCTTCCGGACCGACGATGGGCAAAAAAAGAAAGTCCGCATGGACAAGAAAGAGGATTTTGATAGCTACGAAGAAGGCAGGAGGTACATCAAGAGAACAGGCCAGGACCTGCCGGATCCCAAGCCTATGGGCTGAGCGCCCGAGACCGTAAAAAAGGATTGGCCTAGCGCCAAGATGAAGAGCAGGAATATCATCTATAAGGAGGGATTTATGAAGGCGAAAAAGATCCGCGGCCAGCGCCCTATTTTTGTCGCAACAGCGATGGCCGTCGCAGTAACCGCCTTATGGGCCGTATTGTTCGTGCCTCGGCTGGATATTCATCCGCAGGCGATCAAGGACGGCGTTGATAGTTCCTCGAAGATGTTCTTCTCGATCCAGTGTATGGCGACTGCGGTCTTATTGGTTTGTGTCATTCTGAGCCTGAGCAGCGGCCGAATCATCAGCGGCTTTCTCAGCGGGCTCCTTTATCTCGCGGCTGGTCTCCTTTTTTTACACGATTTCATGGTGTTTGACGGGGCCGTCTTTTACCTGCAGAACTACGAAGGATTTTCCGAAGAGGCGATCCTGATGCTGGCCTGTGTGGTCGCGAATCTGATCGCCTTGATCCTGGCCATAAAGGCGGGGAATAGATATCGGGAACTGATTAAAGCAGCCGCCTGAAGATGGTGAGGCTGTCATTACCATTCACCCGCAAGTAAGGGCGGCTTATGTGAGCACAATTCTGAGCACATCGCCCCGCACGGGACCTATAACGCACTCATCCTAGATAAATTAGGAAGGTAGTCCAGCTGCCTTCTAAGCAGCGCGTCGGGAGTTCGAGTCTCTCCAGCCGCGCTCTTTTATTCCTCGAGAAATCTGCGATTTTGATCATCATCTTGGGGTCTCAAATTTGTCGCATTTTTGTACAGCCTTACACCGTTTTAGGCATCTGCTGAGCACCCATTTGAGCACAGCCAAAGCAGAGGAGCCCCCCAGCATCGCAGCCTCATCATCCCCCAGCCCTCTGTGCCGTGCTGACTGCTGTCGTGGGTGCAATGTCTTTTCGGGCAAATGGACCATTGGACTCCGGATCCAAAGGTCGGAGGTTCGAATCCTCTCAGGCACGCCATTCAATTCCCCCCTGTTGACCCGGGAATATCATCAACTTGCGCTGAGAACCAGGCTCCGCCGCCTGTAAGCCCATGCAAGTCGTTTTAAGCTCTTTTTAGCCGCCAACACGTCAGGAATCTCGACAGTCATAAAGGCTGCCTCTTCTCTAGCAGTTGGGATTATGATTTCTTGACACCCGTCCGCGGCCGGGAATATCCTGAATCCATGATGGGGAGGGTCGAAGCCGAGCCATGAATCGGGTCACTGCCGTCTGCAGGGCGGTTACTCTCGCAGTCAGTCTTGTTGTGGCCGGTTCTCCTTCCTCCGCCCGTACCCAGGTGGAGACCATATTCTTGGTGCCAGGGGCCCACTTCGACGTCGGCTTTAATGATCTGCCCTCAGTGGTGCGCGAACACCGCATCCAGGCAATTGAGGATGCCCTGAAGGCTGCCGAGGAGGACTCCGACTTTCACTGGATGGAGGACGGCGCCTGGGGCTTCGGCGGTTGGCTGGAGCGCTACCGAGGGGACGCGGCGCGCATGGCGCGGGCCCGCAGGGCCTTGCAGAGCGGCCAGCTCTTCATCAGCGCGGTTTGGGTGAGCCCGCACGGCTCCATGTTCCATGAATCTCTCGATCTCCTTACTGCTCACTTGGGCGACATGGAGCGCCTGCTGCACTATCGTCCCCAGGTCGCTGTGCTCGACGACGCGCCGTCACATCCCGAAGCCCTGGTCGACGCGTTGGCGGCCCGCGGCATTCGTTACATGCTGGTCGGCGCCAACATGTTCGTCACCGAGCCGCTCCCTGCGAGGTTGGTGCGCTCTCCCTTCTGGTGGGAATCGTCGAAGGGAGCGCGAGTGCTGGTTTACATCGATCCGAACAGCTACGATCAGGGTGCCAAGTGGCCGGACGTGTCGGACACCGCGCGGTTCGCGAATGTGGCCGCATCCCCGAGCGACAGGGCGCTGCTCGCCACGGCGGATCAGGGCTTCCGGAAGCTCCTCGCGGAGACCACATCCCGTTACGACGCCTTGGTGTTCGAGCACGCCGGCGACGACGTTGGTGTGCCGGCGGTTAAATGGCTGCCCGATTTCGTCCGCCTCTGGAACGCCGGGGGACTGCGTCCTTCCCTGGTCGTTTCCTCGCCCTTAGCCTACTTCCGTCATATTGAGGTGCGATATGGAGCGGAGCTTCCGGTGTACCGCGGGGAGTGGGGCGGGGAATGGGATAACATCAGAGCCATGTGCCCGGCATGGACATGGCGACTTCGGGAGGCGATGAAGCGCATCCGGCCGGACGCTTCGGTGGATGTCCGCGAGACTGTGGCCACCGCTATGGACCACGGGCTGACGCTCGGGCCCGGTTGGCCGGGGATGTTCACGGAAGAGCAGACTGTTGCTCACGCCCACGAGCAGGCGCAAGTCTTCGCCCGGGCGGTGGAGTTGGCTGGGGGTGCCGCGGGGAAGGAGTCGGGCAGAGTGCCGCTCGTGGACTCGCTGCCGGAGCTCCGGCTGCCCTCGGATGAAGGCGCGCCAGACGCGAACTGGCGGGAGGTTCTGGCAGACTCGGCCGGGATCCGGGTACGCGTCGGTCCCGGTCAGATCGCGCCGTTCATCCCCGGCGACGCTCCGTCCCTGGACGTCCCGTTGATGGTGGAAACGCACGGTTTCCGCCTGGTCGTTCGCGCCCGCATCGACCGGCGCAAGATCCCCGGGGCCGACTCCGGCAATACCTACGTCACGCTGGAACTGCCTTTGCGGGCTCGCGCGGACCGGTTGCGGATCGCGGCCGAGGACAGCCCGTCGGCCTTGGCCGGGAAGTGGTTACGCGGCGTTGCCCCGGCGGTCGTGGTTGCCCCCGAGGGCCTGCGGGTGACTGGATTGCCGCGTTCGTTGCGAGTGGCCTCTCCGTTGGCTTTCTCTTATACGCTCGCGCCGGATCCGATCCGCGCCAACCTGACGTGGCTTCAGGTGCTGCTGGTATGGCAGAATACGAAGTGCACACTGAAGGGAGGGATCACTAAAGTGCTGCCCTTCAGAGATCTGTACCCCGGAGAGCCCGAGGTGCTGGACACGTGGGTTGAGGTGGAACTGCTGTCAGGCGAGCCAGAGAAGCACGACGGTTCCCGCCGCGTATCCCCCAACGACAGGTAATCCAAAGGTCGGAGGTTCGAATCCTCTCAGGCACGCCACGTTTCCCTCACAGAAGCGGAAATAATTCCTCCTGCTGAAGTCCTCAACTGGATATGCTTAGTGGCACAATTTTGGCACAAAGTAATAATGGCCTTTCCGCATCTTTACGAACATCAATCAGATAGCTCAGGCTGTTCCTTGACTACGAATCAGCAGGTCGGGTGTTTGAATCACCTCGGGCGCGGCCATAAACTTCGCTAAGAACGTGCTTAACTATTGGCAGATTACTTCACGAGATTATATGCACGACCTATTTCGTCAATCGCTTCGTGGAATCTTGTCGTGGAGGGGCGGTAGTCTTCTATCCCCATCCCCTTAATCTTCTCGAACCCGTGTCAACTCATTTAATCAGGTAACCCAAGCTCGGATTGTTCACTCACCAAAAAGGTAACCATAGAAGGCACCTGTTTTTTATAGGGATCGACAGTGATCAGCCGCTTTTTCTTCTTTCGGTAGAAGTCGTAGAGCCGGGCCAGCTTCCGGTCGATCTGCCGCTTCAGCTCAGCCGGGTTCAGACGGAGATAAAGCTCTTTGAGCTCCCGAGCCTTCTCTGGTGATAGCTGGCCCGACTCAAGCAGCCGATGATAGGGCGTTTTGGCCGGGCCATAGGTCCGCTTGGGCCGGCCCGAGACCCGAACCTTCCTTTGAAGCATCATCACCGGCTGGAAGAAGTTCTTGTAGAGCCGAAGCTCCCGGCGGTAGAGGTCCTGGATCAGGGCCAGCTCCTCCGGCGTGTCATATCTCAGGTAGCCCAGCGGTTTGCGGACATGGGTGAAGTTCTTCTGTTCGATGTGCGGGTTATCATTCTTGCGGTAGGGCCGGGAGCGGGTGAAGCCGAGATGTCGCTCTTCGGTATAGTCATAGAGCTGGCCGTTGATGAAAGCGTTATCGTTGTCCGAGTGGATGGCCAGCCACGGGAAGGGCGACCGGGCCTCGATCTCCTGGAGAGCGTTGAAGATACGTCTTTGGGCCCGGCCCATGACCACCTCCGCCTCCCACCAGGCAGAACCCAGGTCCAGGGTTGACAGACTATGCCCGTACTCGCCGGCGGTGGAGCTGCCGCAGTGAAGCACCAGATCCATATCCACGAACCCCACCCGGAGGCTCTTCCCGGGCCCCATCCTCAAGGGGATCTTTTTGGCGATCAGCCCCGGACCCTTCGCACCGGATTTGTGATGAAGCTTCCAAGCCTGTTTCTTGGGCCTCAAGAGCCGGTCGATCGTGGCCGGGCTGATGGCCTTCAGCTTCTCCGCCGTCTGGGCTGAGACCTCGATCTCCTTCAGCCGCCGGAGACGGTCGAGTTCCGTTTCGATGAGCGGCCTCAGACGCTGCCCACAAGGATAATCGAAGATCCTCCAGAGCTTCTCCAGCGCCCGGGCCGTCTCCGGGCCATAATGAGGCGCCCTTTTCCTGGGAGGCCTAGGCTCGGTCGAGGCCAAGCGGCTTATTTTCCGGATGACATATTTGCGATTCTGGCCGGTATTGCGGCAATACTCATCCAAAATCGAGCCCTTTTGCCGTTTTCGAGCTCTCAGATACCGCTCTAGGAGCGTCCGGAGGTACTGTTTTCGAGATGCCATATCCATCATCCTTCTGTAACCTCCCTGGTTCAGGGATTTCGGTTACATTTTAGTTGATTCAACAACCTCCCGTTCGGTTACATATTAGTTGAGTCAATGCGCTCGATTGACTTCCCGCCCAGCCCTCTGTTAATCTGAAGTTAGCTTG
>Ga0315297_10002151_pt1 | contig 12398 bp, 12 predicted proteins | sample YL17G15_0_MG_FD_203628 | JGI IMG/M metagenome (GOLD analysis project Ga0315297, IMG submission 203628) | Sediment microbial communities from Yellowstone Lake, YNP, Wyoming, USA - YL17G15_0 | ecosystem: Environmental > Aquatic > Freshwater > Lake > Sediment | place: USA: Wyoming | collected... | reverse complement strand
ACGGTCGTCAAACCGAACATGTACGGATGATCACTCTATCGTGACCATCGTGCTTCTCCGCTCTTCTTGGACCGTCACCTTTCTTTTGACGAGCTGCTGAGCGATCCAGAGGTTCGTCTTCGCGTGCGACGATAACTCGACGGTCCTGAAGCGGGTAGTCCCCTCCGCTAGGAACGCAAAGGGGATGACCTGATCGGCCGCATATTCATCCAGCGCACCCTCGGAAGATATGTCTTCCTTAAGGTCCCTCGCCGCTCTCTCCCCCACCTTCTCGGCAGGCAATCCCTTCACTCCCAGGCAAGACGACCCCATCACCGTGTTCTCGAAACACGCAGCGAGCACAAGGGATACGCCGGTGCTAGGCCCCCTGCCGAGATCCTCCGTCATCTTCGGGGTCATTGTCCCGGCGAGCTCCTTAACCGCATAATTCTTAACGCGTTCCGCAACATGCTCTGGCAGATTCCGGCACGCCAGCGAGCCTCTCAGTTCCACCAACTTCCCTCGTGATGAGAGGTCCGCCCCATTGAGTCCGCCAGAAGGGACAATATCCACTCTTATCTCGCCGCCGCCTGAGGGATAGAACCCTCGTTGGATGACAGCGACGTCGACTTCCGCCCCCATCCTCTGAAGGAGCGGGAGCATTATCATCCTCAGGTAGTCGATCGGCGGCGCCCAAGGAACATCGGTCCCTCCTCTGATCAGAAGAGTGACCGGGCCTTTCGCCAGGATCGCGGGAATCATGCAGGTCTGCAGAACCAGAGAGACACTTCCCGCCGTTCCGACATCTATCTCGAACTGCCCTCCGACGTTACTCCTCGGTGTCAATTCAATGCTCGCAGACCCGACCTCGAGGCCGGAGGACTCCGCATCGCACATCTCCGCCGCAAGCCTGATGCCGGCGAGATGCTGGGCCTTCAGTCCCTGTTGCTTCCTGCCCTTTCTGATGTCGATGACAGTGATCCTCTTGCCGAGAGCGCAGGCGAGGCCGACCGCAGTCCTGGCTATCTGGCCTCCTCCTTCGCCCCAACTTCCGTCAATTTCAATGGTCAACTTCCCGCACCTGCACTAATCAGAATAGAAATGTGGTAAAATGTTTTCTTCGCGCCCGGAGGCGCGCAAGCTCATCATCTTCGTTTGAGCCTCGGATTCAATATCTCATCCAGTGTATCCCCGATGAGATAGAAGCACATGACCACAAGGATGATCCCGACGCCGGGCGGCAGTATCCACCACCAGTAGTTATAGACCATCGCCGACCCATCGTGAGCCCTCTCAAGCATCCAGCCCCAGCTGACGACGCTCGGATCTCCAAGGCCGAAGAAGTCGAGGAAAGCCTCCGAGAATATCGCCTCGCCCACGAGCAGGATACTCGTCGCGACGATCAGCGGGAAGACGTTCGGGAAGATGTGCCTTCTGATGATGTGCCAGTTGTTCGCCCCAAGAGCCCTTGACCTCTCGATGTATTGTTTCTCCTTGATGGAGAGTACAGCGGCCCTGACGACCCTCGCGGTAGGGGACCACGAGACGATTCCGATGACGAAGATAACAATCCATAGGCTCCTGCCAAGGATGGCGACAAGGACGATCATCAGCGGGAACCAGGGGATGACGAGGAAGAAGTCGGTCAACCTCATCAAGACTTCATCCGTTGCCCTGCCGTAGTATCCCGCGGAAAGCCCGATCAATGTCCCGATGACAAGGGAGATCAATCCGGCAAGGAACCCGACTATCAGGGAGGTTCTAGCTCCGTAGAGGAACTGAGACCAGACGTCCTTGCTCTTGTAATCGGTACCGAAGATATGTTCGTTGCTCGGAGGCTGTGGGATCTCAGTTACGTCCCCCACTTCCGGCAGAGCTAGCGGGTTCTCCGGGGCAATCGATGGGCCGATTATCGAAATTATTAGTATGATAATGAAAACGATCAGTGCGAACATGCCCGCCTTGTTTTGCCTGTATTGCCCCCAGATCTTCTTGCCCCGCTTCAAGCCAAGCCCGATCTTCTCAACGCCGGAATCTCCGAGCGCATCCCTGATGGAGGTGGTACTGAGGATCAACACGACGATGATCAACATCGTTAGTCCCAAGCCGTACCATATGAGGTTGCCCCACGCGACGCTGTGGTCTCTGCTCATACTCCCTGCGGCTATTCCGAAGGCCAGGATCAGCACGGTTGCGGAGACCAATCCTATCATCAAATATCTGTAGATCATCGTCTTTTGATCTTCCGACAGACCTCTCAAGAGGATGTATCCGAGGCTCAAGAGCCCTGACGCGAGGGCTATGAATATGCCCGCGATGACCTCCTTGCTCTCGGCCGGGGAGAGTGAGAAATTGCTGACCTGCCATAAAGTCAGGGCTGCAATTGCCAGCATAATTGCGATCGCAGGAATTGCGGCTGTTCTTGGATGAATTCGAGATTTCCAGGCCATCTTTTTCACCTCAAATCTTCACCCTCGGGTCGAGGTAGAAGTTCAGTATGTCTGCGATGAAGTTCGCGATCAGCACCGCGACTATCTCAATGAAGAAGACTGCCTGCAACAGCGGGTAGTCAAACGTAACGATTGCTTCCCAAGAGAGATATCCAATCCCCTTGTATGTGAAGATGTACTCTATCATCACTGTGCCACCCATGATCCAACCGACGTTCAGCGCGATGACTGCGACGACCGGCAAGAGCGCATTCGGCATGGCGTGCTTCTTGAGAATATCCCTGCCCTCCAGGCCCTTTGCCTCGGCCGTCAGGATGTAGTCCTCAGTAAGGACGTCGATCAAACTGCTACGGACGATCAGTGCGAATCCAGCCATAGTCTCGAGGACCAGGGAAATAATCGGTAAGAACGCATGCTGTACCACGTCCAAAGCTTGTCCGATGACGTCAAGTTGGCCCCAAGCATAGCTATCGCTAGTTGCACCCTGGAACGGCCAACCCGGGAACAGAATTGCAAAAATCATGATGTAAAATAATGCGAACAAGAAAGTCGGGACAGAATATAGAACGACACCCACGGTCGTCGCAATTCTGTCAAAGGCTTTTCCCTTTCTCCATGCCGCCTCACGCCCGTAAATTATCCCCAAGAACACCGCGAGGAAAGTTCCAATGCCAGACAGGAAAACCGTCTTCATGATGTATGGGGGCATGATGTTAAAAATAGACTCTCTCGGAGCAAATGCAGAGCTTACCCCCCAGTCACCGGTAAAAGTCCCGATTACGTAGTTAATGTACTGTATGGGGAGGGGATGATCCAGCCCGAGTTTTTCTCGCCAAAAGGCGAGTACTTCCGGGCCAGGGTTATGTTTGAACATAATCGAAATAGGGTCGCCAGGCATGACACGGAATAGAAAGAAGTTAAAGGTCATTATCAGAAGAATCGTTATGAAAAGGTAGACGAGTTTCCTTGCAAAATAACTCCTCATTGATCTTGCCATGCTCTGACCCCTCTTCGTCGCACTTGATTCCCATTTTGCAATGCTTCATTGCAAGGTCGCAAACAATGCTCCCCGGGGGCTCTGATGGGCCTTCGTCCCCATGCGTCTGTGGCCTTTGAATCGCTATGACCCGATTATTACTTTTGTATAAAATAGTTGGCTTTCCGATTCTCAATCCAGAATTTCGCTCTATTCTCAATAAGCGTTGCATTTATGAGCAAGAAAATCACAATAATCGCTCAGATTGTAGGCCGGATTGCGGATATGCCTACAAAACTACCGCGATCACCTGGTTCCCGCCCGCGTCTCCGACCATTCCCCCATTATGCCATAACTCCCCGTCTCGATCCTTCTGCTTACTTCGGACGGCCGGGAGACGCAGAGGCAATCGTTTTTATCATTCCTCTCTCTTCTTTGGAGCGAAATAAGATGGCAATCCAAGTATTGGACATAATGACGCTGGTGCTCCCTCTTTTCATTATACTCATAGGTTGTGAGCTCTTCACCAACGGCATCGAATGGCTCGGAGTCAAGCTTGGACTCGCCGAGAGCGCCACCGGGAGCGTCTTGGCCGCCGTGGGCACGGCTCTGCCGGAGACCGTTGTGCCGATAATCGCCATCGTTTCAATTTCAGCGACGAACGCCGGCTCTGAGATCGCCAAAGGCGCGATTCTCGGCGCCCCCTTCATGCTTGCGACCCTCGCAATGCTCGTTGGAGGCATCTCCATCCTGGTCGCCCATAAGAAGGGAAGACGACCGGCCACCCTAAAAGTCTCCGAAGAGCACGTTTCTTTGGATATCAAGAGCTTCCTGTTCGCCTATTCCTTCGCGGTCATCGCAAGCATATTCCTGCAAGGCCCAAATGGTGCCGCCCCTATTCTCCGCTATCTCATCGCAATCTTCTTGTTCATTCTGTACGCAGTATATGTCCGTAAAATGATCCGGCAGGACTCCAAGAAGTGCGACGAGCCGGGATCCCTCTACTTCACGAGGGTTTTTTCAGAGAGGAGGAAGAAGGCGCCTTCGACCCCTGCCGTCCTAGTCCAAGTCGGTGCATCGCTGGGCATGATCATCATAGGAGCTAAGATCTTCGTTGGCGGGATTGAGACCGTCTCTGCGGGAGTGGGCATCTCGACCATCATAATTGCATTCCTCATCGCCCCGATAGCTACTGAGCTCCCGGAGAAGTTCAACAGCGTGCTGTGGTATTGGAGGGGGAAGGACACGCTCGCCCTCGGCAACATAACCGGGGCGATGGTCTTCCAGAGCAGCATCCCTGTAAGCATCGGCCTGATGTTCACCAACTGGACCATCGGGTGGATAAACATCGTAAGCATGTTCTTTGCAATCGCTGCGATTCTTCTGATCTACCTCGAGATGCGCACTTACAAAGTCCTTTCTTACAAGAGCCTGATGCTTTCCGGTGCTTTCTACATAGCCTATCTCGTGCTGGTTATCCTCTATCCGCCGCCATTCGCCTGATGGGTCGCCCGGTCGAAAGCGCGTCAGGGGAAGTTTTATTTAGCCATTAGGTTAATAGTCCATCTGGATGGGATGCTCGGTTATTGAGGCATCTTCGCAGTGCGGACCCCACGACGTGATGTGCCATGATTAGCGAAGGCGAGCTGATGTTCCAGATGGGAGCGATAATGCTCCTGGCTTTCATCGGGGCAGCGGCGGCGAAAAAGTTCAATCAGTCCGTGATGATCGGGTACATCGTCGTCGGCATTTTCCTCGGTCCGTTCATGTCGTTCGACTTTCTAGGGTTCCGTTACGAAGGGATCATCCAGGACACGTCCCTCATTTCCGCGATGTCCAAGATCGGCCTGGTGCTGCTGCTCTTCTTCGTCGGATTGGAGTTCTCCTTCTCTAGACTCATGAAGACGAGGATACCAGCCTTAATCCTCGGTTTCATCAACCTCTCGATGAACATCTTCTTCGGGTTCGTAGTTGGCCAGCTGTTCGGATGGTCTCTGGTCGATTCGTTCTTCCTCGCCGGCGTGATGGCGATGAACAGCACCGCGATCGCCGTGAAGTCACTCATAGACATGAAACGGATGAGCAACCCGGAGACCGAGCTGATACTCGCCTTCGAGGTGGTCGGGACTTTCGTCGCGATGCTGATATTGACAGTCGGTTCCGGGCTCGTCGCTACAGGCGACAGGCAGCCCGGGTCGATATTGCAGATGGCCGCCGGGATAATCGCCTTCTGCGGATTCTTCATAATGATCTCGGTTTGGCTTGTGCCACGGGTCCTCCCGCGCTTCGAGAAGATCGAGAGCGATGAGCTGTTCATCCTCTTCGCCCTTGGGACGCTCTTCCTGTCCGCAGCCCTTGCCCAGGTGTGCTTCGTTCCGACGATAATCGGTGCGTTCTTCCTCGGGATGACGTTCGCTGAGAGCAAGCTCGCGACCCGCCTCGAGAAGAAGCTGGTCTCCGTGAAGGACGCCTTCGTCGCGATATTCTTTATCTCCTTTGGGATGATGATCAACCCAACCTTCTTCCCCGTGGTAATCCCGATGCTCATTGTCGCGGTCCCGCTCATCCTCCTGAGCGACGTTTTCGTTGCATCCATAGTGACCTACCTCATGGGTTATTCCCCGAGAGCTGCGATGTCCGTCGGGACGACGATTTCAGGTTATGCCGAGGAATCCGTCCTTTACGCCTCGGTCGGAAGCAGCGTAAAGATTGCCACCAAAGGTTCCGAGCTGATGCCCTTCGCCGGCGCCTTCTGCTTCATAACCAGCGCATTGACCCCACTGATGATGCGCAATTCCGGCAGATTGGCAGGTTTCTTCTCGCGGATCATGCCGAGGCGCATCGCCTTCAGCGCGTCGCTGATATCAAGGACGCTGAGCAAGACGGTCCTCCCATCATCGTTCCCCTTGTTCAAGGTCGCAAAGAAGACCGGGCTGGCGCTGGCCGTATTCTTCGTCGTCATCATCGCGATTCTGCTGCTCAACGATTATTATTTCTGGATCGCCGTCGCGATCGGGTGTGTCATCGTGTGGCTGTTCGCCCGCTACGCTCGGCGCGAGATCGATTCGATTGTTCAACGTGTAAATTACGTGAATCTCGGGCTGGCAGAATCTTCCATGAGGTCCCCTATCACCAATCTCGCTTCACGAATGGTCGCCGGAGTGACCGTATCTATCTTGCTGATTGCCGTCGTCTGGAGGTTCTACTGGTACGGCAGCCTCCTAGTGCTCTTAGGCTATTTCATCGTCTGTCTGCTTCTTCTCAGAAGTGCGGCAATAAAACTCGAGATGTCCCCATTATCGATTGCAGGGCCAGCTCCTCCCGAAAGCTCGACGTCGCTGACAATTAGCTCGCTTAGAACCCTCGACCACATCACCCTCCTCAACCGCGCGGATGAGAGAGACTTCAAGAGCAAGTCGCGGATGCTTAGAAGAAGCTTAAAACGAGACGATCTGCGCTTATGATTGAGTGCGGATGCCGGGATTTGAACCCGAGTTTGAAGCTTGGGAAGCTTCAGTCCTAACCGCTAGACTACATCCGCACTGAGCGCGGAAAATGGAAAGTTGAAGCAGCGTTTTATACTTTGTCAGGCCAAGAATAACAATCGGAACCGTCACTTGATCGTTTCAAGCTGGCTGATGATGTTCCAGATCAACGTCCTACCGTGGATCGGTATGTTAGGGTCGTTCGCCAGCTCGTCGAGTATGAAAATCGCACTGGCACATCTCACATCGAGCGCGTCGCTCTGCTTCTGAAGCCTCCCTTTTGCATCAGCCGCGCCGCGCCGGATGTTCCTAGGGACCGATGTATCCTCCGATAGCTGGTCGAGTACGTCCATTACCTGTTTTGTCCTTGTGCTCGAATCCACGACGCTCACCCCAAACCAGTTCCAGTGAAGACCCCTCTCGGTTCCTATACGGGTTGATATGAAAGGCAATTATTAGGTCTTTTGCTCCTCGCTCCTGACCTTGCCCCTCTCCTTGAATGTAGTGACTACCATCAGGGTCTTTGTGTCCTTGACGCCATCGATCTTCGACAGGCGCTCGACGATGAACTTCTTTAGCGCGTTGTAGTTCTCGAACCCCGCCTTCGCGATCAGATCCGCGTCGCCAGTTACAAGGAACAGATCTTCAATCTCAGGAAGCTGGGCGACCTTCTCCGCAACTACATCCGCATCCTTCGTCTCGACCTTGAGCTGGATGATGCTCTTTACCGACTCGTCACCGTAGTATCTCGAGATGACCCCTTCGTAATCCGCCTTCTCCTCGGTCAATCAGACAACCTCCCATGGGGTGGACAGAATTTCCCTCGTGGATGCGAGATAACACATGCTGAAGTTATAATGCATATGATTGGAGGATAGGGTCATCTAAAACGAACTGCAGCTTTCCGAGGATCAGAGTTGGGCCGCTTCGAACTCTTCCTGCAGGTCGATGATTACCTGCTCTAGGATCTCCTCGAGGCTCGGGCTCCTGTACTCTCTCAGGCCTCCTAGCTCGCTCTGTACGCGCGCCAGATAGGTCGCATCGCTTTTCAGGAACTCAACGTTGCAGAGCAGTTCTTCCATTCCGTCGTCACCTCGGGCTACTGCGGCCATCGGTGCGTTCTTCGCCATCCAATTCTGCGCAATACACGATGTCGTATTTAATGATTTACGGCTGATTCTTTCCGAAATTCAACGACTAATCAGGTTGCTGGCCAAGGGCATTATTGAAAAAGCAACAATAAACACGGGATGTTGCATTTCCATCTTATTTGCACATCGTCGTGCAGATATCGCGATAGAGTCTTGCCGCTTCGGACACCTCTCGAAAGTCGACATGCTCGTCGGCGACATGCGCCTGAGTCGGATCTCCCGGGCCAATCGCCAGCAGGTTCTTGTTGAATCGTCTGTACTTCACCATCTCCGTTGCATACGCGATGTCGACGGATCCGATCCCCGGGCGGAGCCTTTCGATTAGCTCGACTATCATGGAATCATTCGGCGTCAGGATCGGGGCAAGCTGGTTTGTCAGCTGGATGTCCAGATCCATGCCTGCAATCCTCTCTCTCACCATTGCGAACGCCTCCTCCGGCTGAACCGTCGCAGGGGTCCGGATGTCGACCTCCGCCGTGCATGAATCGGGAATGACGTTGACCTTGTTGCCGCCATGGAGCACCCCGATGCTCAGGGTGATGCTCTCCATGGGATTGGACGGGACAGCCATCATGTCCTTCAGCCTGTCCAGGGCCTCAAGCATTCTATGGTTCGCGTTGATGCCTCTGTCAGGCATCGCAGCGTGAGCAGACTTCCCCGAAGTCGTCAGCCTGATCTGAAGCAGCCCTTTCTCACGCGCACCCATGCCGAGCGAAGTCGGTTCGCAGACGATGACCGCCGGCGCCTCCGAGACCAGTTCATGAACCATGACGAATTCCGCGCCCTTCATCTTCGTCTCCTCGTCCGTGGTGAAGGCGAGCGAGATAGGAGTCCCGCGCTCGGCCAGATCCTCCGCCGCAAGCAGCATGGCAGCGCATCCACCCTTCATGTCGGCGGTACCGCGCCCGAAGAGGACCGATCCGCGCACCTCGCCCTGATCCACCGTCCAGCCTTCTCCCAAAGGCACAGTGTCCAGATGCCCGGAGAATAGGACTCCTTTCCTGCCAATCGATGCAACAAGCGCCGGAGAGTCGGACTCGCCCAGCGTCTCGCAGTGGAATCCTCTGTTCTCCAGCGGTCTCAGGACTTTCTCGATGATCTCTTTCTTGTCGTCCTGGTTGCTGCTCGGGGTCAGGACAAGCTCTCTAAGCAGTTTGAGCGCTCGTTCCTCGTCCAGGCTTGTGGCGGATTGGGTCAATCAAACAGCTCCGGTCAGCGCGTCTTCTCATCGCTCATTTTCTGCACCAGCGCGACGACGAGCTTCACCGCGTTCTCGATGTCCTTAAGACTGACGATCTCAGTTGTCGAGTGCGTGTTCCTCATCCCGACCCCGATCGGAAGCACGGCCGAGCCAGTCTCCTGGACCGCGGTCGCATCCGTCGATCCGCCGGCGACTATCTCCTGGAGGGGTATTTTCCCGCTCCTCGCGACCTTCCAGGCCATCTCGCGGAGGACCGGGGAGGCGATTGACAGCGAATCGAAGAGTCTCAATGCGGGACCGTTGCCCAGGACCGCCGGTTGGAGATGCCCTTCGTCGAGGCCGGGCGAATCTCCTGATGAGCAGGTGTCCAGGACGATGACGTAATCCGGGCTCAGGGTATGCGCAATGACCTTCCCGCCCCTCAACCCCATCTCCTCCTGTACGCTCCAGACGCAGCTGAGACGGCCTTTGATCTTTTTCTTCTTCAGTTCCCGGCAGACTTCCATGAGGACCGCGCATCCGACTCTGTCGTCCAGCGCTCTTCCCACGACAAGATCCTTCCCGAGCCGGATGAGCCCCTTCTCCAGTGTCACGGTGTCCAGGACCTTTATCCCAAAGGCCTCGGTCTCCTTTCTCGAGCGCGTCCCTACGTCGATTCGCAGCTTATCGAATGAGATGGCCTTCTTCATCTCGTCGGGATCCGTCATCAGATGCGGGGGCTTGATCCCAATGACACCATTGACGGGTCCTTTCGCGGTCTGGATCAACACCTTCCTGGAAATCAGGATCCGGTCGTCGACGCCGCCGACCTTCCTGAACCGCAAGGAACCGTCGCCTTCGATCTTCGATACCAGGAGGCCGACCTCATCCATATGGGCGACCAATGCGATATGCGGTCGTCCTGTCCCCCTCTCGACGATCAGGTTGCCGATGTTGTCGATCCTGTAATCCTTCCCGAGCCCGAGATTCGAGATGATGTAGTCCCTGACAGGCTTCTCCGAGCCAGACACTCCCGGCAGCGAGCTCAGTTCGCTAAGCAATTCGAACATTTCTTTCACCTCATTTCTTAAGGAAAGGCTTCTCGACGACCTTCGCTTCGACGCTTCTACTTCCGACCTCGTAGGATATCTTCGTGCCGACCTTCGCGTAACCTGACGGCACGTACCCCATACCGATGCCGATCCTCAACGACGGCGACATGGTTCCGCTGGTTGATTTGCCTATCCGTTCGCCGGATTCGGAGAGGAGCTGGTAGCCGCCGCGCGGTACCCCCTTCCCCACGGAGGCGAACGCGACGAGCCTGGGATACTCCTCGGTCCTCTGCCTCTCCAGGGTCTCCTTACCGATGAATCCGTGGTCCCAATCCACGGCGAACTCGGCGTCAGCCTGGAGCGGGGTCTGGGAGCCGTCGAAGTCATGGCCCGACAGCAGGTAGCACATCTCAAGACGGAGCGTGTCCCTAGCGCCAAGTCCGATCGGCCTTATCCCAAGGTCGGTCCCGATCCTCAGCAGTCCGTCCCAGACGAACCCGGTGTCGGCGGACGATGCGAAAATCTCGAATCCGTCCTCCCCCGTGTATCCAGTCCTTGTGACGAAGGCCGTGGCGCCCCCCATGTTCCTATCCGTCAGAAGAGAAACCTTCTCCCCCCAGCTGAAGGCCTGACCCTCGCCCCTCATGTCTCCAGGGAGCCCGAGCATCGTGAGCCCGCCGTGGTATCTCTTCAGATCCAACACCGCCGGGCTGGCTATCCTGCTCATGAGCTCGGCGGCCTTCGGTCCTTGGACGGCGAGGCAGCTGAAATCCCCGGTCATGTCCGTGAATCGGAACGGCATCTTCCGCCCGGATATCCAGTCAATGACCTTCGGGCGGGTCGACGCGTTGCAGACTACGAAGAAGCTGTCCTGGGAGAGCTTCGTGACTATCAGATCGTCAATTATCCTGCCCTGCTCGTCCAGCAGGTGCGCGTAAACGCATTTCCCGGGGAGGTACTTTGGGAGATTCTTCGTGACTAGATATCCGAGCTCCTCTCCCGCGCCTTCGCCGGTGACCAAAATCTTCCCCATGTGGGAGGCGTCGAAGATTCCGACATCGTTCCTGACAGCTAGGTGCTCCTCGCCGATCGAGGTGTACCAGAGAGGCATCTCCCAGCCGCCGAACTCGAACATCTTCGCGCCTAGCGCGACATGCCTGTCGTAGAGCACCGTCCTGTCGGGCATCGGCGACAAAGAGGCCCTTGTGCCTAAAAGAAGTTTTTGACCTCTCACTGATATCTGTCTATCATATCGCTGATGTTACGTTCGGAGCCCATCTGGGGGGCCGCGGTCCCTTCGATCGTCTCGACGTTCCTCTCGATCAGCGCCATCTCCTTGTCGCTGAAGGCGTTCTGGCTGATCGGGATCAGGACCATCGATTCGCTCTGCATCACCTGCTCGTTGATGAGCTCCGTGAACTTCAGCACCTGCTGGAACCCGTTGTTGATGACGAGATACTCGAGCCCGTCGATCAGGCTGACCGACTTGCTGTACTTCTCGACGAAAGACGAGATCAGCGTGGCCAATGTGCCGATGTTGGTGGGGTTATGGCTGTCCTTGCCAGGCGTATGGCTCAGCCATATCAGCCTTGCGTTCGGCAGCTCGAAATTCTCCTTCAGCCTGGCGGGGAACTGCCTAGTAACGCACAATCCAGGCAGCCCGATCGAAAGGGCTTTTTCGAACAGCTTGTAAGAGAGCAACGGCTTACGCTCTTTGATGAGGTAGATGGCCCCCTCCCTCAGCTGAATCGAACCGGCAGAAATGCCACTATCTTTCTGCAATGTCCTCCACCGACCGATTTACTTAGCAAATAGCCAGAACGCTTAATTTAACTTTGCTAGGCCCTTAGCAATTCGAGAACTACATGTAGTAATCAACTGGATATAAGCTGATATCAATTAACACTCCCTATGCTTATCCGTTCCCTTGTCTTTCGATTTGAAGGAACTCTCCCGAATGAAGCAAAATTCTTAATGGAGGATTTCCGCCTAGCGGCTAACAATGCGATTCGAGCGGGGCTTCAATCGAGAGTGACATCAAGGAACGCTCTTACACGCCTAGTTTATCACGACTTCCGGAAAGAACACCCGAACATGTATGCCCAGCATCTATTATCGGCGTTCG
>Ga0315297_10002149_pt1 | contig 12403 bp, 6 predicted proteins | sample YL17G15_0_MG_FD_203628 | JGI IMG/M metagenome (GOLD analysis project Ga0315297, IMG submission 203628) | Sediment microbial communities from Yellowstone Lake, YNP, Wyoming, USA - YL17G15_0 | ecosystem: Environmental > Aquatic > Freshwater > Lake > Sediment | place: USA: Wyoming | collected... | reverse complement strand
CCGTCCAGCGGCCGTCTCGGAAACCCTGGCGCCGGACCTGGCGGCGCGCCGTCCCAGCCCGCGGCGGTCGACAGCCGTTTGCACCGACGAAGGGCCACCAGCTGGGAACCAAAGCACGGCGGCAACAACGATCAGCGGAATCGCCGACACGGCGCGGAAACCAGCTTGTCGCATACGACGGTGACACCCTAACGCAAACCAGCCGGCCCAGGACCTACCGATCCATCCAGAATGGCGTGGCGGCGAACCACGCGATCGTCGCCACGAGCATCCACACCTTCGTGGCATCGAGCCCTATGTGACCCGTGAAGAACAGCACGGGCGGCAGGATCGTTCCGGCAAGCGACACGAGTGAGATCAACCGTGCAGCGGTCTTCACAGCCGCACCTCCTTCCGCTGCAGCAGGCGGCTCAAGACGATGTAGAGGGTGGCCGCGGCGAACCAGCCGGGGAGACCCACGAAGTAAATCTGGAGGCCGCCCATGTTGACGATGGCGAGACAGCCGGCCACCGTCAGCACCCATGCCAGGCCCGCCGCCCAGTTGATGTCCGTGCCGCTCACCTCCGCGTAGTTCGATTGGAAGGCACACCGCTTCGCCAGCCAGAAGTCCACGAACACCACGGCGCCCATCGGCATCAGAACCAGCCCGTAGAGCGCCACGAAATCGAGCAGCTTCATGGCAATCGCGGGGAACATGCCGGCGATCGTGGCGAGCGCGCCCGTCATGAGTGTGACGCGGTAACGCGAAGACGAGGGCGAGATGGCCTGGAAGGCGAGCCCCGCGCGATAGATGGTGGGATTGGCCGTCGTCCAGCCCGCCACAATCACGCACATCACTCCGGCAATGCCGGCCGCGTTGTAGGCCAGGGGCCCGGGCAGCACGGCGGTGTTGCCGGGTGTGGCATGGAGCTGCTGCGCGTAGAGGATAGATGCGGCGAGCCACGCGATGAAGTGTCCGAGATACATGCCCGCCGCACTGCTCACCGCGTACCACGACTTGCGCGCGTAGCGGAACACGCTGAGGTCGGCCATGCCGATGTGCATCGCCATGTTGCAGAACCAGGCGAAGAACATCACGTGCCAGAAGGTGAACTTCGCCCGTCCCGCGAGCGGCAGGCCCCCGGTCCAGATGAGTTCCTGCGCCTTCGGCCAGAATGTGCTCACCGAGTCGATGCCGAGCTGCCGCGCGCCAATGATGCCGTAGGCAATGAACACCAGCACCATCCAGGGCGCGGCGATGTTGGCGATGCGCGCCACCACCTTGTAGCCGTACGCCGCCACCACCGTCATGAGCAGGCCCATGACCAGCACGGTGGCCACCCAGCCAGCGCTGTTTGGATACAGATCGTTCAGGCCCGGCATCGCGATGTGCAGCCAGACACCGGCTGCCGTCGCGTTGACCGTGACCATCGCCCCGGCCAGGAAGCAGAACATCACGCCGTTGGCCAGGTTGTAGACGGTCACCAGCTTGCGCCCGCAGATCTTTTCGAGCTGGAAGTACAGCGTCAGGCGCGCGCGCACGGCGATGGGCGCCGTCAGGAACACCCAACTCAGCACGGCGAGCAGATTGCCGACGAAGAGGCCGCCCACGACGTCGACCGCAGTCACGCCCGATGCGATGAAGAGCGGGCCGATCATCAGCTCCGTGCCGGCTGTGTGCTCACCGGCGTACTGACCGACGAAGCTCGAGAAGCCGAGCCAGGCGCGTGGCGGCACCTTTTCGCGTTCGTACTCGTCGACCGGTTCGGTCTGCGGGGTCCTCGTGTCGTCAGCCATGCGTCTTGTCCTCGCCCGACCCCGACGTGAGCGCTGTCGCGTTCGCGTCCGGTGCGCCGGGATGATTGGTCCAGGCTACCGTGCCGGTGTGGCGGGGCGCGCGGCCTGCGTCACGACCAGACGGATGGGGCCGAAGAGCCCTGCCGGGACTGGTTGCACCTTGTCCATGTCCTGCGGTTCGAACCTGGTGCCGTAGCGCAGGTTGAGCAGCTTGTAGTCCGGCAGCGCACGGCCGGCCATGTCGTTGATCGCCAGGTTCGCCACCTCGATACGGATGACGTTGCTGCCGGGCCGCAGCAGCGGCGTCACGTCAAGGCTGTACGGGGGGCACCAGACGGATCCGGCACGCCGACCGTTGATCGTGACCACGGCGGCGTCGCGCACCGGGGCATCGACCCACGCCTGAACCCGCGCTCGTGGTCCGCCCGATTCGATGGGTCGAGGCTCGCCGAAATCCAGCACAACCGCTTGGCCGCCCCGGAGCATTGACGCGGGCAGGTCGACGTTCTTCTCGTAGACCGCGACCCCCGAGAAGAACCGCGTCGCCTCATCGTCGGTCCACGATCGCAGGGTGTTCCATTCCACGGGCGTCGCGGTTGGCCCAATCCGCACGCGCCATCCCGAGCTGATGTCCATCGGCGGCGGAGTCGCAGCGACGCGGGATCCCTGGACACCGCTCGGCGGCGGCCCGCCGGTGGAGAACACGACGACGGTCGATTCGTAGGGCGCGAGATCGAGGCCGACGGTGGCGCCTTCTCGCCCGGCCTGGTGGCGCACCGCGATCGGCGTCGCGTTCCCTGTCAGCGGGTTCCACAGTTGCGCTCTCGAGGCAGCGAGGCGGAAGGTCGCCTCGAACGACCGCCGCAGGTTCGAAGTGTTGGCGACGAAGTAGATGTCGGCCGCGTCACAACGCCTGTGGACGGCGCCGATGTCGGCGGCGCCCGCAGACACGGCCATGTCTGGCGCCACGCGCGAGGTCAACGCCCCGGCCAGATCCGCCTCGCGCTCCACAAACACGCCCGCCGCCGACGGTCCGCGAAACAGGCGGCCGGCGGCCGCGCCAACGGCGGCGTGGTCGGTCGAGGTGGCCCGGTACCCCGGCGCCAACGCGGGAGTCCGGCGCGTGGCCATCACGATGACGCCTTGCTGCGCGAAGGTTTCGAGCGCGCGGAGCGTCCCCATCGGGATGCGCTCGACGCCGGGAAGAATCACGGCGCGATAGCGGCTCTGTCCGATGGCCAGCCTTCCCGAATCGACCCGCGCCCGTTCGGCAAGCACACCGTCGTCAACGAAGTCGAGATTGAATCCGGCGTCGAGGAGGGTGGTGATGAGATCAGGGCCGATGCGCTGGGCCAGCGCGTCGATCATGCTGCCGATCTTCCCAGGCACGAAATGCGCCCAGGCATCGTCGTTCGGCAGGTAGACAGCCACGTCGTTTGCGGGCGCTCCCTGGCGCAGCAGGAAGCTGAGACGCTGCAGATACCGGGCGAGGTCGGGCATCACGATCCACCACGGGTTCCTGTCGTTGAAGGCGCCTGCCGCGTAGAATCGCCAACCCGGAGAGGCTGCGCCGTCGGCCGTGTAGGGCCAGCCGTGGCCGATGAGCTGGTTGATGCCTTGAAGAAAGTGCAGGTCCGCTTCGGCCTTCACATCGAGTGGCGTCGCGCGGAAGGCCGGTGAGTGCAGCCATGTCCACGCTTCCGAGGAGATGACCGGCCGGTCGTAGAGATGGCCGATCGACGCGGCCCATCTCGACGCTCGAAGCGTCTTCCATTGCGAGCCCTCGCCTTCGGGGAGGTCGACGCCGGCATTGCTCGAGATCGTCGCGGGCGGCACGCCGTATCCCTGGACGCGGAACCGGGTGTTGTGCCGATGGGCCCACGCCTGCATGGGAGCGAGGAATCGCTCGTTCAGCAACTCGGTCAGGGTCTGGCCCCAGTCGTGGCGGACGGCCGCGGTGGCCGGCCCGGACTCGATCGTCATCGTCGGCAACAGCGGGCGCAGGTCGTAGCCGCGGCGGGCCTGGAACTCGGCGAGAAATCGATCCGTCCAGTCCGAGTCGTATACCTCGAGGCTGTCGCAGAACACCGCGTAGGGCGGCGCCGCATCGAAGGCCGACAGCAGACGGTCGCCGACAGTCTTCAGGTAGTGATCGAGCGCCGCGGGGTCGTAGTGATCGAGCACGAAGCCCTCGGCACCAACCGCGGGACGCTTCACCATCATGCCCGTACGACTGCTGATGAAGAATACGACCTCCCGCGCGTGAGCCGCATGATCCGGGAGCCGCAGCACGCCGTCCGTGATCTGCCGGACCTCCTGAAATCCGTCGGCCGATGCGGGTGCAGCCGACGGCGCCAGAAACGACGCGACCAGGCGCTCCCCCGCGCGAATCTCGGGGACGGGAACCCGATCGGAACCGGCGGGCACCACCACGTGCTCGATTCTCAATTTGCCGGCGGCTTGCGTGATGCCAATCTGCGGGCCGCCATAGGGCCAGCCGCTGCCAATCGTCAGGTCCACGCGCAACCCGAGTTGTGTGGCGCGGTTCGCGGCGAACCGGAGATGATCGAGAAACAGGTCGGAGAGAAACGGGTGCGTGACAAGGCCGCCCGCCGGATCATCCAGCACGACCGGGTACACAGGCTGGATCTCGACCCCCCCCATCCCGCCTTCCTTCATCAGGCGCATCTCGCGATCGAGTCTGTCCCTGGTGACCGTCGGGCCGAACCACCACCATCGCATCATGATCCGTGCATCGTCGGGAGGCGTGCGGAACGCGCGCTCGAGGTCCGCCAGCGAACGCGCCCCGGTTGGCGCGGCGGGCTGCTGCGGCCGGGCCGCGCCCAGGCCGGCCGTGCGGGTGGACAAGCCGACGGCAGCCAACGCCGCCATCGTGACGGCCATGACCGCGGTGCGATTGATGAAGCGCTGCGTGGTGACCACGGTTCCTCCGGTTCCCGCGATTCGCGGAGAGTCTGCGGCAGGGAGCGTGCGCGCCACGGGCCCTCGCGAGCAAGTGGTCTGGCGCGGATCGAACGTGTTTACGAGCGCAAAACCGCTTTCCTAATCCCGGAGCTCACTTGACTCGCCGAGCAACCCGGGGTCTGGCGCCGGGTCTGAAGACCCGGCCTACAGCTGAAAACACCCAGCCCCAAAGACCCCGGGCTCCATCAGAAAAGGCGCCCAGCCCGCGCACCTGAGCGCTGTCTCCTGTAGGCCGGGTCTTCAGACCCGGCGGACACGAGACGGCCGCCATCAACTCAAGCGAGCTTCGGTTTAGAAACCCGCATACGTCCCGACGCCCATCAATGCGTCATTTGGATAGTAGTGATCGACGTTCTCCCGAGTGATCACGTGGTGGTGGACGAACACGGCGGGAGGGGCAGGCTTGCGGGTCAGGATATCGAGCGCAAGCTTGATGAGCCCATCGCCGTACTGCTCGGGGAAGTAGCCCACCGACGCGATCAGCGGTGTTCGCGGCTGGCGCAGTTCTGCGCGGGCATCCGGTTCGGCGTTCTGTCCGACAACCGCGCACGTCTCGGCACGGCCGGCTTCCTGGAAGGCGCGCGCCGCGCCGAGGGCGCTCGGGTCATTGGCCGCGCCGACCAGAATCCGGCGCGCCCGGGTCTGACGGAGGTGACGCCGCACCCGCTCGAGCGACGTCTTGAACTGGCCGTCTCCATCGATCGACACGACGGGGCAGTCTTTGGCCTCGCGCAACGTCTTGTGGATCCCCTCGACGACGCCTTTGATGCGGGCGTGTGGCAGCAAGCCAGCCCGGGCGATCTCGACGAGCAGAATTTCGTCGACTCCGCCGTTCCAGCGCTGGCGGGCCCACCTCGCGAGCGTCCGGCCGGCCATCAGCCCGGCGGTGTAGTTGTCGGCGCCAAAGTACGTGGCGCCGGGATGAGGGATGTCGATGGCGATCATCGGAATGTTCGCCTCGAGGTAGGTGGAGGCGATCGCCGGCGCGACAGCCTCGTCGGTCTGGAATTCGATGACGAGGTTGACCCCCTCACGGACCAGGAACTCAGCGTTGCGCAACGCGATCTTCGGCTGGTAACGATTGTCGACGATGACCAGTTCGACGCGTTCGCGTTCGGCGGCGGCGACCAGGCCCGTCTGGACCTCGCGCGGAAACGACGCATCCTGTCCCTGCGCGGCGTAGCCAATCCGATAGCGGCGCCGACGCCGGACTTCCGACGTGAGGCGGTAGCGGTTGCCGTCAACGCGGTCGAGGAAGCCGCAATGGTGGAGCGTGTGGAGCAAACGAAAGCACATGCCTTTGCCGAATCCGGTGCGGTCCATCACGTCGCGCAGCCTGAGCGCTTCGCCCATGTGCCGGAACGTCTGGAGCACGTCGGAGGCATGCACAACCGACTTGATCAGATAGAGATCCCGCGCGGACGGCCCGCCTTGTGAGGAATCGCTGCCTGGCATCGATGTTTTGTATAGCACAACTCGGGTGACGTGTCACTGGTACCGCTGATTCGACCTCACCGGCGATTCATGTGCGTTGCGACACTCCAGCCCCGTGTTTTGGGGCGCCCGCGGCTACGACGCACGTTACGGCATGTGAACCGCGCTCGCGGATCCCAGCTCGCCTTGCGCCTGACCGGCTGGCGGCCTCACACTACCCGTCGAGTCCGCGGGTACCGCGAGCGACATGAGAAGCTGCGATTCGCTGTCGCTGCCCCTCCGTAGGGGCGAGCCCCCGTGCTCGCCCGGGACGGCCACAGGGGGCCGCCCCTACGTCGTCACGACTCCGAATCGCGGACTCCTATATAGAACGAGGTGCGCACGATGGCGATCGAGTGGGGGGATCTGCTCGAGGACGACTGGCGACGGGACGGCGACGCCCTCGCCGAGGATGTCGAGCATCTCGGGCGGCAGCTCGGGCGGCGAGGAATCGACATCGCTGCGGTCCAGGCCCGTGCGTCGAGTTTCCGTGTGGCCGTGCCGTCGTGGGGCGTGGCGACGGGCGGGACGCGCTTCGCACGCTTCCCTGGGCCCGGCGAACCCCGCACGATTTTCGAGAAGGTCGAAGACTGTGAGGTCATTCACCGCCTGGTTCGCATCACGCCGGACATCTCGCTGCACATTCCGTGGGACGAGCCCGACGATCCCGCCGCGCTACGATCCTTCGCGGCCCAGCGCGGATTGACCCTCGGTACGACGAACTCGAACACGTTCGAGGACCAGCCGGGCCGGGCGCACTCGTACAAGTTCGGCAGCCTGTCCCACACGGACCCGGCCGTGCGCGAGCAGGCGATCGCGCACAACCTGCACTGCATGGAGCTGGGGGTGACGCTCGGCGCCCGCGCGCACTCGATCTGGGTCGGCGACGGCGGCAACTTCCCGGGCCAGCAGCACGTCCGCCGCACGCTCGATCGCTACCTCGGGAGCCTGCGGCCCATCTACGCCGCCCTGCCGCCGGGCTGGCGGCTCTTCATCGAGCACAAGCTTTACGAGCCGGCGTTCTACTCGACGGTGCTGAACGACTGGGGGGTCAGCTACTACTGCGCACGCGAACTGGGCGATCGGGCCTTCTCGCTCGTGGATTTCGGCCATCATGCTCCGAACGTCAACGTCGAGATGATCGTCGCCCGCCTGATCCAGTTCGGGAAGCTGGGCGGATTTCACTTCAACGACAGTCAGTATGGCGACGACGATCTCGATGCGGGCTCGATCAAGCCATTCCAGCTATTCCTCGTCTTCAATGAACTCGTGGATGCGGCGATCGAGGGCGTGGCTGGCTTCGATCCCTGCTACATGCTCGATCAGTCGCACAACGTGACCGATCCGATCGAGTCGCTCATGGTGAGCGCGATGGAGGTGCAGCGCGCGTACGTGCAGGCGTGTCTCGTGGATCGCGCGGCGCTGGCGGAGTACCAGGAGCGCAACGACGCGATCATGGCCCTCGCCACGCTGAAACAGGCTTTCACTGCAGACGTGTCTCCGATCCTTGCGGTGGCGCGGCGTGCGCAGGGCGGCGCGATCAACCCGGTGGCGGTCTATCGTGCCAGCCGGTATCGACACAGCAAGACCCGCGAACGGCCCGCATCGGCCGGGCGCCAGGCCGGGATCGTGTGAGCAGCCGATCGGTGGCAAGAGGTCAGACCAATGTTGTCTTGCCTGCGCATGAACGCCCTTGTCAGATCGTTGCCACAGGCGATCCAACATCTTGGATGTGACGTATGTTATTAGTGCTTGACACCGATTCTGTGTTTGCTAGACGATATCGCCAATTGGGGCAAGTGGTATTGCCACTGCAATGTTCAGTCACCATCGCGGTAAGGACAATCACGGCTTCGTGCGCTGCGCGGGGCCACCATCGAGGCATGGACGCATTTATCTATAGGTGACGGCCGAGTCGAGCGGAGCATAAGGGAGATTGAAATGGAACGGAAATGTACGCCAGCCAGTCTCGTACCCTGGGCGGTGGCCTTCTTGTTGATGGCCCTCGTCCTTCCGGCGTCCCTCCACGCCCAGGAAACCCGCGGAAGAATAACCGGCCGAGTCACTGACGCCACCAAGGCGACGATCCCCGGGGCGTCGGTGAGCGTCACCGACGTGGCCAGAGGCACGACGGTCTCCACGACGACCAATGACCAGGGCCTGTTTCAGGTCAACTACCTGCTCCCCGGCACCTACGCGGTCACGGTCGAGCTCCAGGGTTTCAAGAAGCACATCCAGGACAAGGTCCTGCTCCAGATCAGCGAGCGGCGCGACCTGGCCATCGTCCTCGAAGTCGGAGGCGTGCAGGAGTCCGTCAGCGTCATCGCTGAGGTCCTCTCGCTGAACACGACGGACGCGAGCATGGGGCTGACCGTGGATCAGGGGCGCCTCGCGAATCTCCCGCTGATACACGGCGATCCCTACAAGCTCATGGGGCTCGCGACCGGCCTGGCCCACACGGGTGATCCGCGTCTGGATCGGCCGTTCGAGCCAACTCACATCATCGGCTACGCCTACGACGGCACGCGCGGCAACCGCAGCGATCTGCTGATCGACGGCGCGCCGAGTACCGCCACGGCGAACGCCAACGAAGTGATCGGGACCTACGTCCCGCAATCCGATCTCGTCCAGGAGTTCAGGGTCCAGACCGCGACCTTCGACGCCCAGTTCGGCAACACCGAGGGCGGTGTCACCAGCATGAGCATCAAGTCCGGGACGAACCGCTTCCACGGTTCGGGCTACTACTTTATCGAACCGTCGAGCCTGGGGGCGAACGACGTCTTCGGAAACGCGCGAGGCCAGGCGAAGATCGAGAGCAATTCGAACCGACCCGGCTTCACCCTCGGCGGCCCGATCAGCATTCCGAAACTCTACAGCGGGACCGACAAGACCTTCTTCACGGTCGGCTATGAGCGAATCACGGACAAGCGCCCGCGTTTCGACATCGCGGGGACCTCGTGGGTTCCGACTGACGCGCTGCGGAGAGGCGACTTCTCCGCGTACTCGTCCTTCATCACGATCTACGATCCGCTGACCCGAGCCCCCGGCGCCACCGCCGGGCAGTTCGTCGGACAGCCGTTCCAGGGCAATATCATCCCGCCGGACCGGATCAACGCCATCTCCAAGAAGATCCTGGAGTACTACAGCCCGCAGAAGAATCCAGGCACCAATGCTGCCGCGGGGCCGGCCGGCAACATCAGCGACGCGACGCTGGCCGAGCAGACGAAGGCCTACAACACCTTCACCACCAAGATCGACCACAACATCTCCGCCACGAACAGGATGTTCGTGCGGGGGAGCTGGTACCAGCGCGACAGCCACTACAACGACTACCTCGCGTCAGCGGCCTCGGGCACCTTGTTCCAGTTCATCTCGTGGCAGGGTGTCATCGACGACGTGCATGTGATCAACCCGACGACCGTCCTGAACGTCAGGTACGGCTACAACCGCTTCGATCGCAACGCGGACATGGAGAAGCCGGAAGCGATCGGCTTCGACCTCACGAAACTGGGCTTCCCCTCCCAATACAACACGATGATTCCCGAGATAGACAGGAGATTTCCGCGCCTGGACTTCACCGGGGGCGACATGGTGTCGGTGGCGTACGGCAACGACTTCAGGCCGGTCACCTCAAAAACGGTCGCCGCCACGCTGAACAAGTCGATGGGCGCGCACGCGGTGAAGACCGGCGTGGAGATGAGGCAGTACGGCGAACGCGCTCGGTTCACCGGCAACGCCAAGTCCGGCCAGTACGCCTTCAGCAACACCTACACGAGACAGAACAGCGCCAGCGGCACGGACTATCAGGGCCTGCAGGCCTACGCCACGTTCCTGCTTGGCATGCCCTCCACCACGTCGATCTCGCGACTCCCGACATACGATGAGTACTCCAGAACGTGGGGGTTCTTCGTGCAGGACGACTGGCGGGTCAACAACAAGCTGACCCTGAACCTCGGCCTGCGGTACGAGGTCGAAACCCCGCTGGTCGAGAAGGACAACAAGAGCGTCTCCGGCTTCGAGTACGCCTACGTCCAGCCGATCCAGGGGACGGTCCAGTCGAACTACGCGGCGCTCAATGACCCGGCTTTGAAAACGCTCGTTCCGCAGTTGAACGTGACGGGCGGTCTGATGTTCGCGGGTGTCGACGGCGGGAGCAGCTTGTACACGGCGCCGAAGAACACCTTCCTGCCGCGGTTCGGGTTGGCCTATCAGTTGACCCCGAAGACGGTCATCCGCGGCGGTGTCGGGCTGTTCGCCGGCTTCCTCGGAGAGCGGCGTGGCGACGTGATCCAGTCCGGCTACTCTCAAGTGACCACCGTCGGCACCACCACCAACGCCAACGGGGCGCCGATTCCGATCTACTGGGATAACGCGTTCGTCACCAACCCGATCATCGAGCCGGTTGGCAACGCGGCTGGCAGGCAGACCTTCCTCGGGCAGGGGATCTCCTTCTTCAACCCGAATCCGAAAGCGTCGAAGCAGCTCCGCGGCCAGATCGGCTTCCAGCGAGAGCTGTCGGGCGGCTTTGTCGTCGAGGCCGCCTACGTCGGCAACTACGGATACGACATCGAGATCACGCGCAATATCAACGCGGTCCCGACGACGTACCTGAACGCGGACAACTCCCGGAGCGCCGCGATGATCGCCAACAACACCTTCCTGACGGCGTCAGTCACGAACCCGTTCGCCGGGTTGCTGCCGGGAACCAGTTTCAACAATCCGACCATCTCCCGCCAGCAGTTGATGCTCCCGTACCCCGCCTTCGGGGCCATCAACACCACGAACAACGACGGCAAGTCGTGGTATCACTCCGGCCAGTTCGGTGTGCAGAAGCGGTTCTCGCAGGGCTACACGCTGGGAATGTCTTACACCTGGTCCAACTGGATGCAGGCGACCGAGTACCTGAACGCGGCCGACGCGCAGCCAACCAAGATGATCTCGGATCTGGACGTGACCAACAGGCTCGCGGTGAGCGGCATGTTCGCGTTCCCGTTCGGGAAGGGCCGGCGGTTCGTGTCGGGGGCGACCGGGATCACGGAAGCCCTGGTGGGAGGCTGGCAGCTTCAGGCGGTCTACACGTACCAGAGCGGCTTCCCCATCTCGTTCGGGACTGACGCCTTCTACATCGGCACTGACCCCGTCAACGGCAGCGACATCAAGCTTGCCGACACGACCACCAGTAAGTGGTTCAACACCGACGTCTTCACGTCGATATTGAACGGCACGTCAACCAACGCGACGCCGGTCAACCATCTGCGGACGCTGCCGACGAGGTTCACCGACGTGCGCAGCGACTCGATCAACAACCTGGATCTGTCGCTTCTTAAGGACATCAAGCTCCAGGGAGGCATCAAGATTCAGTTGAGGGCCGAGTTCATCAACGCGCTGAATCACCCCTATCTCGCCGCGGCGGCCCGTGCAGCGCCAGTGACCAACCCGACGCAGTCCACGTTCGGGCAGGTTACCAATTCGATCCAGGCCAACTACCCCCGGCGCGCACAGCTCGGCGTGAAGATCCTGTTCTGATATCGAGCGCCTCCTCGATCAGCGGGGCTGCTTGAGGATCTCTCGGGGGGGGCGGCGGGCGTCAGCTCGCCGCCCCCTCGTCGCACCTGGGGATCCGATCATCCGACTTCGGGTTCCTGACCGTGCCCCATGGCGTCGTGCCGACAAGAGTGCTGGCGAGACGATCCGGCGTGCCGGCGCGTTCCGCATCAGGCCCCACGGAGGCTGAACGTGACACAGAACGATGCGCGCTGGCGAATCATCCTCGTGACGGTCGTCGCCGCTGCGCTGGCATGGGCGTCGATCCAACTGGCTGCCCATCAGCCCGCGGCCGTCCATCCACCCGGCTGGGGCGTGCGCTTCGCCGACACCGTGATCGCGACCTGGCCCGATCCGGCCACGATCGATCCGGCGAAGAACGGCTGGGAATACAACACCGGCATCGTGCTCTTCGGCATGTCGAAGATGTACGAGTCGACGCGCGACCAGCGGTATCTCAACTACATCCGGCGCTGGGTCGACGGGTACGTGAACGACCAGGGGGTTCTCGGCTGGGATCAGACGCGGACGCATAACCTCGACTACATCCAGCCGGGCATGCTCATCCTCTTCCTGTACGAGCAGACCGGACACCCGAAGTACAAGACCGCGGCGAAGACCGTGC
>Ga0315297_10002146_pt1 | contig 12408 bp, 9 predicted proteins | sample YL17G15_0_MG_FD_203628 | JGI IMG/M metagenome (GOLD analysis project Ga0315297, IMG submission 203628) | Sediment microbial communities from Yellowstone Lake, YNP, Wyoming, USA - YL17G15_0 | ecosystem: Environmental > Aquatic > Freshwater > Lake > Sediment | place: USA: Wyoming | collected... | reverse complement strand
ACTCGGTGGCGACGATCGGGGAGACCACCGAGACGAGGCCGCGGTAGAAGGCCTCGAACAGAAGGACGTATGACAGACCGAAGCAGAGCGCAGCTGGCACGAAAGCGACCGCGGCTCTGCGAGTGAGGGGCGCTCGAGTCAGCGCGACGAAACCGGCGGCCAGAGTGGCGCCGGCCAGCATGGTCGCGAAGGCGGCGAGTCCGGGCTCGACGTCGGTCGCCTCGGTTCCGAGCCAGCGGACGAGGTTGTCTCTCGTCGCGAACGCGATCGTGCCGCCGAGCGCGAAGAGCAGGCCGAGTCGGCGGAAGAGCTCGGGCCGCTCCCGTTCGTTCACGAGCAGGAAGCCTCCGGCGACGATGAGCGCGGCACCGAGGACGAGGCCCGCCACGAGTGGCTCGTCGAGGAAGACGAACGCGATGGCGACTGCGAACAACGGCGCCGTCCCGACCGTCACGGAGGTGCGCGATGCACCCGCGTCGCGAACCGCAAACGTGAAGAGGATCTGCGACATCCCGGGAGCGAGCAAGCCCGCGAGGAGGAACGGCCACGCACTTGCCAGATCCCACTCACCGCCTGCAGCTGCAGCCACGGCCGTGACCGCTAGCGCAGGAAGGACAGTGAAGAGCGTGCCCGCCTCGGGCGCCACGCCCGTCCTCAGAGCGATCCGTACGAACACCGTCATCGCACCGAAGAGGGCCGCCGAGAGCGCCCCGAGGACGACCGGCGTCATGCGCTCGACGGGCCCCGACGTGACAGCCGGCGAAGCGTCCGGGCAGCCGCGGGCTCGGCAAGGAGGATCCCGGCCATCATCACGCCGCATCCAAGCCAACCGGCCCATCCGAGCACCTCGTCGGCGAGCAGAACGCCGAACAGAGCCGCGAACGGAGCCTCCAGTGTGAAGACGAGCGCTGCCCGCGCGGCCGTCGTCTGCGCCTGCACCCAGGTCGCGATGAGGTAGCCGAGCGCACCGGCGAAGAGCCCCGTGACGAGGAGCGCACCCCAGACAGTACGGCCGTGCGGCACCTCGAGCTGCCCAAGAGAAGCGGCAATCAGCGTGAATCCGACAAGGGACGTCGCCATCTGCAGGAATGTCAGCGCGCGCGGGTCGTAGCGCGGCGCATACCTCTCCATTGCGGTGATCTGGAACGACTGGAACACGGCGTTGCCGAGCACGAGGGCGTTCCCGACCGTCGAGCCTCCGGGAATCCCGCTCAACAGCAGGAGCCCGACCACCGCTAGCGCGACGCCGATCCACAGAGCGCGCGGCACGCGCGTCCCAAAGAGCGCGAGTGCGAGAAGTGGCGTGAAGACGACGTAGAGCCCGGTGATGAAACCGGTGCTCGCAACAGTCGTCAGCTCGAGCCCGGCGGTCTGCAGCCCATACGCCGTAGCGAGTAGCGCACCGACACCGATCCCTGCCACATATCCCTCGCGCGGAAGCGTTCGTAACGATCTCCATGCGAACGGCGCAAGCACGATCGTCGAGATGGCGAAGCGCACGGCCAGGAACGCGAAGAGCGGGTACAGCGCGAGGGCGTCCTGAACCTGGACGAAGGTGACGCCCCAGATGGCCGTGACACCCACGAGAGCAAGAAGGGCGGCGCGCCGGCTCACCTTGCGGATTCTCTACGCTCTCGGCGATGGGGCTCACGGACACCCTCGGGCGGCCTCTGCGGGACCTGCGGATCTCGGTGACCGACCGCTGCAACTTCCGCTGCGTCTACTGCATGCCGAGCGAGGTCTTCGGCCGCGACTATCGCTTTCTGCCAAAGCGTGAGCTCCTCACCTTCGAGGAGATCGAGCGCGCAGCCCGCGTCTTTGTCGATCTCGGCGTGCGGAAGCTTCGACTCACAGGAGGCGAGCCGCTTCTCCGGCGCGATGTCGAGCAGCTTGTCGCTCGACTCTCCGAAATCGGTGACGTCGATCTCACGCTGACGACGAATGCGGCGCTCCTCGCGCAGAAGGCACAGGTGCTCGCGGACGCCGGCCTCACGCGCGTGACCGTCAGCCTCGACTCGCTCGACGACGAGGTGTTCCGCGTGATGAACGACGTCGACTTCCCCGTCGCCCGGGTGCTCGCGGGGATCGACGCGGCGGCCGAGGCCGGGCTACCGGTAAAGGTGAACGTCGTCGTCAAGCGCGGTCTCAACGAAGGCTCCATCGTCGACATCGCGCGCCGCTTCCGCGGAACCGGCCACGCGGTGCGCTTCATCGAGTACATGGACGTCGGTGCCTCGAACGGGTGGCGGCTCGACGACGTCGTTCCCGCGGCAGAGATCGTTGCGGCCATCGGTGCCGAGTTCCCACTCGAGCCGGTCGAGGCAGCGTATCGCGGTGAGGTCGCGCAGCGCTACCGCTACCGCGACGGTGCGGGCGAGATCGGCGTGATCGCATCAGTGACCCAGCCCTTCTGCGGGGAGTGCACGCGCGCGCGGCTCTCAGCCGACGGGAAGCTCTACACCTGCCTCTTCGCGATCCGCGGGCACGACCTCCGCGCGATCCTCCGCTCGGGTGCCAGCGACGAGGAGCTCGACGCCGCGATCAGAGCGGTCTGGGAGCGACGGACGGACCGCTATTCGGAGCTTCGTACCGAAGAGACCTCGCGCCTGCGCAAGGTCGAGATGTCCTACATCGGCGGCTAGGCCGTTGGCTCCGAAGCCGCCACCGCGGCAACCGGCCGCCGGGTGAACAGACCTCTCCCGGGCTCAACGGTCGTCCTGCTCGAGCGCAGAATCGTGGCGACGGAAACGAGCACCGCGGCTCCCGCAACGACCATCTGCAGCGTGATCTCCTCGCCGAGCAGCGCCCACGCGAGCAGCACGGCCACGATCGGGTTCACGAAGGCGTACGTGGAGACGAGCGAGGTGGGTGCCGAACGGAGGAGCCAGACGTAGGCCGTGAAGCCGACGAGGCTGCCCGCCACGACGAGGTACCCGAGCGCGAGAATTGCGTCACGCGTCCAGACGGCCTCCCCGACCTCGCCGGTGAGGACCGAGTACACCGTGAGCAGGATGCCGCCGCAGATGGAAGCCAGACCGGCGGACACCAGTGGGTGCTTGGGGAGCGGGGCGCCACGGGAGTACAGCGATCCGGCCGCCCAGCACATCGCGCTCAGCACGATCACGAGAGCTGCCAACCGGTCGACGGAGCCGTCGCCGAACGGATCGAAGAGGAATGCAAGGCCCGTGAATCCGAGGGCGATCCCCGCGTAGGTCGAGAGCTGAAGCCGGCGCCCGAACGCAACGCGGTCGAAGAGGGCCATCCAGATCGGGATCGTCCCGACGAGAAGGGCTGCGATCCCGGCCGGGACGGTCTGCTGTGCCCAGGCCAGAGCTCCGTGGCCCGTGACGAAGAGAAGGCCTCCGAAGATGAACGCGGCGGCGATCTGCCGGCGCCCTATGCGATCGCCGACACGATCCCCGCGGGGAAGCGCAATCGCGAGCAGGATCCCACCTGCGACGAGATGCCGGATGGCCATGGCCAGGAACGGCGGGAGATCACGAACCGCGATGGCGAGCGCGATGAACGTTGAGCCCCAGACGAGGTAGACCGTCGCCAGGGCAAGCCCAACTCGCACGCCGTGTCGCGCAGCCATGGACTAGAGCATGCCGCCTAGGCGACGATCAGCTCGAGTCGAGCTGCCGCCAACCTGGATCAGCAACTCTGATTAGGAGCACGCGCTGAGCCCGCCACCTGTTGCGGAAACTCCGAACCGGGTTCAGCGTTCACCCCGATACCGGCTGTGGGCTGTGGCGACACCCTTGGGCTGTGGGAGGTCGAGCAACGATCGACGGAAACGAGGCGGTCGCCTGGGTCGCGTACCGCGCGAGCGAGGTGATCGCTATCTATCCGATCACGCCGGCGACCCCGATGGGCGAGCTGGCAGACGCATGGTCCGTGCAAGGAGTGCCGAACACGTGGGGCGCGGTTCCGCAGGTGATCGAGATGCAGAGCGAGGGGGGCGCGGCCGGCGCCGTGCACGGCGCGCTGCAGGCGGGCGCCCTGGCAACCACGTTCACCTCCTCCCAGGGGCTCCTGCTGATGCTCCCGAACATGTTCAAGATCGCCGGCGAGTTGACCCCGGCAGTCATCCACGTCGCAGCGCGCTCGCTCGCCACCCACGCGCTGTCGATCTTCGGCGACCACTCCGACGTCATGGCCGCCCGCTCGACGGGCTTCGCTCTCCTCTGCTCTTCATCCGTGCAGGAGGCGCAGGACCTGGCCCTGGTCGCCCACGCCGCGACGCTGCGAACCCGTATCCCGTTCCTCCACTTCTTCGACGGCTTTCGAACCTCGCACGAGCTCAACACCATCGAGCGTCTCGGCGAAGACGACGTGCGCGGTCTCCTCGACGACGAGCTCGTCGCGGCCCATCGGGCTCGCGCGCTCACGCCCGATCACCCGGTCCTGCGTGGAAGCGCCCAGAACCCCGACGTGTTCTTCCAGTCGCGCGAGGCCGTAAACCCCTTCTATTCGGCAGTCGCAGGCGTCGTCCAGGACGAGATGGCCCGGCTGGCAGCGAGAACCGGGCGACCCTATCGCCTCTTCGACTACGTCGGGCACCCCGAGGCGGAGCGCCTGCTCGTGCTCATGGGCTCGGGCGCAGGAGCCGCCGAGGAGGCCGTCGAGCGCCTATGCGAGAACGGCGAGCGCGTGGGCCTCGTCAAGGTTCGGCTCTTCCAGCCGTTCGACGCCGCGGCGTTCGTGGCGACCCTTCCTGCGACGGTTGGCCACATCGCCGTGCTCGACCGGACGAAGGAGCCTGCAGCGCAGGCCGAGCCCCTCTTCCAGGACGTCATCACCGCGCTCGCCGAGCGCAGCGCCGAGATGCCGCGGGTGATCGGCGGCCGGTACGGGCTCTCGTCGAAGGAGTTCACGCCCGCGATGGCGGCGGCCGCCCTTGCCGAGCTCGAGCGCTCCGATCCAAAGCGACGCTTCACGGTCGGGATCACGGACGACGTCACACACCTCTCGCTCGACGTCGACCGCTCCTTCACGACCGAGCCGGAAGACGTCATGAAGGCCGTCTTCTACGGGCTCGGCGCAGACGGCACGGTCGGCGCGAACCGCAACTCGATCAAGATCATCGCGGACTCGGCGGGTCTCTACGGACAGGGCTACTTCGTGCTCGACTCCAAGAAGGCCGGCTCGATGACGGTTTCCCACCTCCGTTTCGGGCCGCATCCGATCAACTCGACGTACCTCGTGCAACAGGCCGACTTCGTCGCCTGCCACCAGTTCGGGTTCCTCGACCGCATCGACGTGCTCGACCGGGCCGCGGAGGGCGCCACGTTCCTGCTGAACTCACCCTTCGCAGCGGACGAGGTGTGGCAGCACCTGCCTGTCGAGGTGCAGGAGGCGATCATGGCCAAGAGTCTCCGCTTCTGGGTCGTCGACGCGACGCACGCCGCGCGGGAGGCCGGTCTCGGCAAGCGCGTGAACACGGTCCTGCAGACGTGCTTCTTCGCGCTCACCGACGTGCTGCCGCTCGAGCAGGCGATCGGCGCGGTCAAGGAGGCCATCCGTACGACCTATGCGAAGCGCGGGGATACGGTGCTCGAGCGGAACTACGCTGCGGTCGACCGCGCCCTGGAAGGGCTCAGCGAGGTCGAGGTGCCCGCGGCGGTGACGTCGGTGACAGCCCGCCAGGCCCCTGTGCCGGTGAGCGCCCCCGAGTTCGTTCGCGACGTAACGGCGCCGATGATCGCCGGAACGGGGGACGATCTTCCGGTGAGCGCGCTCCCGGTCGACGGGACGTTCCCGACCGGAACGGCGCAGTACGAGAAGCGCTCGATCGCCCTCGAGATCCCCATCTGGGATCCGTCCATCTGCATCGACTGCGCGAAGTGCGCGCTCGTCTGCCCGCACGCGGCGATCCGCATGAAGGTCTTCGCCCCCGAGGCAATCTCTGGCGCCCCCGCGGACTTCCTTTCGAAGGAGTGGAAGGCGCGGGACCTGCCCGGAATGCTGATGACGATCCAGGTCGCACCCGAGGACTGCACGGGCTGCGGGATCTGCGTCGAGATCTGCCCTGCGCACTCGAAAGAAGAGGTGCGTCACAAGTCGATCAACCTCGAGCCGAAAGCCGAACACCTCGACGTCGAGCTCGAGCGCTACGAGTTCTTCCTCTCCATCCCGGAGATCGACCGCGCGCTCGTCGCGCCCGCAACCGTGAAGGGCTCCCAGATGCTCCAGCCGCTCTTCGAGTACTCGGGGGCCTGCGAGGGCTGCGGTGAGACTCCCTACCTCAAGCTGCTGACCCAGCTCTTCGGCGATCGGCTGCTCGTCGCGAATGCCACCGGCTGCTCATCGATCTACGGGGGCAACCTGCCGACGACGCCCTGGTCCCAGAACCCGGACGGTCGAGGCCCCGCCTGGTCGAACTCCCTCTTCGAGGACAACGCCGAGTTCGGCCTCGGGATGCGTCTCGCTCACGAGCAGCAAGCTGCGGCCGCGTGCCTGCTCGTGACGGAGGTCGCACCCGACCTCGCGCCGGCGATCCTCGCAGCGGACCAGACGACGGAGTCGGGCCTCAAAGCGCAGCGCGCACGCGTCTCCGAGCTCGAGACACGTTGCCGCGCGGTCGACTCGCCAGAGGCTCGGCGACTCCTCTCCGTGGCGAGCGCGCTCGTGCGCAAGACCGTCTGGATCGTCGGCGGCGACGGCTGGGCGTACGACATCGGCTTCGGGGGCCTCGACCACGTCATCGCATCGGGCCGTGATGTGAACCTTCTCGTCCTCGACACCGAGGTCTACTCGAACACCGGTGGCCAGGCATCGAAGGCGACTCCCCGTGCGGCAGTGGCGAAGTTCGCGGCGGGTGGGAAGCGAACCCGTAAGAAGGACCTCGGCATGATCGCGTCGGCCTACGGGGACGTCTACGTCGCGCAAATCGCGATGGGCGCTGACAACCCGCAGACCGTGAAGGCGCTCGCCGAGGCCGACGCCTACTCCGGGCCATCCCTCGTCATCGCGTACAGCCACTGCATCGCACACGGGATCGAGATGAAGAAGGGCATGGAGCAACAGAAGCTCGCCGTCGACACCGGCTACTGGCCGCTGTATCGATACGACCCGCGACACGCGCATGCGGGAGAGCATCCCTTCCGGCTCGACTCCCGCCGGCCGAAGCTCCCGGTCTCCGAGTTCATGTCCCGTGAGGCCCGCTTTGCCATGCTCGCGAGAGCGCGACCCACCGATGCGGCGGAGCTGGCGAAGCTGGCGCAGAACGATGTCGATGAGCGCTGGCATGTCTACGAGCAGATGGCCGAGATCGAGCACGAGCGCGACCCGGCCGCAGAGGAGGAATCGTGACGCCCGACCTTTCGACGACCTACCTCGGATTGCGCCTCCGCAGTCCTATCGTGGCGTCGGCTTCGCCCCTTACGGGGAACCTCGAGTCCCTTCGCGAGCTCGAGCGCGAGGGGATCGGAGCCGCCGTTCTCCCCTCGCTCTTCGAGGAGCAGATCGAGCACGAACAGCTCGACGTCCACGAGCTGCTCGAGCACGCGACGCACAGCTTCGGCGAAGCGGTCACGTGGTTCCCGGAGCTCGAGGACTACTCGACGGGCCCGGACGCCTACCTCGAGCACCTGGCGCAGGCGAAGTCGGTCCTCGAGGTGCCGGTCATCGCCAGCCTGAACGGTGTGTCTCCCGGGGGCTGGCTGCGGTACGCGCGCCTCTGCGAGGACGCTGGGGCGGACGCTCTCGAGCTCAACGTCTATGCGGTGGAGACCAACGTCGAGCTCTCCGCAGTCGACGTCGAGGCGCGAACGATCCGACTTGTGAAGGAGGTGCGTGAGGCGGTGTCGATCCCGCTCGCTGTGAAGGTCGGGCCGTTCTACTCCGCCTTTGCGCACATGGCCGCGCAGCTTCAAGACGCGGGCGCCGACGGACTCGTCCTCTTCAACCGCTTCCTCCAGCCCGACATCGACCTCGAGACCCTCGAGATCTCGCCCTGGTTCGCACTCTCTACCCCGGCCGAGCTCCGGCTTCCTCTCAGCTGGCTCGCGATCCTTCGGGACCGCGTCCACGTGAGCCTCGCCGGCACGACTGGGGTACACGACTGGCAGAGCGCCCTCAAGCTTCTCCTCGCCGGCGCGGACGTGGTCATGGTCGCCTCGGCGCCGCTCGCGCGGGGGCCCGAGGTCGTCCGCGGGTTCATCGATGGGCTCCACGCATGGATGGTGGAGAGGGAATACACGTCGGTCGAGCAGCTCAAGGGGAGCCTGAGCCAGGCTTCGTGCCCTGATCCAGCAGCGTTCGAGCGCGGGAATTACATGCGCGCGCTCGTCTCGTACGCACCAACTACCGTCGATCGCTCGGATCTGGGAGACCACCGCTGATCGGGCCGCTAGAATCGGCCGGTCGTGTCGACTTTCGTCGCTGAGACCTCGCGGCGCCTGCCTCGCGGCTGGGCGCATCTGGCGTTCCAGTTCGTGATCTGGATAGGCTTTTACGTCGTCTATCAGGTGGCACGCGGCGCGTCGGACCGGAGCGTCGCAAGCGCATTCCACAACGGCGAATGGGTCCTCCGACAGGAACGCGGGCTCGGAACGCTCTTCGAGCCGGCCGTCCAGCGCGTCGTGGACACGTCGTCGATCATGGTGACGCTCACGTCGTATACGTACTGGCTCTCGCAGTTTGCCGTCGTGGGCGTGACACTCCTGTGGGTCTACTTCCGGCACCACGAGAAGTTCACGGGTTTCCGGAACTGGCTCATCGCTGCGAACCTCGTCGGACTGGTCGGCTACATCCTGATGCCGACCGCGCCGCCGCGGATGTTCCCCGAATGGGGTTTCGTCGACACGCTCGGGCAGTTCTCCTCGATCAACCACGACAGCGGCCTCATCTCGTTCGCCGCGAACCCGTATGCCGCGATGCCGAGCCTGCATGCGATGGACGCCCTGATAGTGGGCATCGTCATGTTCACGCTCGTCCGCTCGCGCATCGCGAAGGTGTTGTGGCTCGCCTGGCCCGCGTGGGTCGGCTTCTCGGTCATCTCGACGGGCAACCACTACTGGCTCGACGTTCTGGCCGGGTTCGTCCTCGCAGTGGCGACGGGATTCGCGCTGCGCCGGGCCCGCACGCTGCGCCTGCACCGCGCGTGAGCGAGGAGCGCCCGGGCGCGGGCGACGAACAGGCGCGCGTCAACCAGCTCGATCGCGTCAAGCAGGAGTACACGGCCGCCGCGCGCCAGATTCTCGTTCGCTCGATGCGGGGCGTCGCAAAGACGAAGTTGACGCCCGACATGCTGACCCTGGCCGGAGTTTCGCTCTGCCTTGCGGGTGCGGTGCTCGTCGGATTCGAGGACCGCAACGAGAAGCTCTTCTTCTGGCTCGGCGGCTTCCTGTTCGTGATCGGGTCGGTAGCGGACATCCTCGACGGCGCGCTGGCGCGGGCGGCGAGCAAGGGCACGGTCTTCGGCGCGTTCCTCGACTCGACGTTCGACCGCCTCGGCGAGGCGGCGATGCTGGCTGCCATCGGGCTCGTATTCATGCGCGACGGCAACGAGATCGCCCTCGTCGCGACCTTCGCAGCGGTCATCGGCTCGTTCCTCGTCTCCTATACGCGTGCGAAGGCCGAGGCGCTCGGTCTTCGCGCGGACATCGGGTTCGGCTCGCGCGTCGAGCGAGTCGTGCTCATCTCCGTCGGTCTCGGGCTGGCACCATGGGGCTTGCTCCAGTGGCCCATCTACATCCTCGCCGCGATGGCCTGGATCACGGTTCTTCAGCGGATGCTCTTCGTGCGCAAGCAGCTTCGCGAGCTCGCCGAGGCCTGACCCGACGCGACGCAGCATTGCCTCCGGGCAATGCTGCGCATATAAGAGACTCTGATCGCCGGCCTCGTCGGTCGGGAATGCTGGGAAGATCTCAATCACGAGCGGATTACGGAGGTATCGAGTGAGACATCTGCGTTGGATTGTTCCCGCGGGGGCCCTAACGGCCGCGCTGCTGCTCGCCGCACCACTCGCCGCACGCCCCGGGGCAATCCCGGGAGGCAACCTCGTCGTCAATCCCGGAGCTGAGGACAGCCCGGGAACGAGCACTCACACCGTCGTCAAGCCCGTCGGGTGGACGACGACCGGCAATCTCTCGACCTATATGTACGCGGCGAGAGAAGGTCTAGACTTCCCCACACAGGCCTTCGCGGCCACGATCGGTGGCGGAAAGAACTTCTTCTCCGGGGGCCCCGGTGACAACTCGGGTAAGCAGACGACACACACGGCGACTCAGACGATCGACGTGTCGGGCGCCGCGACGGAGATCGACGCCGGTCAGGTCGGGGCAACGCTCACGGCCTTCATCGGTGGCTACAGCGTGGCAGAGGATCTCGCGACCGTGACCGCACGATTCCTCGGCGCTGCAGGCGCCGAACTCGGCAGCGTCCACGTCGGACCGGTCAGCAGAGATGACCGGAAGCGCCTGACCGTGCTCCTCAAGCGCACCGCACAGGCGAAACTTCCTGCGAACACACGAGGCATCGCCGTCGTGATCGCCGTCAAGGCCGACGGCAACGGCGCGAACCACGCCTTCGTCGACAACATCTCGCTCACTCTCGGCAAGGCCTCGAGCACGCCTCCCGCGACTAAGGCGACCCTGGCCGTCAAGTGCTCCGCCGCGACGCTCGTAGCTACCGTGAAACCTGCTGCAGGGCAGAAGGTAAAGAGCGTGGCGTTCACCGCCTCTGGCCGAAAGGCGACTGACACGAAGGCGCCATTCACGGCGCGCTTCCCGACAAAGGGCCTTCCGGCTCAGATCCTGGTCAAGGCCAAGGTCGTCAGTGACGGCCCGGTGCAGAACCTCAGCAAGACGGCCAAGAGATGCTGAGCGGTGCCTTCCTCGTAATCAGATAAAGCGAACCTGCTAGATTGCTAGCACTTTGACTGCTAGCAATTTGGAAACACGAGCGGGCATCCTGGTCAGGATGCCCGCTCCATTGAAAGGGGCCCTCGTCCGCGAGACTGCCCGGCGACGCTCCAACGTCAACGACGTCGCAGTCGGCATGCTCGCCGACGAGTTCGGCGTTCCCCACACGCCGAGCGGTCGGAGCCGCAAAGTGCTAGCAGGTGGAAGTCCCGTCATCCTGCTCCGCGTCCCGCAGGAGCTGAAGGAAGAGATTCATGCGGAAGCGGCCCGCACGGGCGCCAACGCGAACGACGTCATCCTCGCCGTGCTCGCCAAGAGGCTCGGCGTTCCTACACAGAGCAATCGAAAGCGAAAGGAACCCATGGCTCCTCAGAACGGATCGAAGAACGGTGCACGCTCGAAGGACAAGGTGCGCGTCGCGATCATCGGCGCAGGGAACTGCGCCAACTCGCTCCTGCAGGGGGTCGAGTACTACAAGAACGCATCCTCCGAGGACACCGTCCCGGGGCTCATGCACGTCGACCTCGGCGGTTACCACATCTCGGACATCGAGTTCACCGCCGCGTTCGATGTCGTCAAGGGCAAGGTCGGCGTCGACCTCGCGGACGCGATCTGGGCGCACCCGAACGACACGATCAAGTTCGCGGACGTCCCGAAGACCGGAGTCAAGGTCTCGCGCGGCATGACCCACGACGGGATCGGCAAGTACCTTTCGCAGGTCGTCGAGAAGGCACCGGGTCAGACGGACGACGTGGTAGGGATCCTCAAGGAGACCGGCACGGACGTTGTCGTCAACTACCTCCCGGTTGGCTCCGAGATGGCGACAAAGTGGTACGCGGAGCAGATCCTCGAAGCCGGCGTGGCGATGGTGAACTGCATGCCCGTCTTCATCGCGCGCGAGCCGTACTGGCAGAAGCGCTTCGAGGACGCCGGCGTGCCGGTGATTGGCGACGACATCAAGTCCCAGGTGGGCGCGACGATCACGCATCGCGTCCTGACGACACTCTTCGGCGATCGTGGCGTACACCTCGACAAGACGATGCAGCTCAACGTCGGCGGTAACTCCGACTTCCTCAACATGCTCGAGCGCGAACGGCTGGAGTCGAAAAAGATCTCCAAGACGAACGCCGTCACCTCGATGCTCGACTACGACATCGGCGACAAGAACATCCACGTCGGTCCTTCGGACTATGTGCCGTGGCTCACCGACCGCAAGTGGGCGTACATCCGGATGGAGGGCTCGTCCTTCGGCGACGTGCCGCTCAATGTCGAACTCAAGCTCGAGGTCTGGGACTCACCGAACTCGGCCGGAATCGTCATCGACGCGGTACGCCTTGCGAAGCTCGCGTTGAACAACGGGATCTCCGGCGCGCTGGAGGCCCCGAGTGCGTACCTGATGAAGTCCCCGCCGAAGCAGATCCGCGACGACGAGGCGCACGATCTCATCGAGCGCTTCATCAAGACGAACGCCGTGGCAAAGCCGACGAAGAAGGCAACCGCGAAGGCGTGACGAGACTCCGCCTCAGGCGGATCTTCTGGA
>Ga0315297_10002145_pt1 | contig 12411 bp, 9 predicted proteins | sample YL17G15_0_MG_FD_203628 | JGI IMG/M metagenome (GOLD analysis project Ga0315297, IMG submission 203628) | Sediment microbial communities from Yellowstone Lake, YNP, Wyoming, USA - YL17G15_0 | ecosystem: Environmental > Aquatic > Freshwater > Lake > Sediment | place: USA: Wyoming | collected... | reverse complement strand
GAGCAATGTCACAGCAAGCCTGCCGACCTGCGAAGCATTACGCCACTTTCCACCATGTTCCGGACAAACAGCTCTGTTAAGCCTCTGGATTAAAGCCTCGTTTTCCGATCGATGATCCTGGGCGCATAGCCGCTCTCGGTCATATCTACGGCGTTGAGCACCTTGACGCATGCGGTTTCCAGACTTTTAAGCAGAGACTCTTTGGGGGCGTCGACCACCTTGATCGTGATGATGCGATCAGTGGCATTCTTGCCGCTGAAGGTGGCCACACTGAGGATATTGCCGTTTTGTTTGGCGATTTCTTTAGCGATGGCGGCCAACATGCCTTTTTTTTCGGTCACATCCAGGGTCAGGCGCAGCCCCTTTTCGCGGCCTCCCAGGATCTCCACGAAGGTCTTGAAGATGTCGGTCTCGGTGATGATGCCGACCAGCTTGTCCTCTTTTAAAATAGGCAGGCAGCCGATCTTGTAATCGACCATGATGCGGGCCGCCTCTTCCAGAGGACAATCATCGCCTACTGTGACCACCCGCTTGGTCATCACGTTCTTCATCATCAGTTTGGAGAGAAGATAGTGCACCTCAAAGATGCTGAGGCTGGTGGCCGAAGAAGGTGAGGCGGAAAACAAATCCTTCTGTACGACAATTCCAACCAGATGCCCATCCTTGGCGACGACTGGCAGACGGCGGATCTTTTTCTCCTTCATAAGGTGCAGGGCGTCTTGAAAAGAAGCGTCCTCGGTGAGTGTGACAGGATTGGGTGTCATGCGATCTTTGACTTGCATAGGCTTTTCCTCCGGATAAGCAGGGGTTAAAAGAAGCTATTGGACGCCTAAGGGACTTATTTTAACCCGCAATTCTTAAATCATAAGCGTCTCCGTTTGTCAATAGCTATCGAACAAGAATCCCGCCTGTTGCCGATTGCCGCTGAAGATCTGAGTGCCGACAAGATCTTCAGAAATGCCCGGCAATGGGTATGGCATTAAAGCCGTCGTGGATGCCTATCTGCGGTTGTTCCATTTTGCGATTGCATTTCCTGCCCGGCTAATGTAAAGACACATCATTCTTGAAGATATTACTCCAGCAACGTGGCAATGCGATGATGGGTAAACTAAAAGACTGAGATCTAAGGCCTGCGAAATTCATCGATTCCCGTCGGGTTTCATCCCCGCGGCGGCAATGACGCATAAGCAGCCGCAGACTGATCTCGAACGGCATGGCGCGATACATCTGCAAATGGGAAAGCATTGCATGGGAAAACAAAAGAAATACTACGCAGTCGCCAGGGGTTTTAAGCCCGGCATCTATGCCGCCTGGTTTGGTCTGGAGGGCGCCGAGGAACAGATCCGCGGATATGCCGGCGCCCTGTACAAGGGATTTGCATCTATAAGTGAAGCTCGGCAGTGGCTGCGGAACCCCGCATACAAGAAGTCGCCTTTACGTACGGAGCATAAAAGTCCCACCCTTCTTGCACCCGGATCGCCGCCGGGAAAGATCATGATCTATACCGACGGGGGATGTCGGAGAAACCCCGGACCGGGAGGATTCGGCGCAGTCATCATCGATGGGGAAAATCGGACCGAACTCGCTCAAGGCTATTTTCTCACCACCAACAACCGCATGGAACTGATGGCTTGCATCGCGGCGCTCGAGACATTGGAGACCTCAGCTGACGTGATACTTCACAGCGATTCGCGTTACGTTGTCAACGGTATAAGCCAGGGTTGGGCCCGTAAATGGCGTCTCAACAACTGGATGCGCACGAAACGAGAAGCTGCCGAAAATTGCGATCTGTGGGCGCGGCTGCTGGATCTGTGCGCTTTGCATCGAGTAGAGTTCGTCTGGGTGCGCGGCCATGCTGGACATCCGGAAAATGAGCACTGTGATAAGCTGGCGACAAAGGCTGCGGAAGGCACGGACCTCAAGGAGGATACCGCCTATCTCCAGAACCGCACCAAAATGCCGTATACATTTTTTTGAGGAAGCAAACTGAGTGCCGCTGCACATCCGCCCAGAGTATCTCATGGCAACTAAAAACCCCTTTTTTTGCCCAGGAGATTCCAATCCGCCTAGGCAGCAATGAGGTTACCCATGTCTGATATCATTAAAATCCGCGGAACTTCAACTAAGTCGCTCGGCCGACTATTGCATGGTCTCGGGAAACTTTTTTCCCCCGGCGAAACGGTGGGAATTAAGATCCACTGGGGGGAGAGGGGAAACGCCGGTTTTCTCCCCCCACGCTACACGCGCGAGATCGTCCGGTGGCTTAGTGAATCGGGCGTCGAACCTTTCGTTTTCGATACGACCGTCCTCTATTCCGGGGGGAGGCGCACCGCGGCCGACAGTCTGGAAACGGCCGCACAACACGGCTTCACGGAGGAGTACCTCGGCTGTCCCGTCCGGATCGGAGACGGCATGGACGGCCGAGATGTGGACGAGATCCCGGCGGGGTTCCGCCATTTTTCCACCGTTCAGGTCGCCTCGATCATCCGGAAGGCCGATGGTTTCGTGATCTTCTCCCACTTCAAGGGACACCTGGGATCGGGCTTCGGCGGCGCCGTCAAGAATATCTCCATGGGGATGGCCTCCCGCGCCCAGAAGCAGCGCATGCATGCGGACGCCCACCCCGTCCTGATCCGGAAGCGATGCAACCGGTGCGGTCTCTGCGCCGAAATTTGCCCCGCGGGCGCCGCCGTCCTGCCCGAGGACGGCGATCCGGTGTACGATCTCAAGACCTGCATCGGCTGCTCACAGTGCATCGGCTTCTGTCCGCGGAACGCCCTGAAGATCTTCTGGGATTCGGATGAGACTGTCTTCCAGGAAAAGCTCGTGGAGACGGCCGCGGCGCTCTGGAATCAGATTGGGAGAAGAACTGTTGTCATCAACGGCCTGATCGGGATTTTATCGGAGTGCGACTGCATGCCGGGGAAGCATCCGGTCATCGCGGAGGATTTCGGCTTTATCTGCGGATGCCATCCGGTGGCTGTCGACGAGGCCTCCCTGCTGCAAACCGGCGCGGAACCCTTCGATCAGGCCCATCCCCGCATCCCCTGGCGGAGACAATTCGTCTATGCCCGCGAGATCGGCTTTACGCCTTCGATGTGACAGGGGGGGACAATCCTTCCGCCCTGCCTTGCATCCGGGGGGAAGGAAGGGACGCAATATCAACCGCTATCTTCTGTGTCGGAAATCCCTGCCCTGGGGGCGGAAAGCTTCACTTCGTTTTGCCGGTAACGTTCATCCTCAAGAATCACGATGCCCCGCCGGATGAGATCGTCCAGGTGCTTTTTCATGAGGACCCGCTCTCCGAAGGCAAAAAATGCCTTCGGCTCCCGCGGTCTTTTATAGATGATGCAGGCCTCGACGATCTCTTTTAGAGTCCTGGGCGTCTCCAGGAGATCGAGAAGCCTTTTTTCCCTTTCCGCGATCACCGCCCCATAGAGCCGCCAAAGTTCCGCCGGAGGTTGTTCGAAGACGCCGTTTTCATGGCCGGTCAAAACGATCTGCGCGCCGATCTCTTGGAGGAGAGCGATGGAGGCCCGCGTCGCGTCGATGTCGGAAAACAGGTCGCCGTACCACGGTCCGAAACGGGTGAGGTCGTAATCCCCGGAGAACAGGACCCCATGCTCCCGGAAGAAGAAGGCAAGATGGCCCGGCGTGTGGCCGGGTGTTGCGATCACCTCCACGGAAACATTCCCCAGCCGGAGGGTCTCGCCTCCCATGAGGCGCCGGGCCGGTATCCGCGGCCGGAAATGAAACTGTTCCCTGAGGAGCGGTTCCCAGAATTGCCGCTCCTCGGCATCGAAGCCGTACCAGTCCAGCAGGATCTGAAGATCTGCCAGCGGCGGCGCGTCCCCCGGCGAGACCCACAGGGGAAGATCGTCAAAGAGGTCCAGATGCATGAAATGGTCCTCGTGCCAGTGGCTGAGCCAGACCATCTTCACGTCCTCTTCGGCGCGGAGCCGGATGAGCCTCTCCCGGCTGGAGGCGGGATCGATCAGAACGCCCGCGCCTTCGACATAGAGGGAATGGCAGAAGGGGTAGCGACCCCCATTTTCGCCCGGGAGGAAACGGACCGGTCCGAAGGATTGCTCTTCCATGGTGATCTCCAAAATGAGAACGACTATCTACATCCTGGCGAAACGACAGCACTATAGAAAGGATGGGCGGCAGATGTCAAGGGAAACCCCGCGGCAGCTATTTCCTTGACCGGACCGGAATTATACCCTATAGTCCCGCTGTTTTTTCAGGCATGTTATTTTTACGCTTCCGGTCAGAGAAAGACAGAAAAAATGATCGCTTACGAAAAAGAGCTCAATCCGGAACAGTGCCGGGTGGTGATGGAAGAGGGGGGGCCGCTTTTAGTCATTGCCGGGGCGGGGAGCGGAAAAACACGGGCGCTGACCTATCGCGTTGCCCGCCTGGTCGAAGGCGGCATCCCGCCGGAGCGGATTCTGCTGGCCACATTCACGAACAAGGCCGCCCGGTCCATGCTCTCCCGGGTGGCGGCGCTCATCGGAAGGGAGATCGGCGGACTCTGGGGCGGCACCTTTCATCACTGCGCCCATCTGACGCTCCGGGCGCATGCCGACCGCGTCGGTTATGCACGCAATTTCTCGATCATGGACAGTGAGGACGCCAGACAGCTGCTCAACACCTGCATCGCGGAATGCGGAGTGGCCGTAAAAAGCGAAAAATTTCCCCGCGGCGAGGTGGTGGGGGAGATGGTCAGTCTTGCCGTCAACACGGAGGCGCCGCTCCCGGACGTGATCGAGAACCGCTTTCCTTTCTTTTCGCACCGGACGGAGGAGATCGCCGCAGTCGCCGAGCGCTACCGGGAGAGGAAAAAGACGCTCAACGTCATGGATTTCGACGACCTCCTCTACAACTGGCGGGAGCTCCTGCTGTATTTTGAAGATGTTCGCGAGTTGTATGCAGGCCGGTTCCTTCATGTCCTCGTCGATGAGTACCAGGACACAAACCGGCTTCAGGCGGAGATCATGGATCTGGTCGCCTCCCGGCACCGGAACCTGATGGTCGTGGGTGACGATTCTCAGAGCATCTACTCCTTCAGGGGGGCAAACTTCGAGAACATCATGCGGTTTCCTAAACGGTATCCTGACTGCCGGATCTTCAAGTTAGAGACGAACTACCGCAGCACGCCGGAGATTCTGCACCTGGCCAATCTGTGCATCACCAACAATGAGAACCAGTTTCAGAAGACTCTGCGGGCGGTCCGGGGGCAGGGGGTTCGTCCGGTCCTCGCCCCGGCGAGAAACGTCCTCCAGCAGGCCGACTTTGTCGCTCAGCGCATCCTGGAGCTCCATCGCAGCGGCATCCCGCTCGGCCAGATCGCCGTCCTCTACCGGGCCCACTACCACTCCATGGAGGTCCAGATGGAGATGACCCGCCGGGGGATCCCCTTCGAGATCCGCTCCGGCATCCGTTTCTTCGAACAGGCCCACATCAAGGATGTCACCTGTTATCTCCGGATCATCGTCAATCCCCGGGACGAAATGGCCTGGCGGCGTCTCCTCGGACTCTATCCGAAGATCGGCCGGGTCACGGCGGAGAAGGTTTGGCATTTCGTTGCCGACCGTTCCGATCCCCAGGCGGCGGTCCTCGCGGATGAATTTACCAAGAGCGCTACGCGCCCAGCAATCCAGAGCCTGACAAGGTTCCAGGATACCTTTCGCCTCCTTCAGGCATTTGCCGAATCAGGTCCCGTCGAGATGATCGACGCGGTCCTGAGAAGCGGGTACCGCGATCTGCTCCGGGAGAGGTACAGCGACGCCTCTTCCCGGGAAGAGGATCTGATCCAGCTCGCCAATTTTTCCTCCCGTTTCGCCTCGCTGGCGGATTTTCTGTGCGAGCTCGCCCTTCTGACCAACATAACTGAAAATGGCTCGCAAGAGGAGACCGCTCAGGACCGGGTGGTGCTCTCCTCGATCCATCAGGCGAAGGGGCTGGAATGGACGGCGGTCCTCATGATCTGGTGCTCGGAGGGGATGATGCCTCTCGCCCGCGCCCTGAAGGAGCCGGGGGGAGAAGAGGAAGAGCGGAGACTGTTCTATGTGGCGACCACCCGGGCGAAGGATCAGCTTTACCTCTGCTATCCTCTGACTGATTATGCACGGGGGATGGGGCATTTGCCCGTGAGTCCCTCCCGTTTCATTATGGAACTTTCGCCTTATTCCGCCCGGGCCAAGGACCGTCCATACGAGCAGTGGCTTATCGACGGCGAGTATGCATGAAATAAGGGGAGCGTCAGAAAGAACGCTCCCCTTATCCCTACCATTCGCCGGGACCGTCATATCCAGCGGTCCGATTTCAATTTGGCTTCGGATTCCTCCCGGATCGCGATCTGGGTCGCCTCGGCGATGTGCTCCACCCGCTTGACCCAATCTTCGAACTTGATGTCGACGCCGAAGATCCCGACCATCTCGTCCTTCTCGTCCACAATCGGAGAGGAAACCGTGATGCAGAGCGCTCCGGTCATCTTGGAGATGTAGAAATTGGTCACGTGGATCTTTCCGGTCTGCAGAGGCTTGATGAACCACTCGCGATCCGACTGGTCAGTACCGACGCCGTAGTTCTCGTACTTGGCCCGATCGGCGATATTGGTGATGTTTCTCGTGGTCTTGCGCCCGTTCATGTCCACCACATAGGCGAACTGGATGGAGGGATTCTCCTCGATGAACTGCTGCATGACCGGCTCTTGGAGCTCCGGTTTCATGGTTTTCATCACCGTATGCTCGATCACTTGCGTCACGACGTTCACCGCCGCCTGCGCCGCCATGAATTTGATCTTCTCCAGATCGGACAGGAAGAGCTCGGGGATGTACTTCCTGACCCTCTTCTCCAGTTCCTCATTTGAGATACTCGTCATACGGCCGCCTTCATACTCTTCGGTAATCCACTTGTGGATCCTGGAGACGCCGGGGTTCCTCTTGTCCACGGCATTATCCCCTGTAAGACCGAGATGGACGTTGATCCAGAAGGCGATGCCGGATTTGCCCGATTTGTCGGTGATCATCGGGATGATCGGCCGCTTGAGGATCCTGGTGGTATCGAAGATGTTGTAGATCTCCTCGCATTTGATCAGGCCGTCCACATGGACGCCGGCCCTTGTCACGTTGAAATCCGCTCCCACGAAGGGGAAATTCGGCGGAATCCGGACGCCGATCTCCTTTTCAAAATAACGGGCGATATCGGTGATCACAGTCGTATCGATCCCGTTCGTTGCACCGCGGAGGCTGATATATTCAATGATCAGCCCCTCCAGGGGGGGGTTGCCTGTCCGCTCTCCCAGGCCGAGCAGCGTCGTGTTGGCGGCGCTGCAGCCGTACAGCCAGGCGGTGGTCGCGTTGATCATCGCCTTGTGAAAATCGTTGTGTCCGTGCCACTCCAGAAGGTGGCCGGGGACGCCCCCGTCCTCGATAAACGCCCGGACGAGTTTGTCCACGCTCCTGGGGAGGGAGGCGCCGGGATAGGTCACGCCGTATCCCATCGTATCACAGAGCCGGATCTTGATGTCGATCCCGCTTTCCTCCCTAAGTTTCATCAGCTCGATGGCAAAGGGGATGCAGAAGCCGTAAATGTCGCCCCGGGTGATATCCTCGAAATGGCAGCGGGGAATGATGCCTGCGCCGAGGATGGATTTGACTATGCCGAGATAATCGTCCAGCGCCTGACGGCGGGTCCTGTTGAGCTTGAGAAAGATATGGTAATCGGAAGCTGAGGTGAGGATGCCGGTTTCCCTCAACCCCGCCTTCTTGACCAGCGGGACATCGTCCGCGCTGGCCCTGATCCAGCCTGTGATTTCCGGATAGCGTAACCCGAGGTCTTGACACTTCTCCACGGTCTCTCTGTCCTTGGAGCTGTAGAGGAAGAATTCCGACTGGCGGATCACGCCGTTCGGTCCGCCCAGACGGCTCATCAATGTAAAGAGGTCCACGATCTGCTGGACGGTATAGGGTGGCCTGGCCTGCTGGCCGTCCCGGAAGGTGGTGTCGGTGATGAAAATATCCTCCGCGGGATCGATCGGGATGATTTTGTGGTCGAAATCGATCTTGCATACCTCATCATAGGGGAAGACATCCTTCTGAAGATTCGGCTCTTCCACATCCTTGAGAGCGAACTTCCAGAAACTGGTATGCTCGTGATCCAGAACCTTCTTGTCCTTGTTCCATCTTGCCATATTTTCGATTCCCTTCTCTTAAAGCGGTTTGTTGACTGCCTTTCGGCGTTACGTTACGATCTTCAACGAAAGCTCCATGAGCTGTTCCACGCTGACCTGCGACGGGGCGTCCGTCAGCATGCAGGTGGCCTTCTGCGTCTTGGGAAAGGCGATCACGTCCCGGATGGACTCCGCCCCCGTCATCAGCATGATCAGGCGGTCGAGACCGAAGGCTATCCCGCCGTGGGGAGGGGCCCCATATTCCAGGGCGTCCAGTAGAAAGCCGAACTTGCTCCTTGCCTCCTCATCGCTCAGCCCCAGGGCCTGGAAGATCATCGCCTGAACATTCTTCTGGTGAATCCGGATGCTGCCTCCCCCGATCTCGGAGCCGTTTAGCACCAGGTCATAAGCCCGGGCATGAACCTTTCCCGGATCCGTCTCGATCAGGGGCAACTCGTCCAGGACCGGCGAGGTGAAGGGATGGTGCGTCGAAACGAATCGCTTTTCAGTATCACTGAACTCAAACAGAGGAAATTCGGTCACCCAGGTGAAGGCCATTGCCCCGGGGTCGATCAGGTTGAGTTTTTTCGCCAGGTGGATCCGGAGATTTCCCAAAGCGTCACAGGCCACTTTCGGCGAATCGGCGACAAAGAGAATAACATCCCCTTCGCGCGCCTCCATTTTTTCGTTGATGGCCGCAACTACTCCCTGGTCGAGGAATTTGTAGATCGGCGAAGTCCAGCCGTCCGGACTGACCCTGGCCCAGGCCAGCCCCCCGGCGCCGTACTGGGCAACGTAATCTTTGAGCTCATCCAGGTCCTTCCGGGAGAGTCGCTTTCCATCCTCGATGCAGAGTGCCTCGATCACACCGCCTCCGTCAGCGATCTCGGCGAAGAGCTTGAATCCCGATCCCCTGAAGATATCCGTCAGATCGCGAAGTTCCAGTCCGAAACGGATATCGGGATTGTCCTTCCCGAAGCGGCTCATGGCCTCCCGGTAGGAGATCTGCGGAAAGGGGAGGGGTAGCATCCGGTCGAGACATTCCTTGAAGAGGTGGGCGATCATCCCCTCCATGATCCGGATGATCTCTTGCTCGGTTAAGAAGGACATCTCCACGTCGATCTGCGTGAATTCCGGTTGGCGGTCCGCCCGCAGATCCTCGTCGCGGAAGCATTTGACAATCTGAAAATAGCGGTCGAAGCCGGAAATCATCAGCAATTGCTTGAAGATCTGGGGCGACTGGGGAAGGGCATAGAACATGCCCTGATTCACGCGGCTGGGGACCAGATAATCCCGGGCGCCTTCCGGCGTGCTCTTCGTCAGAAAAGGGGTTTCCACCTCGATGAAACCTTCCCGGTGCAGATAATCGCGAGTCGCCTTAGCGATACGACTTCTCAGGATAAGGTTTTTCTGGAGCTCCGGGCGCCTGAGATCGAGGTAGCGGTACTTGAGACGGACGTTCTCGGAGATCTCCGTCGCGCCGTCAAGGACAAAGGGCGGCGTTTTCGCCTCGTTGAGGATCTCCAGGTCATCCGCCAGCACTTCGATCTCGCCGGTCCTGAGATCGGGATTTTCCATCCCCTCCGGACGGCGGCGCACAAGGCCCTTTACGGCCAGGACATATTCGGATCTGATCCGCTGAGCCTCTTGGTGGCAGGAGGCGCTGATCTCCGGGTTGAACACGACCTGCACAAGTCCCTCCCGGTCCCGCATGTCCACAAAGACAACCCCTCCGTGATCCCGTCTCCGGTGGGCCCAGCCCATCAGGACCACTTCGTCGCCGATATGGGAGGCGTTCAAATCGCCGCAGTAATGCGTTCGTTTTTTGATCGTCAAGAAGTCAGACAAATTTTTCTACCTTGCAAGTTTCTTGATGGTTTCTTCCAGGTCGTCGAGGCAGACCTTTTCCTGGGCGCTTTCGTGCATGTTCCGGAGAAGGGCACTGTTCTCTTCGATCTCACGCTCGCCGAGAATGAGGGCATAGGTGCACTTCAGCCTGTCGGCCCTTTTCATCTGGCTCTTGAGAGACCGGCCCGTATAGTCCATCTCCACATGGATATCTTTCATCCGCAGACGGTTGCACAGCATAAAGGCCCTCTCCCCAGCCTTTTCGCCGAGCGCAGCTATAAAGAGCAGAGGACCTCGCGAAACATCTTGATCCCGGTCCGGGATCAAGGAAGCCAGGCGTTCAAAGCCGATGGCAAAGCCGATCCCCGGAATATCCGGCCCCCCGAGATCACGGACCAGATGGTCATAACGGCCGCCGCCGACGACGGCATTCTGCGCGCCAAGAAACGCCGTGGTCACCTCAAACGTGGTCCTCGTGTAGTAGTCGAGTCCCCGGACCATTTTTGCATTCAGCCGGTAGGGAACTTCAAAGAGGCTAAGACACCCCTGGACCTTTTCAAAATGGTCCCGGCAATCCTGACAGATGAAGTCCATCAGGCGCGGGGCCCGGGAGATGATCTCGCCGCATTTGTCCTCTTTGCAGTCAAAAACACGCAGCGGGTTGGTCCCGAGCCGCCGCTGGCAGTCCCCGCAGAGCTCTTCCACCTGACCGCCGAGAAAGGAAACGATCGCCTCCCGGAAGGCGGGCCGGCACTTCGCACAGCCGAGGGAATTGATTTCCAGGTTAAGCTTTGCCAGTCCGAGTTTGTCCAGAAAATGGATCAGCATCAGGATCAGTTCGGCATCGGTACGCGGGTCATCCGGACCAAGAATCTCAGCGTCGATCTGATGGAACTGCCGGTAGCGTCCTTTTTGCGGTCTCTCCCGCCGGAACATGGGGCCGATGGTGAAAAGCCTGGTCACCGTTTCTGCGGCATGGATGGTGTGTTCCAGGTAGGCGCGGATTACAGACGCTGTGGCCTCCGGCCGGAGGGTAAGGGATTCCTCGCCCCGGTCGAAAAAGGTGTACATCTCCTTCTCTACGATGTCGGTGGTCTCTCCGATCCCCCTGCAGAATAGTTCAGTCTTCTCGAGGAGGGGAACGCGGATCTCTCTAAACCCGAAGGCGCCAAAGACCCGGTATGCCGTTTCTTCGATATGCCGCCACTTGTCCGTTTCCGGGGGAATGATATCCTTGAATCCCCTGACGGCGGTTATTATCTCCATAGACTGCCTCTCCAAACCCTTTTCAATTTAGGGGGGTTTGGATAGCACATCGAGCCGGCAAACGCAATAGAAAATGATTCGTCGCCGGGACAGGGAAGAACGCCGTTCGCGCCGGAGGCAAGCGCAAATGAATGTGAAGCACTGCGCACAGATCGCGGCGAAAGGATGTTTGCAGGCGGGGCTTGCGGGTTGCGTTCCCGGCCAGGGGGAACCGACCGGAAAACGTTGGTTATGAGATCCTTTCCATCCGTCGAGAAGGTGATGGCGCCGTCGCGGTCCGTCCGGTAGACCCGCGCCTTTATCCTTTCGTATCGCCGGAGGACATCCGGATGGGGAGCGCGGAAGACGTTTTCCGTGCCGCAACTGACCACGGCGATTTGCGGTTTTACCTTTTCGAGGAAGGGAAGACTGCTGGAGCGCAAGCTCCCGTGGTGGGGGATAATGAGCACATCGCTTCTCAAATCGACGCCGGATCGGACCAGACGATTCTCGATGGACTCCGAGATATCCGCCGGCAGGAGAAAACGCCGCTCGCCGAAGGAGAGTTTCAGGACCAAAGAACGGTCATTGGTCGCATCGGAGAAGCGGGCGCCGGTCGTTACGGCGGGCGCCGGACGGGCAGAGGAATTCTTCTTTGCCGTTTCGCCATTACCGGTCAGATCGGGAGAGATATCCGTAACGTCCGCGTTGACGGAATTCCCGTAGGGATTCAGGATTCCGACACGGACGCCGGAAATCTCCGTCTCGGGGGTCCTGTCCGACAGGGTTTGCAAGACAATACCCTTCTCCCGGATGATCCGGAGGAAGGAAAGATATTGCTCCGTATCGGATGTCTCTCCGTTGATCCACGCCTCGCGCACGTGAAAATTTTCCAGAATAAACAGGAGCCCCTGCAGGTGGTCCGGATGGGGATGCGTCAGGACCACCGTATCGATCCGGGTGATCCGTTCATGCCAGAGGTAAGGGGCCAGGACATATTTTCCGAGATCAAACGCGTCATCGAACGGATGTTCCCCCCTTCCAGAACGCAATACAGTGCAATATTGTACAGTTGTGTGTTTTTTGCCTCACGTGTAGCCACTAACAATAAGAAAAATAATCCTTGACAATAGGATTTTATA
>Ga0315297_10002139_pt1 | contig 12423 bp, 11 predicted proteins | sample YL17G15_0_MG_FD_203628 | JGI IMG/M metagenome (GOLD analysis project Ga0315297, IMG submission 203628) | Sediment microbial communities from Yellowstone Lake, YNP, Wyoming, USA - YL17G15_0 | ecosystem: Environmental > Aquatic > Freshwater > Lake > Sediment | place: USA: Wyoming | collected... | reverse complement strand
CCGATTTGCTTTCACCTTGTTGTAAGCAAAAAATAATAAGTTCTACAGTAAATTCAATCATCATAAAATGTTGGTGGTGGATTACGGGCAAAGAGCCGCCTTGACTTTCAGGATTGCTCTGATATGATCCGCTGAATTTGACGAATCCCGGAAAGGAGCAAGTTCTTGAAGGAGCGGACGAAAAAGATCCTGTCGATATCCCCTCTGAAGATCGCATTTTCCGTCATCCTGATCTCCCTTTTCCTGTTCTTTGTAGACGCCCCCTTCCTCCGGTTCATGGAGCTCAAATCCCTGGACCTCCGGATGGTCTCCCGGGGAGCAGTCCCTGCGGGGGGCGAGACGGTCATCGTGACCATCGACGAGAAGAGCCTGAGCGAACTGGGGCGGTGGCCTTGGCCGCGGACAGTTATTGCGAAACTGGTCGACGTCCTGAAGGGATATGGCGCAAAGGCGGTGGGCTTCGATATCGTCTTTGCCGAACCGGATGCAAACTCCAGCCTGAAAACCGTCGCCGAGTTGTCGAACGAACTGAAGAACGCCGGCATACGCGACACGCGGCTCTCCGGCCTCCTCGATGAGAAGAAGAAACTGGCCGACACCGATGCCGCCCTCGCCCGTTCCATCGAAAAGGCCAAAAACATCACCCTCGGCTATTTCTTCCACATCACCCGGAAGGAGGTGGGACATCTGACCGAGCCGGAGATCGCCGCTGGGGAAAGGGGGATAGCCAATTCCCGGTTCCAGATGATCCGCGGGCCGAAAGGCCCTGACGAATCCCGCCTGATCCGGGCCTACGCGGCGCAGCCGAGCCTTCCGCAGCTTACCGATGTATCTGAAAACAGCGGTTATTTCAACGCTTTCCCGGACAGTGACGGAGTCATCCGCTGGTCTCCCCTCGTAATCAAGTTCCGGGACAACTACTACACATCCCTGGCGCTTTCGCTCCTCGTCCAGTACCTCGACTGGCCGATGGTCGTCCTGAACATGGCCGAATACGGCGTGGAAAGCATCAATCTTGACAAGCTCAGAATCCCGACCGACGAGAGCGGGAGACTGCTGGTCAACTACCTCGGACCGGCCAGGACCTTCCCCCATTACGCGATCTCCGATGTCCTCAACGGCCGCCTGACCGCCGACAAATTCAAAGGGAAGATCGTCCTTGTCGGCGCCACGGCGACTGGCATCTACGACATGCGGGTCACCCCCTTCAGCGCCGTCTATCCCGGGGTGGAGATGCACGCCACCGTGATCGACAACATCCTCCATCGGAATTTCCTCATCCATTCCGGATGGACCAGGTTTTTGGACATCTGCATGATCTTCGTTGCCGGCCTCATCATGGGGCTGGCCGTTCCCCGGGTGAAGGCAGTGGCGGGCATTGCGCTCAGCCTTGCGCTCATCGGCGCCTTCGTCGCAGCGAACACGGCGCTCTTCGTCCGGTACAGCGTCTGGATGAACCTGATCTATCCGGTTCTGACGATGATGACGATCTACCTCGGGATCACCGTCTACCGTTACGTAACCGAGGAGCGGGAAAAGAAGAAGATCCGCGGCGCCTTCCAGTATTACCTCACCGCCTCGGTCATCAACGAGATCCTCAGGGACCCTTCTAAACTGAAGCTGGGCGGCGACAAGAAGCAACTCTCGGTCATGTTTTCCGACATCCGGGGATTCACGGGCATCTCCGAGAAGCTGACGCCGGAGGAGCTGGTCCGCCTCCTCAACGAGTACCTGACGGCGATGACGGACGTGGTTTTCAAGTACGACGGTCTCTTAGACAAATACATTGGCGATGCCATCATGGCGGTCTTCGGGGCGCCGCTGTATCAGCCCGACCACGCGCTTCGGGCTTGCCGGACCGCCCTCGAGATGATGTCGGAGCTCAAGCGCCTCCGCGAGAAATGGGCGGCAGAGGGGCGGCCGGACGTCAACATCGGCGTCGGCGTCAACACGGGCGACATGGTCGTGGGGAACATGGGCTCCGAGATGCGCTTCGACTACACGGTCATGGGGGACAGCGTTAACCTTGCCTCCCGCCTGGAGGGGACCAACAAGGAGTACAGGACGAATATCATCATCAGCGAATTCACCTACGAGAGCATCCGGAATGAGCTCTTCTGCCGCGAGCTGGACGCCGTCCGGGTGAAGGGAAAGAAGCTCCCCGTCCGGATCTACGAGCTCCTGGGCGAGAAGAAGGACGCGGCCGAGTGGCAGGAGTGCGTCGGCCGGTTCGAAACGGGCCTCGCCAAATACCGCGAGGGTCTCTGGGACGAGGCGATCGCCGCCTTCAGAAGCGTCCTTACGGTCAAACCGGAGGATTATCCCGCCCAACTGTACATCGAACGCTGCGAGACGCTCAAGGAAAATCCGCCCGAAGGGGAATGGGACGGCGTCTTTACCATGACGAAAAAGTGACATGCATGCAAAATAAGTGATCCCCTCCCCCGTCCGGCGAGAGAGGATCTTGGTCAGTGATGAACAGTTTTCGGGCAGCGGCAGGCTCGCCCCCGCAACGGCGTACCAACGGAAAATAGAACAATGTCCTTCAAAGAAAATCTGAAATACCGAAGCTGGGTCGAGGTCAACCTCGGCAACTTCGCCGCGAACTGGGAGGAGATGAAGCGGCTGGTCGGCCCCGACGTGAAGATCATGGAGGTGGTCAAGGCGGACGCCTACGGCCACGGGGCGATCGAGATATCCAACGTCGCCCTGAAGAACGGCGCCGCCTGCCTCGGCGTGGCGAACGCCGACGAGGGGGTGCAGCTCCGCGTGAGCGGGATCACCGCCCCCATCCTGATCCTCTCTCCCGCCACCGTTTCCGAGATCGATCAGATCATCAAATACAACCTGACCTCCTCGGTCTCCGACTCCGGTTTCGCGCGGGAATTCCAGAAACGGGCCCGCCGGGCGGGCATTCGGGCGCCGATCCACATCGAGGTGGACACGGGGATGGGCCGGGGCGGGACGATGCAGGCCGAGGCCTTCCAGACCATCCGGGAAATCGCCGGTTTTCCGAATCTTGCCGTCGAGGGGATCTTCACTCATTTCTCTGAAAGCGAGATCCTCTCCTACTACAACGATCAGCAGTGGCGCGCCTTCCAGGAGCTCCTGGAGAGACTTTCGGCCCACGGACTTCATATCCCGATCCGCCACATCTCCAACAGCGGCGCCATCCTGAACTACCCGCAGTTTCATCTCGACATGGTGCGGCCGGGGATCATGTCCTACGGAATCTATCCCTCTCCGGAAACGCGAGGCAAAGCGGACCTCTTGCCTGTGATGAGCTTCAAGACGCGGGTGGTCCTCGTCAAGGAGTTCCCCGAGGGGTACAGCATCGGCTACGGCCGGACCTTCATCACGAGACGGCCCACCCGGATCGCCACGATCCCCGTCGGCTACGGGGACGGCTTCGGCTGGCTCCTCTCCAACCAGGGAGAGGCCTTGATCCGGGGGAAGCGGGTCCCCATCGCCGGGCGGATCTCGATGGACATGTGTACCCTCGACGTCAGCCGGCTCCCGGAATGCGCCATCGGCGACGAGGCAGTCCTCATGGGGGAACAGGGAGAAGAGCGGATCACGGCCGACGAAATCGCCGCGAAGGTCCATTCGATCAGCTACGAGATCCTCTGCGCCCTCGGAAAGCGGGCGCCGCGGGTTTTCCTCCACAAGGGGCGGGCCGACCGCGTGGAGCCGAGTCTCCGGCGGATCTTCATCCCCGACGAGGAGAAGTCGATCGCGCGGATCGACAGCATCATCCGCCACTGTTTCCAGACGCGGGCGCGCAACGAGGAGCTCGGCGACGCGATCTACTACGAGATGTTCGAGACCCTCTTCGGCAAGGAGGATCGCCAGCTCGAGCTGCGGGCCGACTTCCGCTACCAGATCCGGGTGACAGAGTTTTCCCCGGAGGACCAGGTCCCGGAACCGATTCGGCGGGATTACTTCAAGGTCACGACCCGCGTGGAATACACGAAGGCCATCCGGAACGCGCTCTTCATGATCGGCTGCGCGCTGGACAACGAGCAGCTGGCCGCGTTCTTCGAGGACAAGCGGTGCGAATACCGCTGGCTCCTGAACGGCGGGGAAAACCTTGTAACCGAAAGGGATTTCCGGGTGAACCGGGTCCTGATCGATCGCGAGGACGTCTCGGTCATCCGGACGGAAAACACCCCGCGGGGTTATGAGGTCTGGTGCGGTGCGGAGGGGCTCAAGAAGAAGCTCAACCGCCAGGCCCGGGTGGAGATCGAGATCGAGACCAAGAAGCTCAAGGGCAACCGGCTCTTCTCCGCCTACCTGGTCTATCCGACGCGGGGGATGGAGATCTCCTTCCATTACGGGGGAACGGGCATCAAGAACGTCAGGGAAGTCGGGTTCTTCGCGGGGAAACATCCCTATCCGGAGGTGACCCGGAAAGAGGGGACATCGATCACGCTGAAACTCGGTGACGAGGCGTGGATCTTCCCCACAAGCGGCGTGACATTCATCTGGGATCTATGATCGGAGTGGGTATTGAATGTAGGAATTTGCAAGGAATGAAACACAGAATGGTTTCATAAGGGGGGGAACATGATTGATTTTGGTTGGCTTGGTCAGATTTCGTTTACGTGGCAATTCTTAACCGCCGTGATGAGCATCATCCTGATCGATCTGGTGCTGGCCGGCGACAACGCCGTCGTGATCGCCATGGCGGTCAAGAACCTGACCGGCAGGCAGCGCCTGTGGGGAATCGCCATGGGGGCAGGAGGCGCGGTCGTCGTCCGGGTGATCAGCACTTTTCTGGTGGCCCAACTGCTCAACATCCAGTTCATCAAACTGGTCGGAGGGGCGGTGATCATCTGGATCGCCGTCAAGCTGCTCACCGAAGGCGCCGACGAGGAGTGCAGTGAGCGCGAGTGCGGCAGCCTCTGGCAGGCGATATGGATCATCATCGTGGCGGACATGAGCATGGGCATCGACAACATGCTGGCCGTCGGCGCCGCCAGCCACGGCAACTTTTTCCTGCTGCTCTTCGGCCTGGTGCTTTCGATCCCCTTCGTGGTCTTCATGAGCAATCTGCTCGCCAAGCTGATGGACAAATACCCGATCATTCTCTGGGCCGGCGCGGCGATTCTGGGCAAGGTCGGAGGCGAAATGATGATCACCGACCCGTGGGTCCATGGTCTGCTGAACCCGCCCAAGTGGGTTGAATACGCGGTGATGGTGTTCTTTGTCCTCTTCGTCTGCGGGCTGAGCAAGTGGATTTTGAATAAGCACAAGGCGGAGATTTCAATCGAGCAAACCACTACCACGGACGGTGCGGCCTGATCGTGCCGTTCCAACCCACGGGGTCAGAAAAGGTTGATATGAAAAAATTGCGTGTGGGTGTGATTCTGGGGGGAATGTCCTCGGAACGGGAGGTATCCCTCAACAGCGGCCGGAACGTGTACGACAATCTGGACCGGGAGGCCTTCGATCCCAAGGCCGTCTTCATGGACGGCCGGGGACGGCTGTGGGTCATCCCCTGGCAGCTCATCTCCCAGAACACCACAACGGACATCACCGAACGTCTCGAGAAAGAGGCGCGGCGGATCTCCTATGAGGGACTCAAGGAGGAGATCGATTTCGCCTTCATCTCCCTCCACGGGAAATTCGGGGAGGACGGCTGCCTGCAGGGGCTCCTGGAACTCCTCGGCATATCCTACACGGGACCCGGCGTCCTGGCCTCGGCCCTCGGCATGGACAAGCACATCCAACAACTGATCCTCCGGGCCGCGGGGATCGGCGTCCCCGAGAGCGTCCTCGTCCGGGAGGAGACGTGGCTAAACGAGCGGGAAAAAGTGACGAATGCGCTCTTCGAACGCTTCCGCTTCCCCCTGTTCACGAAGCCCCCGCGCGAAGGCTCCAGTATCGGCGTCACGCTCGTCCGGGATGAGACGTCCCTGGTACAGGGCATCGAAGAGGCCCTGAAGTGGGACAGGTCCGTCCTCGTCGAGGAGTTTCTCGACGGGACCGAATTCTCCTCCATTATCTTGGAGGAGGACGGAGAGCCTTGCGCCCTGGAGGTCACGGAGATCACCCCGCAGAGCGACTACTTCACCTACGACGACAAATACATGCCCGGCCGCTGCCGGAAATTCACGCCGCCGAAGAACATCCCTCCGGATGCCGCAGTGGCGATAAAGAAGGAGGCGGTCCGGGCCTTCCGGGTGCTGGGATTCAGGTCCTACGGCCGGATCGACGGCTTTTATATGAAGGACGGCCGGATCCTCATCACGGATCCCAATTCCTCCTCCGGCATGGCCCCCTCTTCGTTCTTCTTTGAACAGGCCGCCTGCGCGGGGATGCTCCCCTCGATGATTATCGGCCGGCTCATCGAGAACGCCCTCGTCATCCATGGGGAGAAGCAGGGCCCGCTGTAGAATTATTCACTTGACATTTACGGGCAAGTCGGAGTAGCTTAGCCCGCATGTCAACGATTTAATAGAGATTTAATCTTAAATGCCGCCACCGGCAAGGATTCCGCAATGATGGGAAAAATTTCGCTTCTTCTGTCCCTGCTGATCGCACTCTGGGCGCCCTTGTGTCCGGCAGCGGAAAAGGCCGGCATACCCATTTCCGAACAGCCCGCCGGGGGAAAAAGGATCGCCGTAACCGAATTCGTCAACAGGAGCGATTTCGGGGATACGGAATTCGCCGAAAAGGCGCGGGATGCATTCGAAAGCGAACTGGCCTCGACGAACCGTTTCACTCTTGTGGAGCGGAGCCGGCTCAACCTGATCATGAAGGAACAGGCCTTCTCGCAGAGCGGCCTCGTGGATGAGCAGACCATGAGCCGACTGGGAAAGCTCGCTTCAGCCAATTACATCTGCACAGGAACCATCGAAGGGCTGAGCGCGGAGGAAAGGGGGAGCGAGAAGCTCCGGCAGAAGGCCCTCTCCATCTTCGGCATCGACAAGAGCACGGACTTCTTCGGTCTGGCGAAGGGTAGCGACCCCTACCAGACCGCCTGGGATCTCAGCCTCACGATCGCGATCCGGGTCATCGACGTGGAGAAGGGCACGATCGTCTTCAACCGGACGCTGAAAGCGGCGGCGCCCAACGTCCGCCTCCGGAAGTGCACCACCGGCCCGGTCTATGATCCTGCGGCGGCGTTTGAGATCCTAAAACCCGTCATGGAGGAGGTCGCCCGGCAGGTAGTCCGTTTCTTTCCCGATTGATCGGCGCGTGCAGGTTGCGGGAGGGAACGAGGACTTTGAAAATCGTGCGGGGGATTCCCCCCCTTCCCCTCCGGCGGCGGTTGGCAAGGGCGGCGCTTGAAATCTCGTGGCAGAGGCTGGATTTTGCAATCCGGCCGTGAAGTTGCAGGCAGGCGGGGAAAGACGGACATGGCGGCGGCGAGACGTTCACATCATTCACTTTTCAACAATTCTAAGAAAGCAGGAGGGACGGCATGAGGAAAATACAACTGGTACTGGTGATCGGGGTTTGTCTGTTATTAGCGGCCTGTATGACGAGGGATCGTGTGGCCGATCTGACGATCATGGCATCGAAGAACATCTCCACGCTGGAAGGGGCGCAGAACATGGGCACGTTCGAGGGCAAGGACTGCCGCTCCATGATGACCGGGCAGATGCCGAACATGAAGGAGGCCCTGGACCGGGCGCTGGAGGCGGGCAGGGGCAACGCAATGCTCGATGCGGTGATCTACTTCAAACCGGCAAGCTGCATCTTCGACAGCACCTGCTGGGAGGTCAAGGGCACAGTCGTCAAGACGAAGGACTTGCTGCTGAAGAAATCGGACCTGCAATCGTTCGTGGTCGATACGGGCTATGTCCGCGAGACACTCACCTCTCCGGACGGCAGTGAGTATCTCGCCCTGAAGAAGAGAACGGACGTCGATCTCAACAACGACCAGAAACGCTACGATCTGCTCCTGCGGATCAGATAAGCGGACCGGGCGGGGGATGCGCCACCCCGGCGTTTCCCCCGTTTTTTATAAAACAGAGGAAACAGGGACAGCTCTCTATTTTTTCCGGAAAGGGCTGGGCGACGTCCCCATTTTCCGTGAATCGAGCCCTGTAATGAAACCTGCCCGCATCGTTTTTATGCTCATCGTCGTTTTCCTGCTGCCGCGGCCTCTTTTCGCCGGCGACATCTCTGCACAGTATTACGACCTCCGGGAGAAGGAGATCCGGCAGTTCACCTTCGATCTCTTCACCGCGGGCGAGTACTACCGGGCGATCACCGAGGCAAAGCGATACGCCTCCCTCTTCCCCGGGGGACCGTATGCCGGGGAGATGTTCAAGCTCATCGGCGACGCCTATCTGATGTCCCATGAATGGGCCGAGGCGATTGCCGCCTATGACGAATTTCTCATGCAATTTCCAGCTTCGCCCCTGGCCAACACCGCGACCTTCCACAAAGCGATCTCCCTGGTCAAGCAAGGGAATACGGCGGAGGCCGAACGTCTCTTCCAGCTCATCCTGAGCGGCGCCAACCCGGAGAAGAAGGGGGATGCCGCCCGGTGGGAGATCCTCCTTCTCATCCGCCAGAACCGGTTCGAGGAAGCGGAGAAGCTCCTCCGGGAGCAGATGATCCGGCAGGAAATCGATCAGGAGACAAGCCTTCTCGAAGAGATCCTGGCGAATAAGAGAAGCGTCCGCTACAAATCACCGGAAACCGCCGGCGTCCTCTCGGCGATCCTCCCGGGAAGCGGCCAGTTCTACAACGAGCGGTACAAGGACGGCGTCTATTCCTTCCTCTTGAACGCACTGTTCATCCTCGGCGCCTACAAGGCCTTCGACTCGGACAATTACGGGCTGGGCGGCGCAATAGCCCTTTTCGAGATCGGCTGGTACACCGGCAGCATCTACGGGGCGGTGGGCGGCGCCCACAAGTACAACCGGAAGATCGACGAAGACCACTTCCGGAGCGGCCTGACGAGGCTGAATCTCCGTGACAGCGAGATCGGCCGGCCCGGCGGCGTATCCGTCATATTCTCCTACCCCTTCTGAGGGATATTTATGCCGGCGGCGACACACGATGCAAAATTGCTGTTCAGGTCATTGCGAGGCGCTAAGCGCCTCGGCAATCCCTTCCCGGATCCCCCGCTGATGGGATTGCTTCGCTTCGGTCGCAATGACAGGGGGGAAAGCGCGCGTCGGGCAGTCATCTGCTGCGGGGCGCTCCTGCTTGCCTCGCTTTTCTGGGTGCAGACGGCCCTTGCAGACGAGGCCCTCCTCAGAGGACCACGGAAGGTTTTCCGGGCGCCGGTAACCGCCGCCGGACCTTCCGCCGCAAAAGAGGGCGCTCTCGAGGAAATCGCCGCGGCGCCCGTCCTTTTCTACCAGCGCTTCCTCGGACCCTACTGGGGGCGACGCTGCGCGTACTACCCCTCCTGCTCCAACTACGCCCTGCTGGCGATTCGGAAGCACGGCGCCCTGGTCGGATCGGTCATGGCCTTCGACCGTCTCCAGCATGAATCCAACGAGGCCAGATACTCCCCCCTGCTCCGGTCCGGCGGCGAAATAAAGGTCTACGACCCTCTGGAAAATAATGATTATTGGTGGTATACATCAGCTCGTTCCCAACCGGCTGCACCAGCAGGTGCAGAAATAGAACAGAAACCTTATTGATGCAAGGAAGTTCAAGGAGGTTACTATGAAAAGATTACGGTTGACGGCCCTTTTTTGCGCGCTGGCGTTGGTTCTTCTCTGGGCGTCGCCGGTCGGCGCGTTTGAGATCGGCGCCAGGGCCTATTACTGGTTCCCGGCATTCAAGACGGACCTGAAGTCGGATGGCGCCGGTCTTTCCGGCACCGATCTGAACCTGAAAGACAATCTGGGGGTCGGCACCGAGGCCTTCCCCTCGCTCGAGGCCTTCGGCGCCTGGGGCGATCACCATCTGAGCCTCACCTATACGCCGGTCAGCTATTCGGGAGCAACGACTCTTGCCCAGAAAGTTGTCTTCAATGGCCAGACATTCCAAGCCGGAACCAATGTCGATACAGACCTCAAGCTGCGGATGCTCGACCTGGAATACCGGTATACCTTCCTGGATGTGGAGAACATCCTGGCCGGATTTTCGCTCGACGCCATCGGCCAGCTCAAGGTGATCGACGGCGAGGCAAAGCTCACCGCAGCCGGGAAAGAGGCAAAAGACTCGGTCCTGTTCCCCTTTCCCATGGTCGGACTCGGCGCCCACATCGGCCTGCTGCTCGACATCCTCGAGGCGCGGGCGAAGGTGACCGGCATCGCCTATTCCGGCAATTACATTTACGAGGCGCTTGCCGATATCTCCTGGACCCCCTTCCCTTTCCTCGACGTCCATGCCGGCTACAAGATCATCCAGCTGCGGATCGACCACAAGGACCTCTTCCTGAATTCCGAATTTACGGGACCTTACGTGGCCTTGACGGTGAGTTACTGAGATGGGGGAAACGGGAGAAAATTCCGCTCAAAGGCTCAGAGTCGGGATCATCATGGGGGGCATCTCCTCCGAAAGAGAGGTCTCCCTGGAGAGCGGCCGGAACATTTTCAGCAAGATCGACCGCCGGAAGTATGATCCTGTCCCAATCTTCATGGACAGCCGGGCGGCCCTTTGGGAGATACCGCTCAAGCTGCTCATGCGCAACAGTACGAGCGACATCGAAGAGGACCTACATGAAGAGGCGACACCGATCCCTTATGAATCACTTAAAGCCTGCGTGGACGTGGTCTGTCTCGGTCTCCACGGCAAGTACGGGGAGGACGGCTGCATGCAGGGGCTCCTCGAACTTCTGAAAATCCCTTACACGGGCTCGGGCGTCCTGGCCTCCGCGATCGGGATGGACAAGTATGTCTGCCGGCTGATCCTGGAGATCAGCGGCATCGACGTCCCGCGGACGATCCCCGTCCCCCGGCAGCGGTGGGAAAAGGAGCAGGCGGCAGTTCTGGAGGAGATTGCCCGCAATATCGGGTTCCCCTGCGTCGTCAAGCCCTGCCGGGAGGGGTGCAGCACCGCCGTGAAGAAGGTCGTAGAGGCGGAGAGAATTCCGGACGCTCTGGATAACGCATTTAAATGGGACAACATGGCCCTTGTGGAGGAATTTCTCACCGGGATGGAAGTGACCTGCGGCGTCCTAGGCCTGGATGAACCAGAGGCCCTGACCCCGTCGGAGACGATCCCCACCGACGACGTCCTCTCTCTTGAGGACAAGTTCCTCTACGGCCAGGGGGAAAACAAGACCCCGGCCCGCCTTCCCGGCGACAAGATAGAGAAGATCCGGGAGACGGCGGTAAGAACATTCCGCGTCCTCAACCTGAAGGGGTATGCCCGGATCGATATGTTTGTCAGAGAGGATGGGCGGGTGGCGGTCCTGGAGCCCAACACGCTCCCCGGAATGACGCCCTCCACCGTCCTGTTCCACCAGGCGGCGGCCTCCGGGATCACCCCGGCGGACCTGATCGACCGGATCATCCGGTCCGCCCTGGAGGTTCACGCCCATAAACGAGGACCACTGTAAATGAACCGTGTCTCCGGCGCTCTGGACCGCCTCGGCAGGGCCGTTCTGGAAAATATCGAGGAGATGGGGAAGATCCTCCTCCTGTTCATCTCGGTCCTCGCCTGGATGTTCAGGCCCCCCCTCAAGCTCCGGAACATCTTCAAGCAGATGGAGTTTGTCGGGGTCAAATCGATCTTCGTCGTCGTCCTCACGGGGACCTTCACCGGCATGGTCATGGCCCTCCAGGGCTACCACGGCTTCCGGATGTTCAGCGCCGAGAGCCTTGTGGGCGGCACAGTCGCCCTCGGGATGACGCGGGAGCTGGGACCGGTCCTCACGTCGCTGATGGTCACGGCCCGGGCGGGTTCCGCGATGGCGGCGGAGCTGGGAACGATGCGGGTAACCGAACAGATCGACGCCCTCTACGTCATGGCGGCCAATCCAGTAAAGCACCTGATCGTCCCCCGGGTGATCGCCGGGGTCCTCATGACGCCTATGCTCACCGTGGTCTCCGATTTCGTGGGCATCTTAGGCGGATACTTCGTCGGGGTTCACATCCTGGGCATCAACTCGGGGATCTTCATCAAGAACATCACGCGGCTCGTGGACCTGGACGACATCTACAACGGGCTCGTCAAGGCCGCCTGTTTCGGCCTGATCCTGTCCCTGATCGGGTGCTACAAGGGGTTCAACACGCGCGGCGGGGCCGAGGGGGTCGGCCGGGCGACGACGGAGGCGGTGGTCCTGGCTTCGATCACCATCCTGGTCAGCGACTATTTCCTGACGGCGATCATGTTTTGAGTTTTGGGTGCAAGGTGTCGGGTTACAGGCGAAAGCGATGATCCATGATTGACGGCTACGTAAAAAGTCCGGATGCTGCGTTGCGCTTCATCCTTCGTCATTGCGGCGTACGCCAAAGTACGCCTCACTCCTCAGGATTCGCGCGCCTTGCCTGCGGCCTT
>Ga0315297_10002136_pt1 | contig 12431 bp, 15 predicted proteins | sample YL17G15_0_MG_FD_203628 | JGI IMG/M metagenome (GOLD analysis project Ga0315297, IMG submission 203628) | Sediment microbial communities from Yellowstone Lake, YNP, Wyoming, USA - YL17G15_0 | ecosystem: Environmental > Aquatic > Freshwater > Lake > Sediment | place: USA: Wyoming | collected... | reverse complement strand
GCATCATATTGCAATGTACCAGAATAAACTTTATCACTAAGAGGCAAAATCATTACAGCTTGATGAGATTCATGACCAATACCTTGATGTTGTAAAGATTCCATTCGTTGCCAACCCGCTTGTAATGGTTTGACTGCAATGCATTCACCTGGATGATCTAATTTTATTTTTGTAGCATTTAACATACACATGTTGCCATAAGTGACACCATCAACGCCGCACATTGGAGTGTAATCCAATGTGCATGCAATTTGTTCATTAACGGGTTTTACTGGAATGCCAGAAAGATATCCCGGATCCATTGAAATCATAACTAGGCTAATTGCAACCAAAATTCCTACTGCTGCAATAATTCCAACTGTAAAGTTCATCTCATCCACCTGTCAACTTTGCAAACTGTACATTCTTACTTAACTTTTCCATAAATTCAATATTAGACAAGGCAACAACTGCCGAATCTACAACTGGTCTTTCAGGATCATTTAACGCCTGTTCCAGGACGGCTTTTGCCTCTTTTGAGCCAATGACTCCCAATGCAATGGCTGCTTCGTGTCTTACAAACATGCTTGAATCATTTAGAGTGGCATCTGCAAGCGGGGGGATGCAGCTTGATAGGCACATTTGTCCCAGTGAAAAGGCAGCCTCGTGTCGTACCAGTTCATTTTCATCATTTTTGAGAACTTTGGCAACATGTGGCACCTTGTCTTCGCCTCCAAAATCAACTAGAATGCAAGTTGCCCTAGTCCTAATTACATAATCCGGATGAGTTAAAAGATGTACAAAATACGCAGCGTCTTTTTCTTCATATTTTTCTTCCATTTCTGAAAAGAGATGCAATCTATCTTGAGTTACTGCGAGCATTTTGTTGAGTTTTTTTGTGTCCTATATTAGGTTACGCGATGGATCTAAAAGTAAAGGCGTTATCTATTTAATAGAAAAAAGCCAACAATTTATGATGAGTGCAATAATTGGACAAAAAGCCCCAAATTTTGAAGTATCAGATTGGGTTCAGGGAGCGCCGACAAACATTGATCAGGAAAAAGATCACATTGTTCTAGTGGAGGTGTTTCAAGTAAATTGCCCAGGCTGTTTTATGCATTCACTTCCTGAAGCAGTTGAGATTTACAATAAATACAAAGACGATGGAGTTCGCGTGATAGGAATTGCTACTGCATTTGAGGATTTTGATAAAAATAATTTAGAAAATTTGAAAATGTTGGCCGAGACTGGTCAAGTTGTTGGCGAGACACAGAAAGCACTTTCAATGTACGGTCAATTATTACCAGGTGATAAATTACAATACAAAATTCCATTTCCAATCGGCATGGACAAGTTAACTAGGCCAAATGGATTGATTAATCAGGAAAAAATAATGCAATTCATTTATCAGCAAATTCCAGATTTTGATTCAAAGCCGGAAATCTACAAGGGTCAAATTATTCAACGAGTCAAAGACTATATGAAATCAAAGGAATACTCTGCAGAGACATTTGAGAAATTTGCATTGCAGGGAACTCCATCAATTATTCTAGTAGATAGAAAAGGAATTCTACGAGATGTTTCTTTTGGGGGATCAGGTAATGTTGAATCAATGATTAAGAAGTTGATTAACGAATAATTTCTAATTGAATCAACTTTTCTTGTCTTGTTGTTTTTAGAGTATTTTTTTAGAGTCAAATTATATGATTGTTGAGAACATACACCTGGAAATACGAATCATTGAACAACAAATCAAAGAAATAAAACATCAACTCTACCAAATTGAGGAATAATCTTCCTCCATTTTTATTTAGAAAATTTCAAAGAAAACACGGATAAAATTAGAGATAAAAAGAATTAGGTACTTTTGTGATTTATTTTTTCTGGCTTTTTTTCTTTTGCGATTGGTGTTTTCTTTACAACTTTTTTGTGGTTATCTTCAAGAAGATCTATTGCTTTTTGATTTGACAGTGTCCAAGCTTTGAACATTTGTTTAAAGACACTATTTAGCTGAGTGTTCTCAGAGTGACCAACCTGTGCCTTGTAATTTTCCCAAGCCTTGACAATTGATTTGTTGCTTTTCTTAAGAAATGCCAATGCCTCTTTTTCGCCCAACAAATAGTGGTGCTAAACATCCAGTATTTTAGCAATATTGTCAAAAACCCCATCTAAGAAAAACTAGTATCACAGATAACACGGTAACAATGCAAAATCCGCCAATTAGTGCAACTTTGGCGTTATCCATAAGATTCTTCAAAATAAACAAAATAAAAATAATTCCTGATTTGAGAAAATTTCCAAGTACATGTTAAAAGCCAGTCATCATAGAATTATCATTCTTTGAGCAATCCAAATGAATTAACAAACTACACAGTGAAAAGCAAATAATCATTTGAAGTTTTAACAGTCATTGATGGAATCCCCATATCATCTAGAATTTCACTCTATATGAGATTATCAATTTTCTTAAATTCATTTAAAATTATTATTTTTTTTTAACAAACGTTAAGAAATTACTGAAAAAAAGTTAAATATGATTTTCACTAATATGAAACGACGAGGAATCTATTATCTAAAAATAGATAATGGAAAGGAAAACAAGAAATATTACACCTGATATTGTTGTGGTTTTCCTAATTTTTCCTCGTTGTTTTGATTGGAAAGAATTTTTAAAAATCCTTAAGTTTCAAAAAGATAAGGGCATTTAATGAAAGACGACTTGGCGACTTGTGAGAATTTCAATGAATAGGTTTATGCTGTCTTTCATTTTTCCTAAATCTTTAAGTCCGTATAAAATTTAGAAAATCATTGAATTTATGCCCTACTTGCGGAAGTGAATTACCTGATGGAAGTACCTATTGTGCCAGTTGTGGCCATGGAACAAATCCAAATAAAGAAACTTGGAAAATACCAAGTAAAGATGCGGGAAAAACGCCTAGAAAACGAAGTGCGTGGTGGTATATTGTACCTATTTTATTTAGCCTGGTTGGAGGAATCATTTCATTTTTTATTTTAAGAAACGACGATCCTAAACTTGCAAAAAATTGTTTAATCATTGGAGCGGCATTAACTGGAATTGCTATACTAGTAATGATTGCAACCGGAACTAATTAAATATCAAAAAGTGTAAATTAATTAAAATCTCTTAAACTTCAACTGAATAAATAGGCGATTCACGATTCCATGAAACATCATAAGCAACAATTACCCGTTTTTTTGGTTTTATCTTTTGCTCCATGCCCCATTCGTTCGGAGTGTGCCCCGAATTTTGCTCTGAAACTTCACCCCATTTGAATTTGGGTATTTTGGCAGTTTCCATGAATATAGTTACCCGTATTGTATCTTAAGTAGTAGGATTGCACTGCAATACAAATTGGATTTTTATAGTTTTCATAGCCTCGGGGACTGACAATTTAATCTAGACAAGCCTCTTTGAATCGATACAAGAACAACCAAACGAATAACTTTGTAGTAATGGTTTAATGCAATAATTAGGATCATACGGCATGAGTCTTGATTGCAACTGTACCATCAATGATTATGGAGAATTACTCCAAGAATGCGATGGACACAGGGAAGCCAATTTCATGAAATAAGCTTCGATTCCCAAAATGGGAAAAAGCCTATTTGATATTGATGAGATTACTCTTTTTGCTTTCGCAGTTTTTTTAATCTCACAACAAGCACTGCGGGCGCTACAAAATACATACCCAAATTCAAAGCAAGTACGCCTGCTCCATAACCCAGTACTGTAACTTCTGAATCCATATTGACATAGTTGAGAATAGAGAGAGAACTAATCATTGGAGTTAATGCAATTTTCACTGCTTCTTTGAATAATGGATTTTCTCGCTCATAGTCTGCAATTATTGGACTAAAAGAGTAGTACAGAGCATTAAATGAATTCACAAATAATGTTCCCGATTCACTTTCTAGTAATTTGTTATCACGTAGTTCTCGTAACTGTTGAACTTGAGGAGCTAGTTCGCTTCCAAAAGTTGCAGTTGCAATAAGACACCCTCCCTTTGTAGGTGTTTCGTTTTTAATTGGAATTATGGATGTTTCGTTTTTAATTGGAACTATGGATGTTTCATTTAATTTTTTTAAATAGTCTGTACCAATAATATCCAACTTGTTATCTCCTGACCCAGTAAAATTTAATGTGATAAATGAAATTCTGTCATTAAATCTAACATTAGGAGAATATTGCTGATCATTAAGATAAAATGTAAAATTACCACTCAGAAATTCAAGTGGAATTATTACCTCACCTAAATTATCTTCTAGACTGCTAACAATGTAAAGAGTTAGTTGTTTTTGTTTCTCATCAAACTTGAAATCCTTGATATCAAAGTTTGTAACAGTTTGAACTTCAAATTCTTGACCACCAGCTTTTACGTCCAATCTATTTACCAATCCAGTTTTATCAGAAAGTGGTACAGCAAAGGCAGGAGTAAACACTAGGAATAAAAGAAATGAGATTATCAATATTGATTTCAATTTATGCGGGTATTGGAGATATTCTTTGTCTCAATTCCTTGTCTTGTGCAATTCTTGGATGAACTGGATCTGCCAATATAACTTCAAACCAATAGTGCATGCCATCTTTGTATACAAAATAGGAACCCAATAGTCTCATGTTTGGATATCTTTGAATCACTCTTCTTTCTGCAACTGTTTTCATATTGTCATCAGCCTTGATTCTTGTAACACCAAGATGTTTTGGCCTCCTGCCAGCTACTGGTCTTTTCTTTCTCATTCCGCCAGTACCAACTCGCATTCTAATAACAACAATTCCTTGTTTTGCCTTGTATCCTAATCTTCTAGCTCTCTGCAAACGACTAGGTCTGTCTATTCTAGTGACAGCGTTTTCCTTACGCCATTGGATTACTCTATCTCTAATCTCTGGAGAATTTTCCTTTAAAAGTCGTATCCAGGACTGATCTTGTATACTAGGCATTAAGGGCTGTAATAAAATACCCTTTAATAACTGTAAAAGAGCATGTTTTACCCCTTTAATTAACTGGAATTGTTACTAGACACAGAAAAATGGCAACAGCATTCCAAAAGTTTTATGAAGTGATTACAGACAATCAAGCCCACCATCCAAAGTCTATCTTTTACGCCTATACAAGTTTCCCAGATTTCTCGAATATTGATTCTGAGTCTTCACAACAAATTTCACACCCACAATATCTGCAAATATTATCTTCGCCTGTTTCCACAATATTGTAAAAAATTTTATGTTAAATTGAAACTGAATCAAACCATATATCTAACAACTCAAAAAGATATTAGAAATGAGATCTCGGCTAATTCTTGCCATAGTAATCGTATTTGCAATTCCATTTGGAGTAAATCATGCGGATGCAAAGTGTATGCTAGACAATGATTGGCCAGACAAACCATGCATCGATACTTATCCTCCGTTGCCTCTCTCCAAATCAGAATGGAAAGAACTTTGGTCGGAATATTATTTTTTTAAAGGCGTTAATTGGATGGAGCAGCAAAAGTTAGAGTTAGATAAACAGGTAGAATTAGGAAATCTTAAAGAATGGATTGAATCTGGATACGATTCACAAAATTTTACAAACTATAACGTGTGGTTTTATTACTATGTCAATGATCAAGCTCCAGCACCAGAGGACTATGGACTTGATGAAACAAGTTACATTGGAGAGATCCTTTCCCCATTAAAACAATTCAATTCAGGAATTCCAATAGATGAAATTCAATGTAAAGAAGGATTAGAACTTGTGATAAAATCCAGTGATGGTTCTCCAGCATGTGTTAGCCATCAGAGTGCACTAGTGCTTTTGATAAGAGGTTGGGGTAACCAAGATAATGAATTAACAGTAGATTTGAGTGTAGGACAACAAGATGGATCTTTTCTTGTAAAGGAAATATTTTCTGATCATGTATCAGGATTGAATTTTATTGAATATCCCATTGCTAGAGAAGAGGGATTTCCAATAACACTTCACATTGGAGAAAGTGCAAGTAATGGTTGCACCGTTGAGTTAACTCTTCTCAAGATTAATGACAGTACAGCAACATTTCTAAAAAAAGAGTATAACGACAGACCTTGTCCAAAATGTCTTTCCGAGAATACCGTGATTGACACGCCAGATGGTCCAATAAATGTCAAAGAATTGAAGAAAGGAATGTCACTATTTACACAAGACGCATCTGGAAATAGAAACGTTGGAACCGTATTAGAGACTGGAAAAACACTAGTTCCATCAGATCATAAGGTGGTTCACATTGTTTTGACTGACAAGAGAGAATTGTATGCATCGCCAAACCACCCAACTTCAGACGGAAGGGTCTTGGGAGAATTGTCAGTCGGAGATATTCTTGATGGTACAAAGATAATGATTGCAGAAACCATCCCATATGGTGGAACACATACCTACGACATTTTGCCTTCAGGTCCATCTGGAAACTATTGGGCAAATGAAATATTAATGAAAACCACATTAAAATGAAATTAAATTTTTTAGTTGATAAATGCAAGTGCTTTTACAATATCTGTTTTACTCAATATCCCAATTAGTGTGCCATGTCCAGACAAGACTCCAACACCATGAATTTTTTTATCATTTAGAATAGAGCAGGCTTTCGCCAGATCATCGTCATAGTTTACGGTGATTATTTCATCTTGCATTATTTCTTTGGCAGTTGTAGTCCCACCAAAACCTGTTTTTGACAAGAACCCACTTCGTGGAAATATAACAGAGATTGCAGGGTCTGTATTATCCAGAACATCTTTTTCTTGTCCTTCCAGCAATGCAACCTTAAACAAATCTCTAAAGGATAAAATTCCTACGGGGTTTTCATCGTGGTCCCGTAGAATTACACGGGATATCTTTTCATCAATCATCTTTGTTATAATTTTGTACAATGGCGTATCAGAATACATCCAAGCATAATAAGGCGACATGTATTCTCCAACGATTTTTTTTCCACGGTATGCTTCAAAGAATTTAACAAGATCAGTCTTTGTGATAATACCTATGACATTGTTTCCATCAGAGACCCCAATAGAGCCGAATTCATTTTCAAGCATAAGTTGTGCACACTCTTTTACATTTGCAGATTCTGAAATTGTTTGTAATGGTTTTACAACGACAGATAATGGAATTTGCCCCAGATTTCTGTCAGATGTGTCTTTTAAAAGAAATAATCCTAAATCTTTTTGAGTTACAATTTCTGTGATCTTTTCGCCTTCCCGAACCAACAGTCTGCTAATTTTTTTATCGAGTAATTGTCTTGTAGCGTGATATACAGTAGAGTTTTTGTCTATAGTTATTGGTGCTTTCATCAGATCCTTTGCAGTTGTCAACATGTTTTTTTCTAATTAATACAATATAAAAAATATAGTTGATTACCAATATTGAAAGTTGATTTTAATTATAATATTTGAATTCAAGAAACAACATGTAAAAAAAGTATTTTGATCTTAGGAGGAAATTTTCATTATTCCTGTTTTGATCAAGAACTGTATTCCCTGGACAAATGAATTGTCATCAATGGAGCCATCTGCCCACCATTTTGCATTTTGTTTTATCCATGCAGGAATTTCATTGCTTCCAGAAGTCGATCCTTGTTCAGTTGTTGGAATCGACATTAATTTTTCTTTGATTAAAAACTGAATTCCCTGGACAAATGAGTTGTCATCAATGGAGCCATCTGCCCACCAACCTGCATTGTTCTTAATCCAATCAGGGATTTTTGCAGAAGTTGGTTCTACACCATCCGCTGGTGCTGTACTAGTTTCTGTAGGTTTATCTATAATTGTAAATGAAATTATTTTTACATCTACGTGGGTCTTTCCATATTGTGCTCTTAGTGTGTATTGACCGGCTTTGGAGAATTTTTCGTTTGGTGATAAATTATAAGAAAATGTACCATCTGTTGCGACAGGGATTTCGGTGTTTAGAGCTAGTTTATTTGCTGAATTAAAAATTGTAATTTGTAATGATCTTTTTTCATCATATTTGTTAACGTTTCCAGAAAGTGAAATTATATCACCTGCCGAATATGATTCTTTATCTAAATTTATTGATACTTTGAAATCTCCGGCACTACTTTGTGGAGGTCCTCCACCATACTGACCATAAACTTGACCGGTAGTGCCAATCAATACAGATATTGCGACAATAGCTAAAATTCCGTGGAAATTCACTATAAATTATTTTTATAACGGATTTATACATCTTCTTGAATACTATGTCAAGTTCATTTAACATGTTCAGGTACGATTCTAGAGAAATGATTTGATTTAAAAAATTACAGTTATTTGCAGTTATTTGCAGTATTATTTTAATTCATTTGAGCTGGGAACATAATTTTTTATCAAGATTGTAAATAAATCATTAAATGTTATTAATTAAATACTGTTTTGATGAAAATTGATTGGGGGGGGAATCATTCATTGAAAAATTTGATACAAGTACAAAATTGGAGCAGGATAAGATGAACAATATTAAGAATGGAGATAAAACCACAAATATTTCATGTCGAATTGAAAAATTAATTTATACTAAATTATCTCAAGAAGCCATAAACAAAGGAATTAGTGTGAACTCGTTAGTTTCTAGTATTTTTAGACATCATATTACATGGCAAAAGTTTTCTGATGAATTAGGACTTGTACCAATGACCAAACCATTGCTTAAAATAATCTTTGAGCAGTTAGATGAAAAAACCATTAAATTAATTGCACAAGAATTTGGCGGAGTGGTACCTAAAGGACTATTGTATTTGTCTGGCAATTCGATGAATTTTGAAAATATGATGGAAGCTCTAGAAATCAATGCTAAACGATTTGGATTGGTAAAACATACTACCCAGGATGGTGTTCATGACTTTAACATACATCATGGAATTAGTAGAAACTTTTCTCAGTTTCTCGGGGTTGTGCATCAAAAATTAGCAGAGGATCTATCCTACAAATTAGAAATATGTAATCTTGATAAAAATATGCTATGTATGCAGTTCAGTGAAGCTAAACTAAATTCATAAGTTAATTGTTTAATGTAGTGTTTAGAAATAATTCAGATTCTTTATAGATATTTTTGACTAGATTTAAAATTTTTAATAGTTTTTCCTTGTCAAAATCATCCGTATTTGTTTTTACAAAATATTTTGCCCCATAATGACCATTTTCGGATATGATGGCATATCCAACACGTAGACCAGTTCGGTAATCTATTCTGATTGTTGAGAGGAATTCATCAGTTTTAATTTTAAAATTTTCTTTTTCTGATTGTGTGAATTTGTATAACTTGAAATTTAGTTCATCACTCAGAAAAGTCATAAGGCCAATAATCAAATCAGGATTATTTTTTTCTTGAAATATTTCAATCGGTATGTCAGGCTGCATATTTTTTAGCACATAATGAAACAAGTGATTTATCTCGTTTATTGTATTAAATTGAATTTTTTCTTCATCTAGCCAGATTTCAATGTGATTTTTGAATCCGTTTTCTACATGATAAGAGTCCATAATAATTATTATTCATCATTAAATTTAAACCAAAAATGAAATTTTTTCTAGTGCCAAAGCCAATATCTTCAAATTCATTTTTTGAGATTGAATTATTTTAAAAAGGAATATTTGAGATTGGTTAGATAGGTAATGATTCACACTTTATTGTGGCATAGTGGGCAGTATCACAAATTCAAATTATTAAACGATTGTTATGATAATAAAAATAGAGTATGGAAGAGTTAAAGTCGAATTCTTCCGGTTCCTTTTCCAGTGGATATGTAATGACCTTTTAGATCCACTTTTTTTTCTTCTTGCATCTCAGAGAGGTGTATCTTGGTTGTACCCTTTGCACTCATTATCCATAGGTCGCCTGCAAGCTTTAGTCGTTTTTCTTCATTTGTCTTGTTTTGCTTTCCCATGAATTCAGACGGTGCCGTAGGTCCGGAAATAGTAGACGTTCCTTTATTGGTAGATCTGACCACTACTGTATCTATAAAATCTATGCCCATCTATAGCCATAGAAAGTATGAAAGTAATATAGGAGTAGCATTCAGATGTGTTCATTTGCAATTAATGATTAAGCGCCCAATTTTAAAAATTCAAAATTATATTTTAATAGTGCATAATTTCTATTTTATGAGGATCCTTGGTTGGATTGAACAATATCTAGTGTTGATCAGGATTGTTACATCTGAAATATCCATTGTTTTTTAAAACATTATCATGTATATTTTTCTTTATTTCTTTACCCAAAAATTTTAGAGATTTTCAATAATGCTAATTGAGGTAAAACCCCCTTTCATCACAGTGGATATTCAAATAAACCCAAGGCATTGCTAAAAAATCAAAATAATCTTTGAGTGGAGGTCACAAACCTCACACTCAAAGAGTTTTTATCCGCAGAAAACCCGATAGGTAAAATTATCGAGTGTTCTTAAAAAGCATTCCTGAGCATAGCTATGAGATTTTTATTAAGTGATTATGGAGATGCTTTAGATGAAAACAAGCCAGCAAGTTATCTTCATCATATCAGTAATTTTCAGCATATCAATATTTTCAAATGCTTACGCTACACCGTCTGTTCAAATTTTAATGGAACAATCCACTTTTAGATACTGTGAGAAATTATTCTACACCATACAAGTTTCTGAAATTACGGGCGACCCTGCAATTATTCACATACGAGATGAAAATGGAACAGGGAGTAGTGCCATTTCCATCCCAATAAGTAATTTACAAAATCCGATTCCATCACTAGTACCTTTTGAAGCAGAGGTATTTCCACTTGGAAAATATTTCGTTGATGTTGAATACTCTGGTGCTAAAAATAGCACTGAATTTAATTTAATTGAATCACAAAATGTGTGCATACCAGCATGGATTAAGCAGCTTACATATTATTGGGTAACGAGTCAGATCTCTGACAATTCTTTTAGAGATGGAATTCAATTTTTAATCGAAAAAGAGATCATTGTTATTCCCAAAACAACCATTGACGTGAACAAAGTAGAAGCCCAAATACCTATTTGGGTTAAAACTAATGCGGCGTGGTGGATTGATGAAAAAATTTCAGATAATGACTTTTCCCAAGCACTGCAATATCTTATCAAAGTAGGAATAATCATAGTTTAGAAAATGATCAGTTATCATGAATAAATATACCGTCATCACTATAATTGCAATTGTAGTCATTGTGGTGCCGTTTGTTTATTCTGGTTTAAACATCTATGCGGCAGAGCAATTAAAATTCAGATGGAGTGAACCCGAGAAATTTGATTACTTTTCAATGTCAAATGATGGCAAGATGGAATTTTGTAATCCTTTACCATATAATGTAAATTTTCAAAATTTCCAGATAACTACACTCTATGATTCACACAGTAGAGGAGTGTTTACCGTAGATTCTTTGAATATCACTCCGTCTGCATCTATTATTCGAAACGGAACTTTTTCTACAGACGAATATAATGTTGCAAAACAGTTGTTCATGCAAATGGATTTTGAATTTGATGGGGGAGATATCAGTATTGATCCAAACAAGATGTTTGTACTAGTAAATATCAATACGCCAATTATTGGAGTAATCCCATATTCTACAACTACAGAGTACACAGGATTTAACTTTGATAAAATTATGAAAGATAGAGATTTTAATTGTTAAATTGAATTAGTCTGTACCTTTCCCTGCCTTTGACATTATAGCCAGTACTAAACCAATCACACCTGCAATTATGAATGCACCTACCAGTCCATAAATCAATTGAGTTCCCAGTCCTTTGGTTGGAGTTGTAGGAATCATTTCAGCTTCACACACTCCATTGTTGAGAACAGTACCAGGTCCACATCTTTCATCCAAGACACATACGCCATTTTCAAGTATTGTTCCTTCACCACATGCAACTTTAGGTTTGTCTTCAACTATTGGTTTGTCTTCAACTATTGGTTTGTCTTCAACTATTGGTTTGTCTTCAACTATTGGTTTGTCTTCAACTATTGGTTTGTCTTCAACTATTGGTTTGTCTTCAATTGGTGCCGGTTCTTCTGCTTTACATTCACCTAGATAATCTTGTGGAATTTCTGCAGCATCCAACATGCACTTGTTGCCATAAGTAATACCATCAATACCGCAAATTGGAGCATATTCCAATGTGCATGCAATTGGCTTTTCGGCTGGGGCTCCAAATATAGAGCCAATAATTTCAACTTCTTCAGATCCTCCAGGTAATTTTATACTCAAAGTTCTATTTTGATCATTTGTTTCAATTTCAGAGTATGTTGGTTCGTCACCATCTGCTAAAACAATAAACGGTTCATCAGCACCCTGATATAGAGAATCAAAAAAGTTTCTATCAAGGGTAATTTTTAATACTCCAGAACTAGGAACACTCACATCAAGAATTAATGATAGAGAATCCAAATCAGCATTTATTGCAGAAACAGATGCTCCGTTTCCAGT
>Ga0315297_10002132_pt1 | contig 12438 bp, 16 predicted proteins | sample YL17G15_0_MG_FD_203628 | JGI IMG/M metagenome (GOLD analysis project Ga0315297, IMG submission 203628) | Sediment microbial communities from Yellowstone Lake, YNP, Wyoming, USA - YL17G15_0 | ecosystem: Environmental > Aquatic > Freshwater > Lake > Sediment | place: USA: Wyoming | collected... | reverse complement strand
CCGGCAGCAGCCCAAGGCGGTTCTTCAGCTCCTGGGGCAACAGAATGCCGCCGTGGTTGTCGATCGAAACTTCGATAGTCTGTCCCATTTGTCCCTCCTTCACATAAAACCCATTGGAGAGGCGTCGGGGGAGACGTTTCTCCAATATCAAGCATCATATAGGAATTATGCGTATTTTTCAATACCATTTCAGGGCAATTCCGGAGACAGTATACTTAATTATTGGTACTTTCTTTTTCCGGCCCGGTTTTTGGGGGGTTGCAGCACGCGGCAAAGGAAATGCTCCGTTTTCTCCAGGATTTGGGCACGGGCAACGGAGACGTTGCAATGGGCATCATCTTCTGGTAAACATATGCAAACGTCGATATGAGGAACGCTATGGAACAGATCATTAAAATTGGCAAGGCGGGCGGGATCAACCTCCCGCAGGAAATCCTGGCCACCCTCGATCTGCGCGGGGAGGACCGTCTCATGGTGACGAGCAGCTCTGACACCATCGTCATCAAGAAAATCACCGCCGGTACTCTGGGAGAGAGATTCCGCGCCCTGGCGGAACGGGTCTCCCGACAGTTCGAGGAAAGAGGCGTAACAGAAGCAGATGTGGCCGAGGCCGTGGTGTGGTCCCGAAAATAGTCCTGGACGCCAACATTATCGTTTCCGCTTTCGGATGGAAAGGAAGTCCTCATCAGATCCTTCTCCGATGTCTGGAAGGCGATTTCCAACTCTATCTTTCTTCCACCCTTCTCCGGTAAATATCCCGTGTGCTTTCCTACCCCAAGTTTGGTTTCAACCGACCGCAGATTGATGAATTCATCGCTCTCATCGTGGAGAACGCGGCTATGGTGGAGCCCGATTTTACGCTGGATATCGTATCCGCAGATCCGAGCGACAACCGCATCCTCGAATGTGCCGCGGCGGGCGGTTGCCGGTATATCGTGACCGGCGACACGCATCTCCTTAAACTCGGGACATTGCAGGACATTCAAATCCTCGCGCCTGATACGTTTTTCGCCCTCTATCCAGCCGACCCCTCATAGGGAAAGGTGACAGATTTAGAGCCTGGCAGGCCGCTGCGGCGCTCTGACAGTCATAAATCTTGCCGCCGCGGAGCTGCGGTCCTTCCAGGGTGAGGGGATTTTCTCGGGAAACGGCTCGTAAAGTCCCCCAAGCTCTACCTGTGCGACACGGGCCTGGCGGCTTTCCTGATGGGATTTGAAAGTTGGCGGAGGGCATCACCGCCATCCCCGGCAGTTCGATCGCCGATTATCTGTGATACGGAATTCAGATGATGCGTTCACCCGTTTCGATGATATCCCTGATATAAGGGTCATTTTCGTCAAAGTCCGATCTGGCAAAGGAATGAGGCTCAATCCGGGAATCGATATCCCAGCACAATTTCCTCAACAGAACATCCTCATCAAACCCGTCAATGTCGTCCCGGTCCCAAAAAACGGCCAGATCGATGTCGCTTTCCGCGTGATAGATATTTTTCGCATAGGATCCGTAAAGGTACAAACGCCAGACGGGGATGTTGCTCCGCTCAAGTGTCTGAACGTAATCCTTTATCTTCTGGTAGATCAACTGCTTATCTTTTCCAGGAGCCATTGCCTGAATTCCTTTACTTTAGAGATCTGGCTTTCCGCAAATTGATGGGTGGCCTTCTTTTGAAACCGATTTTTATAATCGGGATACCTTGTTCTGAGATTTACCGTGCTCAACTCCGCCAGAAATACCTTTTGTTCTGTTGACAGCTCAAGCGTTGCCTTTGCAGCTATTTCAACGAGATTATGGATTCGGGGATAATGGGCGTCAACATTTTTCACATGGCATGCCTTCAGCAGCTTTTCAATCACCAGATGACTCAAGAATAAGGCCCATACGTAATGCCCATTGTCGAAGAGGCTCTGCATGACCCGGTAATCGTCATCCGATGATTCAATCCAGTACCTAACAATTTCATCCCTTTCCATGTTCACAATTTACATGAGTAGCCAATAATAATCAAACAATTAAAATGAGTTTCGGGGACAGTATACTTAATTTAGTATCCTTGAAATCGGCCCCGTAGTATGGTAGATGTAAGCACTAACGCAGTAAAATAAGGATTATACGAATCATGCCGGTTTACGAATATAGTGCCCTCAATGCCGAAGGCCGGAAACAGAAGGGGATCGTCGATGCGGGAAGCATCGCCGCCGCGCGTCAGAAGCTCAGGGAGATGGCGGTCTTCCCCGTGGAGATCGCCGAGACCGCCGATCGGAAGCGGGAGGAGACGACCGCACGGGGCGGAGCGATCCATCTCTTTCGGAAGGTCGGGCTCCAGGAACTGGCCGTGATGACACGGCAACTTGCCACCCTCCTCGGGGCGGGGCTGCCGCTGGTTCCCTCCCTTGCGGCTTTGGTCGCCCAGATCAGGCATCCGGCGCTCAAAACGACTCTCGCCCGGATCAAGGATGAGGTCAACGAGGGGAACAGCCTGACCCAGAGCATTTCCCATTTCCCGGAGGTCTTTCCCCCCTTCTACGTCAACATGGTCCGGGCAGGAGAAGCCTCGGGGACAATCAACCTCGTCTTGGATCGTCTGGCTGACTTCAACGAAGGCCAGCAGGCCTTAAGGACGAAGATCCGGTCGGCGCTGGCCTATCCGCTCTTCATGTTCTTCATCGGGAGCGGCGTCCTCTTCTTTTTAATCACATTCGTTGTGCCGAACATCACGAACATCTTCCGGGAGATGCACCAGACCCTCCCCGGGATCACGGTCTTTCTCATCGTCGTGAGCGGTTTTCTGAAGGCCTTCTGGTGGATTATAGCGCTCATCCTCCTCGCGGGCATCGTCGGCCTCCGCTACGTCATCCGGAGGACGGAACGGGGACGTTATCTATGGGACCGATTCAAGCTCAATGTCCCGCTCTTCGGCGCCCTGAACCGAAAGATCGCCGTGGCGCGCTTCAGTCGCACCCTCGGCACCCTCATCCAAAGCGGCGTGCCGCTCCTGTCTGCTCTGGAGATCGCCAAGAACGTCGTGGACAGCATAGTGATCGCCGATGAGATCCGGCGCGCGGCCAAGGATGTCGAGGAAGGGGCGAGTCTTTCCACTCCCCTTTCTCGGAGCGGCTTTTTCCCCCCCATGGCCGTGGAGATGATCTCCGTGGGGGAGCAGAGCGGCAACATGGAGACGATGCTCTTTCGGATCGCCGACGCATATGAGACAGAGGTGGAGGCCAACATCCTCGTTCTGACCTCCCTGCTGGAACCGGCGATGATCCTCGTGATGGGCGCCGCAGTCGGTTTCATCGTCGTCTCGGTTCTGCTGCCCATCTTCGAGATGAACCAGTTAGTCCGGTGAATTAATGGAAAAGGGAGAAATGCATGAGAAAAATCAGGCGCAATGAGAGGGGTTTCACGCTGATCGAGCTGATGGTCGTGATCGTCATTCTCGGCATCCTGGCCGGCCTGATCGTCCCCCGGATCATGGGGAGGCCGGACGAGGCGCGAAGGGCGAAGGCGCGGATACAGATCGAAAGCCTGGAGACGGCCCTTAAGCTCTACAAACTGGACAACGGCAACTATCCCACGACGGAACAGGGGCTTCAGGCCCTGGTCGAACCGCCCATTGCGGGCGCCCCGTTGAAGAACTGGCGTCAGGAGGGCTATCTTGAAAAGGGGAAGGTGCCGAAGGATCCGTGGGACAACGACTTTGTCTACATCTCCCCCGGCGTCCACGGGGATTACGACCTCTCCTGCCGCGGCGCCGACGGCGAATCGGGAGGGGAGGGGAAGAACAAGGACATCAACAGCTGGGAAAGTGACTGACCGGGACCGGGGATACACGCTGATCGAACTTTCCGTGGTGGTGCTGCTCATCGGGATGATGCTGTACCTCGCCGTTCCGCGCGTGCAGGATACCCTGCTCAATGACGATCTGAAGGTTACGACGCGGCGCCTCATCGGCGCCGCCCGCGAACTGAGGAGCGAATCGGTCCGGGAGCAGACGGACTATATCCTCCACATTGACATCGGCCATCCGGCCTTCTGGAGCTACGCAGCAGATACGACGGCCGAGAAGCGGGCGGAGCTCCGGAAGGCGGCCTTCCGCTTTCCCGAGGGGATCCTGATCACGGACGTCCGGCAAGCGAGGGACAAAAAGACGGAAGGAGAGGCCGCCATCCGTTTTTTCCGCAAGGGTTATGTCGAGCCCACCGTCGTCCATTTAGCGAAGGACGATCGGGCCTTTACCCTCGTTTTCAACCCCTTTCTCCAGGCGGTGACCGTCTATGAAAAGTATGTCGATTTCTCCTTCAATGAGGAAGAGCGTGCCGCCGGCCTCTGATCCGCGCCGTGCAGTCCGGCCGGAAACCCGCAGCCCTGTGCAAATGCCTGCCTCTTCCCTTTGCGGAGGTTTCACGCTGTTAGAAGTCATGATTGCGATGGCGATTCTGGCCATCTCGCTGGTCGCGGTTTACCAGTCCCAGTCCCAGAGCATCTCGATGGCGGCGAATTCCCGTTTTCTCACGACGGCCTCGCTTCTGGCCCAGAGCCGGATGGCGGAGATCAGCGCGGCGGACCCAAGGCAGGTGGCCTCCGGCAACGGGAACTTCGGGGAGGACTTTCCCGACTACCTCTGGCAGGTGGAGATAGGGGATGTGGAGGGGCTCGCACTTTTGAAGAAGATCGTTCTCACAGTGACCAACAGCCGGATGACCGTGCACAACGCCTACATCCTCGTCCTATATAAGGCGGTGCCCCCGTGAGAAAAGGCGGTTTCACTCTGATCGAGATCCTGATCGCCATTTTCATCCTCGGGATCGTCCTCACGACCGTCTACGCCTCTTACACCGGGACCTTCAGGATCATCCGGGATACCAGCTACGACGCCGAGATCTACGGCATGGCCCGGAGCACCCTGGACAGGATGGCCCGCGACCTGCAGTCGGCAATCCCATACCGGGGGGCGTTCACCTTTACGGCGAAACCTTACAACATCGGCAACCGCGAATTCACGCGGCTCGCCTTCCGCTCCACGGCCCATGTCGCCTTCGGCGAGCAGGAACTCCCGGCTGGTATTGCCGTTATCGAGTACAGCGTTGACGAGGGGACGGAGAAGGAGGGCTATACCCTCTCGCGGAGCGACTCCCTTTTCCGCGACCCGGCAAAGGAGGAGGCGCCGGCGGGAGGGTATCTCCTGTGCGATCAGGTCGAGAACCTGACCTATCTTTTCTACGACGAGACGGGTAAGGAACACAAAACCTGGGACTCAGGCGGTAACGACGGGGCGCAGAAAATGAAGGCGCCGGCGGCGGTCGCCATCCGGCTTGTTTTCGTGAATAAGGCAGACGGGGAACGCCCCCATCTGTTCATGACCCGGGTCCGTCTCCCCTTCAGCCGGCAGGAGGCCCCATGACGACAGGATGTTCGAACCGCCGGGGGATCGCCCTCATCCTCATCCTGCTGATGCTCAGCATCATCACGGCCGTGACCCTCCAGTTGAACCGGGACAGCCGTTTAGAGATCTACGAGGCGGCAAACCTCAGCGACGGGATCCGCCTCCGCTACGTGGCCGAATCGGGTTTCTACGCCGCCGGGGCAATCCTCTTGGCAGACAAGACATCGTTCGATTCCCTGAAGGAGCAATGGGCGAACACCGAGATGCTCTCCCTCAAATCCGAAGCGCTCTTCGACAACGGCTCATTCAATATCGCGATCGAAGACGAGGGGGGAAAGATTCCCGTCAACCGGCTGGTCATCGGGAGCGTCTACAACCCGCAGATCCGGGATCTTCTCCTGCGGCTTCTCACCGGGAAGGATTTCCGCCTGGAGCAGAGACGGGCCGAGGAGCTTATCGACGCGATCAAGGACTGGATCGACGCGGACGACGAGGTGACCGGCGCCGGAGCGGAAAGAGGTTATTACGCCGGGCTGGAAATACCTTACGCCGTAAAGAATGCACCTCTTGATTGCATTGAGGAATTATTGATGATAAAGGGTGTGACCCGTGAGCTGTTTTACGGTATGGAGAAATCGCCCGGCCTGGCGCAGTGCCTGACCGTCTTCGGCGACGGAAAGATCAACATCAACACCGCCCCGAAGCCGGTCCTCGGAGCGCTCGCGGCGGAAATGACGGCCGATAGGGTCGAGAATCTCGACGAGTACCGCCGGGAGGAGAAGAACGATCTCGCTGATCCCGGCTGGTACCGGAAAGTCTCCGGAATGACCGGTTTGAACATCCCTGCCGGGATGATCGCGACCCAGAGCGATATCTTCCGGATCACGGTCGTCGGCATCCAGGGAAGGATGAAGGAGCGGATCACAGGCGTCATCAAGCGAGAGACGGATCGGAAGATGATCAAGCTACTGTCGTGGAAGGTGGAGTGATGACGACTTCGAAAAAAGTCCACATGCTGCGTTGCGCTGTATCCTTCGTCACTGCGGCGTGTTCCGGGGACACGTTCCGATCCCTTTGGGCTTCCGGAACAAGCCCCCTCCCCCGACGCCTCATTCCTCAGGATTTGCGCGCCTTGCCTCTGGAACTTTTTACGAAGTCGACGCAAAAGAAGAGCTTTACATACTTTTTGCGGGAGCAGCAATAATGCCCGAAAGAATCTTAGGCCTCGATATCGGCGTGGACGCCGTCAAGGCGGTTCTCCTCTCCCGGGGATTCCGGGGCGGCTACCGGGTCCTCGCCGTTCGTCGGATCGATGTCGGGGAAGCGGGCGGCGTCCCGGAGGCTCTTCAGGAGCTCTTCGCCGACCAGTCTTTCCGCGGCGCGGTCTGCGTGACGGCGCTTCCCGCCGGGGCCCTCTCCTTCCGCAACATCCGGCTACCCTTTCGCGACGACCGGAAGATCCGCCAGACCCTGGCCTTTGCCCTCGAGCCGGTCATCCAGACCTCCCCGGACGAAGTCTTCATCGATTACACCTTGGCCGGACATGCGGAGCAGGCGGAGATCTTCGCCGCCCTCGCCCCTCGCGCCCTTGTCGGCGAACGGACGGCGCTCCTGAAGGAATATGTGCGGGAGACGGCGGTGATCGATATCGACGCCGTCCCCCTCGCACTGCGCCTCACGGAAAAACCGGGCGTCCAGGGGAGCACCCTCCTGCTGGACGTCGGCGCCCGTGATACGGCGGCGGTCTTCGCCGGCGGGGGCAGGATCCTCCATATCCGCCATTTCCCGTTCGGCGGGGAGGTCGTGACCCGGACGATGGCGGAGACCACGGGCAACGGATTATCCGAGGCGGAGGCCCTGAAGCGAAGCGGAGATATCCCCCCGGAGGCATGGACGGCCATCAGGGAATGCTCAGGGCGTTTCCTCGGCGAACTCAGGAACACCCAGGCCTACCTCCTCTGGCAGGGCAGCCTTGCCCAGGCGCCCGCGCGGATTCTCATGACCGGCGGCGGGTCACGGACGCCAGGGCTCGCAGAGGGACTCGCGGAGCTCTTTGCCGTCCCCGTTGAGCGAGCGGACCTCGCTGCCGCGGTTGGTATCGAGATCGACGAGATCTTCCGAAAGTCGTGGGATACGGCGGTCATGGATCAGGCCCTCGCTCTGGCGGCCAGGCCGATGGCCAAGGGCGGCGGCTTCAACTTCCGGCAGCGTGCGTCCGAGGCGCGGGCCGATTACGGGGAACTCCGGAACAGGCTGAAGAAGGGCGCCTATGTCGCGCTCGTCATCCTGGCCCTGGCCGGCATCGAGCTCGGCCTCGACGACTACGGCGCCCGGCTCCGCCTGGCCGCGCTGAAGCGGGACATCCAGACGGAATTCCGGAAGATCTATCCGGAGGCGACCAGGATCGTCGACCCGGTGGCCCAGCTCCGGGGAAAGATCGCCGAATCCAGGAAGATCTCTGCGGGCCTGGTCGACGCCACCTCGGCGGTAACGGCGCTGGATCTTCTCAGGGAAATCTCGATGCTGGCCCCGCCCGACCTCCTCGTCACCTCCTTCAATCTGGACGGCAATGCGGTCGGCATGAAGGGGCAGGCCCGGAATTTCGACGCCGTGGAGTCGATCAAGAAGATGTTTGCGAACTCGAAATATTTCAAGACGGTGACGATCGATTCGACGAACCTCATGAAGCAGGGGGACGGGGTGGAGTTCGATATGAAGATTATCCTGAAGAAATGACGGCTTCGGAAAAAGTCCCCCTGCTTTCGCAGGGGCAGGCTCCTGCTGCATTGCGCTTCCTCCTTAGCCACTGCGGCGTTCCGGGGACACGTTACGATCCCTTTGGGCTTCCGGAACAAGCCCCCTCCCCGACGCCTCATTCCTCAGGAGTCGCGCGCCTTGCCTCTGGAGCTTTTTACGAAGCCGCCCCGTAGAACGGCTTTTTCAGGCTGTTGATGGATCGAGGGAAATGAGACATTTTTGGGACCAGCTGACGAAAGATCAGAAAAGAAACGTGATTGCCGGACTTGCCTTAGTGGCGGGGGCCCTGCTTGTCCAGTTTGCCGTCGTCCCCTGGTTTGAGGCGCGGCAGCGGGTGGCAGGGGCGATCGCCGGGAGCGAAAAGACCATCCGCGAACTCGCCTCCCTGGGGGCGGAATACGGCGTTCTCAGGCAGCGTTCGGAGGAAATCAAGCGGGTGGTCGAGCGGCGGCCGCCGGGGTTCGCCCTCTTCTCTTACCTGGAGAAAAGGGCCGGCGATGCGGGGGTGAAGGCGAACATCCGGTCCATGAACCCCCTGAAGTCCGTCCCCGTGGAGGCCTACGAGGAGACCGCCGTGGAGATGAAGCTGGACAAGCTGACGATGAAGCAGCTGACGGATTTCCTCTATCTGGTGGAGTCCCGCGAGGACCTGGTTCGGATCCGGAAGATGACCGTCGGCAAGATGAAGGAGAGCCCGGAATACCTGACCGCGGTGTTCCAGGTGTTCACCTATCAGTCCCTGCCCCCCGGGAGTCGGTGACATGAAACTGAATATGAATCGAGCGCTCGCAGTCTACATCCTGGCCGGCATCGCCATGCTGATCCTGCTCCTCTATCTCCGCTTCCCCGGGGAGGCCCTGAAGGATTACGTGAAAGCGACGACCGCGGCCCTCTATCCCCGCCTGCTGCTCTCCATCGACACCGTCGGGCCTTCCGTTCCGCCGGGACTCACGCTTTCGAACGTCACGGCCGCCTTCCGGGGCAGCCCGGATGCGACCCTCCATGCAGACAGACTGAGCGTCCGGCCCGGGGCGCTCTCCCTGCTGAAGGGGCGGCTATCGCTCCTCATGGCGGCGGAGGGATACGGTGGAGAGATCCGGGGCCGCGTCGACTTTTCCCGCCCCTTTTCCGTCCAGGGGCCGCTCAGTGCGGAGGCGAAAATCCGGGAGATCCGCATCGAGAAGTGCGCCTGGCTCCGGCAGACCCTGGCCCGCCAGATCACCGGGAAGCTCGAGGGCGCCGTCGCCTACAGCAGCACCGCGGAGGCCCAGAAAAACGAGGCGGGGAGCATCGATTTCACCCTGACGAATGGGACTTACCAGCTCCTGGAGGGCATCCTGGGGTTCGACCGGCTCGACTTCAGCCGGGTGGAAGGGAAGATCAGTTTCAGGAACGGGGCCTTGAAGATCACCAGGCTGGCCCTGACGGGAGAGAAGCTTCGCTGTTCCCTGAAGGGGAATATCCTCCTCGCCGATGATATCGGGGAGAGTCGGATCGACCTGGACGGGACCCTGGAGATCCCCGGGCAGGGCAACAAGAGAGTGACGCTGGCCATCAGCGGCACCCTCGGGAACCCGAAGATGCGGTTCATGTGAGGGGGATAAAACCCCATTTTATGTCAGGTGTGTTTATTCAATAAGGTGAGTTTGTGGACTGGTCGAGGTATTTTCATCTTTCGCTGTCCGATTTTCAGGGCCTCATCTCCCGCCGGACTGTGATCCTTACGGTGATGGCCATCATCATCTACCAAGGGGTCGGGATCTTCTATCGGACCCTGACTCTCCAACTCATCCGGATGAGGCCGGCGCCGGCTGCGGAGAGTGTCCAGGCGGCGGCAGTTCCTATCCGTGAACCGGCTGAAGCCTACCGGGTGATCCCGGAGCGGAACCTTTTCGACACGACGACCAAAACGGCTGGAGATAAGCAAGTCGTCGCCGTGCAGCAGGACATCGCGCTGGCGATCGATCTCCGGGGAACCGTTGCCGGCGGCGCGAAGTACGGCTTTGCGGTCGTCGAGGAGAAGGGGACGCAGAAGCAGCGGCTCGTGAAGGTGGGGGATATCGTGGCCGGCGCCAAGGTGGTCCGGATCACACGGAATGCCGTGGATTTCCTCGTGGGCGATCAGGAGCTCACCCTTAAAATTGCGGGGACGAAGGAAGCGCCGATCCTGCCGCCTTCGCAGGGCGGGACGGCCTCAACAGGGCCGCCCCCGCTGTCCGGGTCAATCGTCATCAATCGGAGCGAGATCGGGGCGTCGCTCGAGGACATGGGGAGCCTGCTCCGCCAGGCGCAGATCCGGCCCTACTTCAATGCGGGGGTCCCCGACGGCTTCATGATCAACAGCATCCAGAGGGGGAGCCTCTACCAGAAGATGGGGATCGTCAACGGGGATATTATCCGGGAGGTGAACAACCGGAAGATCAAGACGGCGGATGATATGATGGGCCTGTTAAACGCCATGAGGTCGGGCTCCAACCTGTCTCTGACCGTCACACGCGGGGGGAAACAGGAAATGTTGAATTACCAGTTTCAATAGGGAAAAGGGGGGAAAGAGGGTTGTCGCTATGTATGAGGCCTATTTCGGGCTTAAGGAAAATCCTTTCACGCTGTCGCCTGATCCGCGGTACCTCTACCTGAGCCCGCAGCACCGTGAGGCCCTGAACTGCCTGATTTACGGGATTGGGGAGAAAAAGGGGTTCATGGTCGTCACCGGGGGGATCGGCGCCGGGAAGACAACCCTCTGCCGCGCCCTCCTGGCCGGTCTGGACGGCTCGGTGGCGACCGCGCTGATCTTCAACCCCGCTCTCTCCGATATCGAGCTTTTGAAGACGATCAACCAGGAATTCGGCATCCGGCTGGTGGGAAGGGGGACGAGGAAGCGTTATCTCGACGCCCTTAACGCCTTCCTCATGCATAATTTCGCCGCCGGGCGAAACGCCGTCCTGATGATCGACGAGGCGCAGAACCTGTCGCACAGCGTCATGGAACAGATCCGGATGCTTTCGAATCTCGAGACGGTCAGGGAAAAGCTGATCCAGATCATCCTCCTGGGCCAGCCGGAGCTCCGGCGGCTCCTCGCGCTGCCGTCGCTCCGCCAGCTCAACGAGCGGATCACGGTCCGCTACGACCTGAAGCCCCTTGCCCGCGAGGATGTCCGCCCTTATATCGAACACAGGCTGGTTACGGCAGGGGGAGAAACGAACGAAGTCTTCACTGCGGGGAGTTACGCTCTGATCTACGGCATGTCGCGGGGGATCCCGCGGCGGATCAACGCGATCTGCGACCGGGCGCTGCTGATCGCCTACGGCAGGGATCTTCGGACCATCGACCGGCGCATCGTCCGGGCGGCCGTCCGGGACATCGGGCCGGGCTATCTGACGGAGACGGATGTTCGGAGGCGCATCGTCCGGATTTTCCTCGTTGCTCTCCTAACGGCGGTCCTGCTTTTGGCCGTCGGGCTCTTATGGTTCTCGGGGAAATAGGGGAGGGAAGCTGCACCACATTACAATCTGGCCTGTCTCTACGCCCAGACGAACGAGATCGACGAGAGTTTCTGGTATCTGAAGGTCGCCATGACCATCAACGGCGACGTGAAAAACTGGGTGGAGAAGGATGCCGACATGAAAAATGTCCTCGCCTCCTCCGCATTCAAGAAGATCATGGAGGGGCAGAAAAACTGATGCCGTTTGTACGCAAGAACCCACTTCTCCGCTCCGGGGACGCTGCCGGGCTCGCCCCGGCCGATGGACTCCGGTATAGATCCGGATCGCCGGACGCACGAAGACGGTATTTTGATTTCCGAATATTAACATTCATTTTCGCCTTTTTTGTTTTGATCGTCTTCCTCTCGCCGGATACAGGCCGGGCGGCTCGGCTTGCGGGTGAAGAGGATCCGGTGCCGACTGTAACTTCGCAGCCGCCTGAACCACCCAAACAGCCGGTCGACCTGGGGGAGGCGCCGGCAAAGACTGAAGATGCGCAGCCCGCCGCGCCAGCCGCTGTCGCCCCGCCCCTGGATTCGGGGTCAGCGCCTGGCACAGCTGCTCAGGCGTCCCCGCCTCAGCAGACTAAGGAAGCGGCGCCGCCGCCGGTCGCCACGACACAGGGAAAGCAGTATGTGACGATCGATTTCGACAACGTGGACATCCAGGTCTTCATCAAGTTTGTCAGCGAGCTGACCGGCCGCAACTTCTTGCTTGACGAACGGGTCAAGGGGAAGGTGACGGTCATCTCCCCCCGGAAGATCGCCGTTGAAGAAGTCAACATCGTGCTCGAGTCGGTCCTTGAGATCTACGGCT
>Ga0315297_10002131_pt1 | contig 12439 bp, 10 predicted proteins | sample YL17G15_0_MG_FD_203628 | JGI IMG/M metagenome (GOLD analysis project Ga0315297, IMG submission 203628) | Sediment microbial communities from Yellowstone Lake, YNP, Wyoming, USA - YL17G15_0 | ecosystem: Environmental > Aquatic > Freshwater > Lake > Sediment | place: USA: Wyoming | collected... | reverse complement strand
ATGACCCGCTGGAAGGCCCTCCGCACCGCCGAGGGCGGTCTCGGCGCCACGGCGATGGGCCACCAGGTCCACGGCGACCGGGTCGTCTGGCACGACGTCGGTCTTGGGTGGACCATCGTGGACGGCGTGGACGGTCACGCCACCGACAAGTCAGGATTGATGCTCGCTGTCACTGTCGCTGACTGCATACCGGTCTACCTCGCTGCCCCGCGCCACGGCGGCATCGCGCTGCTCCATGCTGGCTGGCGTGGCACCGCAGCCGGCATCCTCGAGCGCGGTGTGGAAATCTTGTCCAGCCGTGTGCGTTGCGAACCATTCGACATCATAATGCATTGTGGCGTAGGCATTTCAGGTAGCGAGTATGAAGTAGGTTCTGAAGTCATCGAAGGGCTGAAGTTGTCCACCGAAGGGAAGGGCCCCTGGCACGTGGATCTTCGGTCGGTGCTCGCCGAGCGAGGCCGCGCACTCGGAGTTTCGGACATCACAGTCTCCGAATGGTGCAGCGCGCGGGACAGGGAACACTTCTTCTCCCATCGAAAGTCCGGCGGCACCGACGGCAGGATGGTGGCTTACCTGGGCGCGCTGCCGTAGCACCACCTCGGTGCCGAAACACCGAGGCGGCGGGGTGGGGCGCGTTGAGCGAGGACCTGCCGGTGTCAAAGAAATCGGGCGGGCGGAGCCCGCCCCAAGAACAGGTCCGCCGAGGCGAAGGTCCGAGCGAAACGCGCCACACCCCCGCCGCCCGCTGCCGCCTGCCGCTTGCTCCGCCCTGCAACGCGGGCTATCTTAAGCTCCTGTTGGGCTGGGCAGTGTTGCCGGGAGTCGATTTCGCTCGCCGACCGACGACGTGGGGGAGGTTCCCCCACGTTTTTTTTCGACTCGCCCGAGGTGCATGACCCGCGACCCCCTGCTCGATCTCGTGCTGAATTTGGTGGAGGACGCCGGGTACGAGCTGGTCGACCTGCGCCGCACGGGTGAAGCCGCCCGACCGGTCCTCAGCATTCGCGCCGACCGCCCTGACGCTACCCCCGGTCACGGCATCTCCACCGAAGAGTGCGCCCGGTTGAGCCGGGCGCTCGAGGCCGCGCTCGAGGCGGCGACACTGGTCGGGTCGCGCTACACGCTCGAGGTGTCGTCGCCCGGGATCGAGCGGCCCATTCGGTTTCCGGATCACTGGCGCCGATACATCGGTCGTCGCGTCACGATCCACGTGGCGAGGATGCCGGGCCGGCCGGTCGCCGAGATCATCGCCGTGCCGGCCGACGACACGGTGGTGTTCCGCCTCCCCTCGGGAGAGGATGCGACCATCCGGCTCAATGACATCCGGAGCGCCACGCTGGTCCATGACTGGCCGGTGCCCGAGGCCAAGAAGAAGAATCGCTAGCGGCGCGCGCGACGCGCTGCGACGACCCTGGAGATATACCCATGGCTGGTTCACCCGAAGTCCTTGCCGCCATTCGCGAGCTCACTTCCGCCAAGCAGCTTGATCGCGCGGAGCTGCTCGACATGCTGCGCGACGGTATCCAGGCGGCGTTGGTACGCCGCTATGGCCCGAACGTGAAGTTCGAGCTGAACGTGGATGAGCTGCAGGGTTCCATCCGCATCGTCCGGCTGCGGCAGGTGGTCGAGGTCGTCGAGGACCCGTCCTGGCAGATTTTGCTGGAGGAGGCGCGCTACGAGGACGAAAACTTCCAGCTGGGTGACATGCTGGAAGAGGACGTCCCGTTTGCGGCCTTCGGCCGACTCGCGGTGCAGGCGGCGAAGCAGCGCATCATCCAGCGCGTCCGCGAGGGCGAGCGGATGCGCATCCGCGACGAGTTCGCCAGCAAGGTGGGCGACCTCCTCTCCGGCGAGGTGCAGCAGATCGAGCGCGGCAAGCTCGTCATCATGCTCAACAAGTTCCGCGAGGCGGAAGCCATCATTCCCTATCGCGAACAGAACCACCGTGAGCACTTCCACCAGGGGGACACCATTCGCGCCGTGCTGAAGCGGCTCGAGGAAACACCCAAGGGTCCTCGCCTCATCCTGTCCCGTGGCGATCCGCTCTTTGTGAAGGCGCTCTTCAAGCTCGAGGTGCCCGAGGTCCAGCAGGGCGTCGTGGAAATCCGCGCCATCGCCCGCGAAGTGGGCAGCCGCACCAAGGTCGCGGTCGTCTCCCGTGACGACGCCATCGATCCCGTCGGTGCCTGCGTCGGCCTCAAGGGGTCCCGGGTGCAGTCCGTCGTGAACGAACTGGGCGGCGAGCGCATCGACATCGTGCCCTGGTCGCCCGATCCCGAGCGTTTTGCCCGTCTGGCCCTCGCGCCGGCCCGCGTCGCCAAGGTGTTTGCGGTGCCCGAGGCCAAGACCATCCAGGCCGTCGTCGACGAGGACCAGCTCTCCCTCGCCATCGGCCGGAACGGGCAGAACGTGCGCCTCGCCTCCGAGCTGACCGGCTGGAAGATCGACCTCTACTCCAGCCGCGAGTGGCTGGAGCGTGGTGGTGAGGGCCCGCTGTTCGCCCCGCTGCCGCCGGAAGATGAAGCCGCGACCAAGGTGCCGCTCACCGAGTTGAAGGGCCTTTCGCCCGATCTCGTCACGGTGTTGGGTGCCGCCGGCTACAACACGCTGAGCGACGTGCTCGACCTGGAGCAGGAAGAAACCGGCAAGCTGGTCGGCATGACGCCCGAGCTGACGGAACAGTTGATGTCGTTCCTGCAGGAGCTGACCGCCGAGGAAAGCGTGGACGAGGCGCCCTCGGCGTGACCCCGCTCCTGGGCCTCCTGGGCCTGGGGCGTCGGGCAGGAAATCTCGTGGTCGGTGTCGACGCGGTTCGCACCGCGTTGCAGGCGGGCAAGTGCTTCCTCGTGGTCATTGCGAGCGACGCTGGTCCGCGCGCTGAGGAGAAGGTCACCCGGCTCGCCCGCGGTAAGGGCCTTCCGGTCATCGTCGGACCCGTCGCCGATGAACTCGGCCGGGCGCTGGGCCGGCCGCCGGTGCAGGCGGTTGGGGTTCGTGATCGCGCGTTGGCCAGGGGCGTGATGGACGCCGGGTCGGCGGGCCAGTAATGGAGGAGTGAGTGGTCAAGAGTCGAGTGCATGATCTCGCCGCCGAGTTCGGCGTCTCATCCGAGCAGTTGCTCGCGATGCTCAAGGACATGAACATCTTCGTCCGCAGCCACATGTCTGCGCTCGAGGGTGATCAGGTTTCCGCCGTGCGCGTCCGCTGGGAACGGGAAAAGCGGAAGCAGCACGAGGAAGAGAAGCCGAAAAAGACGCGCCGCAAGGCGAAGGCCGCCGCGGAGACGCCAGCGGAGGCGCCGGCGCCCGTCGCCGATGCCTCGAAGCCGTCCAAGCGTCGCCGCACCGCTGCCGAAGTCGCGGTGGTCGAGGCCCAGCACGCGGCCGAGCGCGAGGAAGAAGAGAAGCGTGTCGCGATGTTCGAGCTCGAGCGCACCGCCATCGAGCCCGAGCCGGTCGTCCCCTCGCTCTCGCTCGAGGAGCGTGCCCGCCAGCTCTTCAAGGACCTGCCGCCGGCCGAGCCGGGCACGGAAGATGAGGCCGCCCCGTCCACGGCGCCCCTGTTCCGGCCGTCCGTTCCGGTCATGCCAGTATCGTCCACCGAGAGCGCCGCGCCCCCCGCGCGCGCGCCGTTCATTCCACCCCGCGTGCAGCGCCCCGCGCCATCGCAACCGAGCAATGATCGCGGCCAGTCGCGCACCCCTGGCGATCGCCCGCGCGGGCCCAAGCCCGTCTTCAGCAGCAGCTTCACCTCCGAGCGGCCCGCCCCCAGCCGGGGCAGTGGTGGTCCGCCCGCTGCGACGCCCAGCACCACCGACTCGAGCCAGGGCGGCGCCAGTGGACGCGGGGGCAAGAAGGGCAAGAAGGGCCGTCGCTCGCAGGTCGATCGTGATGCGGTGCAGGCGAACATCGAGAAGACCCTGCAGGGTCTCAAGGGCAGCGCCGGCAAGAAGGCGCGCCGCGCCGACGGGCCGAGTTACCAGCAGCTTCGCGCCGGCGAGATGGCCGAGGAGAAGGAGCGCGAGAAGACGCTGGTGCACGTCAACGAGTTCATCTCGGTGAGCGAGCTCGCGGGACTCATGAAGATCCCCGCCACCCAGATCGTCCAGTTCGCCTTCAAGGAACTGGGCCTCATGGTGACGGTGAACCAACGCCTCGACTTCGACCAGATCGAACTCATCGCCTCCGAGTTCGGTTTCCTGGCCGTGAAGGAAGACGCGTACGCCGCCGAGGCGGGCATCGTCGAGGAAGAGGACAAGCCCGAGGATCGCGTGCCCCGTCCGCCCGTGGTCACCATCATGGGCCACGTGGACCACGGCAAGACCTCCCTGCTCGACTTTGTCCGCAAGGCCAACGTCGTGGCCGGTGAGGCCGGCGGTATCACGCAGCATATCGGCGCGTACCACGTCGACCTGCCGGATGGCCGCTCCATCACCTTCCTCGACACCCCCGGTCACCAGGCCTTCACCGCCATGCGTGCCCGCGGTGCCCAGGTCACCGACATCGTCGTCCTCGTGGTGGCGGCCGACGACCAGGTCATGCCCCAGACCATCGAGGCGATCAGCCACGCGAAGAACGCCGGCGTACCGATCATCGTGGCCATCAACAAGATCGACCTCCCCACGGCGAACATCGCCAAGGTGAAGCAGGACCTCCTGCAGCACAACGTCGTGCTCGAGGAGTTCGGCGGGAACACCCTCTCCGCCGAGATCTCGGCGAAGAAGGGCGTCGGCATCGAGCACCTCCTCGAGCAGATCCTCCTGCAGGCCGAAATCCTCGACCTCAAGGCCAATGCGAGCGCCAAGGCCCACGGCAGCGTCCTCGAGGCCACCCTCGACCCCGGCAAGGGCCCCCTGGCCACCATCCTGGTCCAGAAGGGCACCCTGCACGTCGGCGACAACTTCATCTGCGGCAAGTTTTCCGGTCGCGTACGCGCGCTCTTCGATGAGCGCGGGCGCCAGGTGAAGGAGGTCGCTCCCTCGTATCCGGTGCAGATCCTGGGCTTCGAGGGTGTGCCGTCCGCCGGTGACTCCTTCGGTGTCGTCGCCGACGCGGTGGAAGCCCGCGACATCGCGCAGCGCCGCCAGCGGCTCGAGCGCGAGGCCCAGAGTCGCCGCACCCAGAAGGCCTCGAGTCTCGAGGACTTCAGCCGGCAGCTCAAGGAAGGTGCGGTCACCCAGCTCCGCATCATCATCAAGGCCGACCAGGGCGGTCCGGCGGAAGCCCTCGCCGACGCACTGGCCCAGCTCAGCACCGGCGAGGTCCGCGTGGAGGTCATCCACCGCGGCGTTGGCGCCATCACCGAGAGCGACGTCCTGCTCGCCAAGGCGTCCGGCGCCATCATCCTCGGCTTCCATGTTCGGCCCGACTCGAACGCCCGGACTGCCGCCGAGCGCGAGTCCGTCGATGTGCGCACCTACCGCATCATCTACGAGGCGGTGGAAGACGTGCGCAACGCCCTCGAGGGCCTGCTCAAGCCCGAGGAGAAGGAAACGGTCCTCGGCGAGGCCGAGGTGCTCGACCTCTTCAAGGTCAGCAAGATCGGCACGGTCGCCGGGTGCATGGTACGCAGCGGCATGATGCAGCGCACCGGCAAGGCCCGCGTCACCCGCGATGGCGTCATCATCTACACCGGCCAGCTGGCGAGCCTCAAGCGGTTCAAGGACGATGTCAAGGAAGTGCGCGAGGGCCTGGAGTGCGGCTTGTCCATCGAGAACTTCAACGACCTCAAGGTCGGCGACCGCATCGAGGCGTTCCGCATGGATGAAGTGAAGCGGACCTTGCAGGCGTCGGCGGCGGCAGGAGCGAACTAGGAAGAGTGTCAGCAGTTTGTCGACTGCCGGCTGACGACTGATGACCATCCACCTGGCCGTGGCAACTTGGGATGTTCACCTCCCAAACTGCGCCTCGCTGAAGGAAAAGCGGAGCGTCCTCAAGCCCCTGATCGTGGCGCTGCGCCGGGTCAACCTGTCCGTGGCGGAAGTCGATCACCAGGACCTGTGGCAGCGTGCCGGGTTGGCGTGTGCGGCAATTGGAAGTGACCGATCGGTGGTGGAGGGCGAGTTGCGCGCCGCCGATCGGATCATCGAGGAAACGGACGGGGTACGGATCGTGGATTCGGAGACCGTATGGCGGTGAAGTGGACGCAGTCGTCAGCCATGAGTCGTCAGAAAGTCGTCAGTTGTCAGTTCACTGCCGGCTGCCGACTCACTGCCGACTGCCGACTGCCGACTGCTGGCTCGTGAGGTCTTCACGACGGCCGGAACAGGTTGGTGAAACCATCCGTCAGGTCGTGACCGACGCCCTGTTGCGCGAGGTGCGCGACCCGCGGGTGGGGTTCGTGACGGTGACGCACGTGCAGGTCACCAACGAGCTCTCCCATGCCAAGGTGATGGTCGCGGTGCCCGGGTCCGAGGAGGAGCGGCAGCGTGCGCTCGAGGGATTGAAGAGCGCCGCCGGCTTCTTCCGCAGCAAGCTGGCGAAGGCGCTCACCACGCGAGTGGTGCCCGAGCTGCACTTCGAGCTCGATCGCGGGTTGGAGCACGCCGCGCGGATCAATGAGATCCTCGAGGCCGTGCGGCGCGAATCCCCGCCCGCGGAGGAGCCGAGCTGATCGGCGCGCTGCTGGTGGACAAGCCGGCTGGCGTCACCTCGCATGATGTCGTGGCGCGCCTGCGGCGGGTCCTGGGCACGAGGGCAGTGGGGCATACCGGGACGCTCGATCCCTTCGCGACCGGTCTCCTCGTCGCCCTCGTAGGTCGCGCGACGCGGCTCGCCCGGTTCGTCGAGGGACAGTCCAAGACCTACCGCGCCACGCTCCGGCTCGGTGTGCGGACCGACACCGACGACCTCACCGGCGCGCCGGCGGGCGGCACGGTCCCGGAGCGGTGGCCCGAGGAGGCGGAGGTCCGCTCGGCGCTGGAGGCGATGGTGGGACCGCAGCAGCAGCGCCCGCCCGCCTTCTCGGCCAAGCACGTGGACGGCCAGCGCAGTCATCGCCTCGCCCGCCGCGGCGTGGAGGTGGAGCTGGAGCCGGTCGAGGTGACCGTCCACGCGCTGGCGTTGCTCGCATGGCACGCCCCCGACGCGGAGTTCCGCGTCACCGTGAGCAGCGGCACCTACGTCCGGGCCCTGGCGCGCGACGTGGGCGAGAAGCTGGGCCTGGGCGCGCACCTCGTGGCGCTGCGGCGGGAATCGATCGGCGCCCTCTCGGTGAGCGACGCGCTGCCGCTCGATGCCATCGACGGTCCTGCGGCACTCCGGCCCCCGCTCGCCGTCCTGGGCCACCTGCCGCGCGTGGCGCTCGACGACGCGGCCCGGGCCCATGTCGCGCACGGTCGCGTGATCCCGCGCCCATATGGTGTCGACGGCACGGTAGCACTAGTACAGGGCAACGAGTTGGTGGCCGTAGCAAACGCCGTCGAGGGGAACCTGCAGCCCGTGGTCGTATTGGCGACTGCCGACTCCCTGCCGACTGCCGACAGTCGACTGCCGACTGACGTTCATGGGTGACTTCGGCCTCGGCGCAGAGGGCGCCACCGTCACCGTCGGCACCTTCGACGGCGTGCATCGCGCCCACCACGCCGTGCTCGGTGAGACCGCGAGGCGCGCGGATGCCGCGGGACGCGCCGGTGTCGTCGTTACCTTCGACCCGCATCCGGTCGAGGTCGTCCGGCCCGAGCGGGCGCCCCTCCGGCTCACCACCGAGGTGGAACGCCGGGCGGTGATGGCGGCGTGCGGGGTGCAGCACGCGCTGGTGCTCAACTTCGACGAGGCGTTGGCGGCACTGCCGCCGGAGCAGTTCGTGCGCGACATCCTGGTGGCGCGGTGCGGCATGCGGGAGCTCATCGTCGGCTACGACCACGGCTTCGGCCGGAATCGCAGTGGCGATGCCGACACCCTGCGGCGCATCGGTGAGGCCGACGGGTTCGAGGTTGTGGTGGTGCCGCAGGTGGAGGTCGATGGCGTTCGCGTCTCCAGCAGCGCTATCCGCCAGTGCCTCACCGCGGGGGACCTGCCCGGCGCCGCCCGCATGCTGGGCCGCCGGTACGACCTGATGGCGCGGGTGGGCGAAGGGGCGGGGCGCGGACGGAAGCTCGGGGTGCCGACGATCAACCTCGCCGGCGTGTCACCGAGGAAGCAGCTCCCGCCCGACGGAGTCTACGCCGTGCGGGTGGAGTGGCGCGGCGGACAGGCCGGCGGGATGCTGAACCAGGGGCCACGCCCCACCTTCGGCGAGGATGAACGCACGCTCGAAGCGCACCTCTTTGGCGTCGATGCAGAGCTGTACGGTGAGTGGGTACGGCTGGAGTGGGTGGCGCGGCTGCGCGATGTCCGCCAGTTCGCTTCCCCGGCAGAACTCACTCGCCAACTCGAACGGGATCACGCCGCGGCGGTCGCGGCGCTGGACGATTCCGCCTGATCAACAGACGCGTGCCACACGCACGCCCAGCTGCCTGAGTGGACGATGTTCCTGACCCTGCGCAATCGGCTCATCCTTGTCGGCGTCCTCATCGCCGCCGCCATCCTTGCCCTCATTCCCCGGAAGCAGACGGTGCGCGAGCTCGGCGCGGATGGGGTCATGCATGACACCAGCATTCTCCGCCAGCCGATCAAGTACGGGCTCGACCTCCAGGGCGGCATGCACCTCGCCCTCGAACTCGACCAGTCCAAGCAGGTCTCGGCCGATCCGAAGAAGGACATCGACCTGGCCCTCACCGTGCTCCGCAAGCGCATCGACGAGTTCGGCGTCACCGAGCCGGTGATCCAGAAGGTCGGCGATGACCGCATCGTGGTCGAGCTCGCCGGCGTCGCCGATCCCGAACGTGCCCGCGCCATCGTCCAGAAGAGCGCCTTTCTCGAGTTCCGCATCACCGACAAGACCGGCGCCCTCGATCGCGCCCTCCCGGCGATGGACCGCCAGCTCCGCGCGATGGGTGTCTCCACCGCCGGCGCGGCCCAGGCCGGCCCGTCCGCCGTGTCACAGCTCCTGGGCGGTGACTCCGCGAAGAAGGCGGACAGCACCACCGGCGGCGCCATCCTCGCCGGACTCGTTCGGCCGTCGCAGGCCACGCCCGGTGAGTACCTTGTCGCCGAGACCGCGTTTCCCCGCGTCGACAGCCTCTTGAGCCTGCCGGAAGTGAAGCGGCTCCTGCCCCGCGGCGTCGAGATCAAGTGGTCGGCCGCCAAGGAGAGTGTCGGCGGCGACTTCGTCCGCGCCTTCTATGTGGTGGATGAGCAATCGCTCGTCACCGGCGCCAACCTCGTCGATGCCCGCGCTGAGCTCGATCCCCTCACCAACGGACCGCAGGTCACCTTCGAGCTCGATCGCGCCGGCGGCCGCAAGTTCGGTGAAGGCACCGGCCGGCACGTCGGCGACTTCATGGCCATCGTGCTCGACGGCCGGGTGCAGGGCCGCCCGCCGGTCATCCAGAGCCGCATCGAGCGCAACGGCCGCATCACCCTGGGGGGCAAGACGCTGCAGGAGGCCCAGGACCTGGCCCTGACACTCAAGGCCGGTGCCCTCCCCATCCCGCTCGCCATCGTCGAGTCGGGGCAGGTGGGCGCGAGCCTCGGCGCGGACTCGATCAGGGCCGGCCTCCTCGCCGGCGTCATCGGCACCCTGCTCGTCATCCTGATCATGGTGGGGTACTACGCGCTGAGCGGCGTCCTCGCCGTCCTGGCGCTCGGCCTCTACCTGCTCTACACCATGGGTGTGCTGGCGATGCTCGACGCCACGCTGACCCTCCCCGGCCTCGCCGGCATCGTGCTCTCCATCGGCATCGCCGTCGATGCGAACGTGCTGATCTTCGAGCGCATTCGCGAAGAGTTGCGGCACGGCAAGACCGTCCGGCTCTCGATCGACGAGGGCTTCAAGCATGCCCTCCCGGCGATCACCGACTCGAGCCTCGCGACGGTCATCACCGCGTTCCTCCTGTTCCAGTTCGGCACCGGGCCGGTGAAGGGCTTTGCCGTCACCCTGATCGTCGGCATCCTGGCGTCGCTGTTCACCGCGCTGTTCGTCACCCGCACCTTTTACATGCTGTGGCTGCAGCGCCAGCCTGCGATGGAGCACCTGAGCATCGGCAAGGCGACGTTCTTCGCTGCCGCGAACTACGACTTTATCGCCATGCGGAAGTGGGCCTACGGCGTCACCGCCGCGGTGCTCATTCCGGGGCTGCTCTTTCTCGCGGTGAAGGGCTTCGACTACAGCATCGAGTTCACCGGCGGCACCATGGTGCAGATCGCTGCCGCGCCCACCACCGAGGCGGGCACGCTCCGCGCCGGCCTGGATGCGCAGGGGATCAAGGGCGCCGAGATCCAGCAGTTCGGCTCCGCCGGCAACTTCGTCATCCGCGCCCGCGTGGGTGAGGGGCAGGGCACCACCGAGGCCACCGCGCAGGCGGTGAAGGCGGCCCTCGACGCCACACTGGGTGAGGGCAAGTACACCGTGGGGCGGGTCGCAGCCGTGAGCCCGAAGGTGGGCGGCGAGCTCCGCACCCAGGCGCTGCTGGCCGTCCTCACCTCGTTCCTGTTCGTGCTGATCTACCTCGCCATCCGCTTCGAGTGGCGCTTTGGTCTCGCCGCCATCATCGCGACGGCGCACGACATCCTCGCCACCCTGGCCTTCATCGCGGTCATGCGGCTCGAGGTGAGCCTGGTGGTGGTCGCGGCGGTGCTGACGATGGTCGGGTACTCGCTCAACGACACGATCATCATCTTCGACCGCGTCCGCGAGAACCTGAAGAAATACCAGCGCTCCGGCTTCGTCGAGATCCTCAACCGCAGCATCAACGAGACGCTGCCGCGAAGCGTGCTGACCCACCTCACCACCCTCGCGACGCTGCTGGCACTCGCCATCTTCGGTGGACAGGTGATCCGCCCGTTCTCGCTCGTGATGTTCTTTGGCGTGTTCACCGGCACCTTCTCGTCGGTGTTCATCGCGGCTCCGGTGCTCCTCCTGATCGAGAAGAAGTGGCCCGGCCCGGCAGCGCGTGGCACCAAGGTGTCGGCTGCTGGGCCGGTGGGGGCGGTTCCGTCGCGGGCGAAGGCAACGGTCTAGGAGGGTCGGCAGTCGTTGGTCGACAGTCGTCAGATAGTTGTCAGCCGCTCCGGGCAGCTGACGACTGCCGACTCCCTGCCGACTGACGACTGCCGACTGCCGACCATGATCGACACGCATTGTCATCTCGCTTCGGACGCGTATGACCGCGACCGGGGCGCAGTGCTAGAACGGGCCTGGGAAGCACGAGTACAGCACATCGTGGTCATCGGCGAGTCGCCGCCGGCCGCAGCGGCGGCCCTTGAGCTCGTGGACACCGATCCACGCCTCTCGGCCACCGCCGGGGTGCACCCGCATGACGCGAAGGACTGGGCCCCCGAGTCAGCCGACTGGCTGGCCCGGTGCCTGGCTGATCCGCGGGTGGTGGCAGCCGGTGAGATGGGCCTCGATTATCACTATGACCATTCGCCGCGGGCGGCTCAGCACGCCGCCTTCCGGGCGCAGTTGGCGATCGCCGCCGCTACCGCCCGCCCGGTCATCATTCACGCGCGCGAAGCAGACGATGACGTCGCCGCCATCCTCCGAAGCGACGCCCGGACCCCGGTGGTGCTCCACTCCTTCTCGAGCGGCCCCGTGCTCTTGCGGTCCGGGCTCGATCTGGGGCACTATCTGTCATTCAGTGGCATGGTCACGTTCCGGAACTGGGCCCTCGACGACGCCATCCGTGCCGTGCCCCTGGAACGTCTCCTGATCGAGACCGACGGGCCGTACCTGGCGCCGGTGCCCCATCGCGGCAAGCGCAATGAGCCCGCCTTCATGAAGCACACGGCGGAACGGATTGCTGCTATCAGGGGTATGGTGCCTGCGGAACTCATTGCGGCAACAACCGCGAATGCGAAACGGCTTTTTGGTCTTCAGTCTGATGACTGACGACTGCCGACGACTCTTAACCCCGGATCCCATGCCAGTCCCATCCGATATCGAAATTGCCCAGGCCGCGCAGAAGAATATGCGCCCCATCGCCGACGTGGCCGCCGAAATCGGCCTCACCGCCGACGAGATCCTCCCCTACGGCCGGACCAAGGCGAAGATCACCCCCGAGGCCATCGCGAAGCGGAAGCCCACGGGCCGCCTCGTCCTCGTGACCGGCATCAATCCCACCCCCGCCGGCGAGGGCAAGAGCACCGTGACCATCGGGGTGGCCCAGGCGCTCCGCCGCCTCGGCAAGAAGGTGGTCGTCTGCATCCGCGAGCCCTCGCTCGGCCCCGTGTTCGGCGTGAAGGGCGGGGCGGCTGGCGGTGGCTACGCCCAGGTGATCCCGATGGACGAGATCAATCTCCATTTCACCGGGGACTTCCACGCCATCACCTCGGCGCACAACCTCCTCTCCGCGATGCTCGACAACCACATGCACCACGGCAACGCGCTTGGGCTGGAC
>Ga0315297_10002130_pt1 | contig 12440 bp, 8 predicted proteins | sample YL17G15_0_MG_FD_203628 | JGI IMG/M metagenome (GOLD analysis project Ga0315297, IMG submission 203628) | Sediment microbial communities from Yellowstone Lake, YNP, Wyoming, USA - YL17G15_0 | ecosystem: Environmental > Aquatic > Freshwater > Lake > Sediment | place: USA: Wyoming | collected... | reverse complement strand
TCCGCGAGCCGAAGACGGCGTCGCACCGCTCTTCGAGCAAAGGCTGAACGAGCTGGGGGATGACCGTCGGGTCGTATTGATGGTCGGGGTGGACCATGACCATGATCTCGCCCCCGCGCTTGAGCGCTTCGGTGTAGAGCGTTTTCTGGTTCCCGCCGTAGCCGCGGTTGACCGCGTGGACCAGGACGCGCAACCCCAGCTTCCGGGCCAGGGCCACGGTGCCGTCGCGGCTGGCGTCATCGCACAGGATGATCTCGTCCACCCAGCCGGCGGGGATGTCGCCCAGAGTTTTTTCGAGCGTCTTCTCGGCGTTGTAGGCCGGCATGACCACGATGACTTTTTTCTTGCGCCGGCCCGCCCGGCTGCTGACTTTCTTCCGCATCCCAGTGCCCCTTATACCATATTTTTTATGATCTTGACAGACGGTACGCTGATTTTTCATACTGCAAGGGATGCGCAAGGGACCCGGGATTCGAGACGGCGCGCTTCTCGCGCTCTGGAGCCTGGGTCTGGCCGTCTGGGCCGGCCTGCTCCTTCAGAGCGGCCGGTTCACCATCCTCAACCACGAGTTCAGGCTTCTTCCACTTGAGCTCATCCCGGCCTGGGTCCTGTTTTTTCTGATCCTGGCCGGCGTGTGGAAAGCCCTCGGAGCGGCCGCGAACGGCGAGCTCCCGGACCGCGCGCGCGACAGGCTCCTGTTCTTTCCGCTCGCCTTCTTTTTTCTCTCGCCCTGGCTTCTGTCCCATTATCTCACCCGCCAAGACCTCAGGACGCGGCTCGTCCTGCTGGCCGTGTTCATCGCGGCGGCCGTCTTGACCCTCAGGTCGATCAGAAAACCGCGCGCCGTCCCGAAGCCGTCCTTTTTGGACAAAGCCGGAGCGCGCTGGGAGAAGCTGTCCCGCCGCCGGAAGCTCCTGATTCTTTTTGCGGCCGCCTTCATCGTGTACAACGTCTGCTGCCTGATTCTGGTCAGCCAAGGCATCACCTTTTCCGGAGACGAGCCCCACTACCTCATGACCAGCCACAGCCTCCTCCGGGATCAAGACCTGAACGTGGCCAACAATTACGACCGGAAGGACTATTTTCATTTTTATGACGAGTCCCGGAACCCGAACCTGAGACTCACGCCCCACGGCCGGCACGGCCGCCTGGGCTGGCAATATGTCTATCCCATAAACCTCCCCGGGATCTCCGTCCTCATTCTCCCCTTTTACGGGCTGAGCTTCCTGGCCAAGGGCGGGCTCGTCGTCTTTCTCCTCAAGGGGAGCCTTTCGCTCTGGGCGGCCCTGCTGGGAGTCCAGTTCTACCTCCTGGCGCTCCAGCTCTGGAGCAGAGAACGCCTGGCCCTGAGGCTCTGGCTTCTGTATGCCTTCACCGCTCCGGTGCTGTTCTACTCTTTCCATCTCTACCCGGAGCTCCCGGTGGCGTTTTTTTCCATTATGGTTTACCGGAAAATCACCTCGGCCGGCGCGCTCAGCCCAAAAGCTTATCTCCTCATCGGGTTTCTCCTGGGGTTGCTGCCCTGGTTCGGCCTCAAGTACAACACCCTGTTTTGGCCTCTGCTCGCGGTCGCCGCGCTGTACGTCCTGAAAATCCGGCGCGACGGGGTCCGCTCGCTCCTGCTTCTCCTCGCCTTTCCCCTGCTCAGCCAGGCTCTGTTCTATTTCTTCACTTACCAGCTTTACGGCTCCCTCTCCCCTTTTTCGATCTACAAGGGCGTGATCACGCCGGACCGCGTGGACGAAATCCGGCAGGGCTACCTGGATATCCCCTTCCGCCAGAGGGTCGAGTCGTTCTTCGAATATTTTCTCGACCAAAGGGACGGACTGCTCCTCTATTCCCCGCTGTATTTCTTCTCAGCCCTGGGCCTCGTCGAAATCTTCCGCGCCCGGAGACGGGATTTCTGGGTGCTGCTGTTCTTGACCCTCCCCTATCTGGCCGTCCACGCCATCTTCACCGAGCGGGGAGGATTCAGCCCACAGGGCCGGCCCCTGGCCTCGATCTCCTGGGTGATGATGATCCTCGTAGGATATTTCCTCGCGCGGAATAAGCACCCGCTTTTTGGGGCCGCGTTCAAAGCGGCCGCGGCGATCAGCCTAGCCGCGGTCGCCCTGTTGCTCTTCCATCCCTCGTTCCTCTATCAGCCCACCTCGCACGACATCGCCACCCGGCCGGGGGATTTATTCGTTTTCCTCAGCGGTTTCGGCTTTTTCCTGCCTCCGCTCCTGCCGTCCTTTATTAAGATTCCGAACCAGGGCTACCTTCCGAACACTATTTGGCTGGCGGGTATCGCCGTCTTTATCCTGGCCTACGCCCTGGCGCGGCCGGCGCGGCCCGGGAAGTTATCCCGGGCCCTTTCCTCGGCCTTGGTGTTCGCCTCCCTGGCGGGCGCGGTAGGACTGTGGGTCCTGTACCCGCGTCCGGCCCTCTATCCGGTCAAGACGATTTCGTACGCCCCGCAGAAAGTCCTGGCCTTCTATCCATTCCCCATGGGCAAGGGCGCCATGATCAAGCCGCCCGGCGACCTCTACCTCCACCTCGAAAAAGATTACAAGATCCTCTTCAGCGCCAAGACGCGGTTCGACAGGCTCACCCTGGAGTTCGGGTCGGAGAGCGGCGATTATGAAATCATGATCCGCTGGTTCGACCGCCCGGTCTTCGAGGGGCGCGTGGATCGCGCCATCCGCTCGATCGACATGGCCACGCCGGCTTTTTATCCCCTGAGAAACCTCTGCCTGCACGAATTCGACGTCCGGGTGAAAAAGCTCTCGGGAGAAAACATGCTCCGCAACCCCGTGCTGTTTCGGATTATTCCGCCGGCGCGCTGACCCGGGGGTAGGCGTTCAGGCCGAGGTCGGGGACAAACGGGCCGGGACCGAGCGCCCGGAACTTTTTCAGCCCCAGCGAGGCCGTCATGGCCGCGTTGTCCGTGCACAGCTTGGGCGAAGGGAAGGCGAAAGCGAGCCGCTCGGCCCGGGCCAGCTTTTCGAACTCAGCCCTCAGCCGCTTGTTCCTGGCCACCCCTCCGCACAGGATCAACGACTGCGCCGGGCGTTCGGACACGGCCCGCCCGAGGTTGTCCAGGACGGCGCCGACCACGGCCTGCTCAAAGCTGGCCAGGAAATCGGCCATCCTGCGGCTGCCCTTGCTGATTTTATTGTCCCGAATCGTCTTCAAGGCGGCCGTCTTGAGGCCGCTGAAGCTGTAGTCCAGGCTCCGGTCCGACATTCGCGGCGCAGAAAACGGGAAGGCCTTGACCTTGCCGCCCGAGGCCCGTTTCTCGATGACCGGTCCGCCGGGATAGCCCAGGCCGAGAAACTTGGCGATTTTATCCAGGGCCTCGCCGGCCGCGTCATCCCGGGTGCGGCCGATCACCTCGTAGGACAGCGGCTTCTCCAGGAAAAAAAGCGAAGTGTGCCCGCCCGAGACCACCAGGGCCAGCGCCGGGAACGGCAGGCCGGGGTTTTCAAGCAGGGCCGCTTCGATATGCGCCTGGAGATGGTCGACGCCGATCAAAGGTTTCTTGAAGTAATAGGCCAGCCCCTTGGCAAACGACAGGCCGACCAGCAGGGAGCCGATGAGGCCCGGCCCCTGGGTCACGGCCAGAAGGTCGATTTGATCCAGGCCGGCCCGGGCCCGGTCGAGCGCCTCACGGACGACCGTATCAATAGTCTCAATGTGCCGGCGCGAGGCCAGCTCCGGAACCACCCCGCCGTAGGGGGCATGGATCTCGTCCTGGGACAGGACGACGTTGCTCAGGACTTCGCCTTCGCCGCCGAGCACGGCGGCCGAGGTCTCGTCGCAGGACGTCTCGATTCCCAGGACGCGCATGGGCTCAGGCTTTTTTCAAGCGGGCCAGGTCGGCCAGGCTCTTGTCATAGGGCGGCAGGGCGATGCCGTTCTCGGTGATGATCGAGGTGATGTATTTGAAGGGAGTGACGTCGAAGGCGGGGTTTCGCACGGGCGTTCCGTCCAAGGTCAGGAGATAGGCTCCGGCGCGCCTGACCTCCTCCGCGGAGCGCTCCTCGATGGGAATCTCCTGCCCGGAGGCCAGCGACAAGTCCACCGTGCTGAAGGGCGCGGCAATGTAGAAGGGCAGGCCATTCTCCTTGGCCAGGACCGCCAGGCCGTACGTGCCGATCTTGTTGGCCGTATCCCCGTTGCCGGCGATGCGGTCGGCGCCGGTGATCACCTGGCTGATCTCTCCCTGGCGCATCAGGTGGCCGGCCATGCTGTCCGTGATCAGGGTGAAGGGGATGCCGAGCTTGCGGAGCTCCCAGGCCGTGAGCCGCGCGCCCTGGAGGAGCGGCCGCGTCTCGCCGGCCCACACATGGACTTTCTTCCCGTCCTCGAAAGCCGCCCGGATGACGCCCAGGGCGGTGCCGTAGCCGGCCGTGGCCAGTTCGCCGGCATTGCAGTGGGTCAGGATCGAAGCGCCGTCGCGAACGAGGCTTTTGCCCCAGACTCCGATGCGCCGGCAGGTCTCGATATCCTCGGCCTCGATGGCCAGCGCCTCCTCGATCAAAACGTCCTTGAGGTTCTCCAGGGGCACCAGCCGGTTGGCCTCAAAAGCGGCCTTCATCCGCTCCAGAGCCCAAAAAAGGTTGCGGGCCGTGGGCCGGGTTTTTTCCAGGCGGCGGCACAGGGCGTCGAACTTATCCTCGATTTTATAGCCCGATTTCAGCTTGGAGATCCCCAAGGCCAGGCCGAAAGCCGCGGCCACGCCGATGGCCGGGGCGCCGCGGATGGCCATTTGCTCGATGGCCGCGGCCACCTGCTCATGCTCGGTGCAGGTGATATAAACCTCTTTGTGCGGCAGAAGCCGCTGGTCGATCATAACCACTTTGCCGTCTTTCCATTCAATCGTGGGCAGCATCGTTCCCGCCTTTCACGGACAATTCGACATTCCCATTAAATATAAGATCGGCAAAAAAAACAAGAGGCGGGCGGGCCTTTTCCGGTCGATTTCCGCGCGGGCAAGCCGCGGGCGAGGCCCGGCCCGCCTTGACTTTTGGGGGGGAAAGCGGTAATTTCATGCTGGATATTTCCACTGAAGACACGCATCGGGCCTGCCTTCAAAGGAGGAATAGATGTTTCTATTCGGCACTGTCGGACCACAGGAGCTGCTCCTCGTCCTGCTCATCGTGGTCATCATCTTTGGGGCGAGAAAGCTGCCCGACCTCGGAAAATCCTTGGGAGAGGGTATCCGCAATTTCAAAAAATCCATCGGCGGTAAAGACAAAGACACTGATTCCGATAAAACCAATCCCCCCGACAAACCCAGCTGATAATGAAACGGACGATCGAGAGGCTCCATCAGGAGCGCCGGGAGAAGGAAGAGGACTATCAAAAAAGGCTGGATGAACTAAGACAGAGCTCCGCCTTCTCCCCACTTCCCGCCCCATCCTCGCTCGAGGAACGGCTGCGCCGCCTGGAAGAGGCCTTCTCCTCCCTGCTCGAGCTCTTGGCGCTTTCCCCGGAGCTCGCCGACGCCAAGGACAAAGAGTGGGACGCTCTGGGCAGCAACCACGTGGGCTTGATTTTCAAGAGCATGGAGTGGCGGGTGGACGGCCTGTCCGCCGAGTATGAGGACGTCAAGATCCTCATGACCAAGTTTCTCCTGCTCGAGGACAAGCTCACCCGGCTGCTGGCCCTCTTGGACGATAAAAAAATGCCCACTCGGGCCGAAGTCGCCGCCGTTCTGGAGCCCCTCCAGGACTGGCGCTACGCCGGTTTCGAGAACCGTTTTCGCGGCCGGGAAGACGCGGTGAGAGCTCAACAGGAATCCTATGCCGGCCTGTTCAAAAAAGGCTCAAAAGTCCTGGACCTGGGCTGCGGCCGGGGCGAATTCCTGGAGTTGCTGAAAAAGAACGGAGTCGAGGCCGAAGGCCTGGACCTCAACAGCCACATGGTCGAGGCCTGTCTGACCAAGGGTTTGAACTGCCGCCGGGCCGACCTCCTGGAAGAGCTGGCCGCCCGCCCCGATGATTCGCTCGACGGCGTCTTCTCCTCTCAAGTCATCGAGCATCTCCCGCCCGCGGCCATCAAGCGGCTGATCGAGCTGGCCTTCGCCAAACTGCGGCCCTCGGGAACCCTGGTCCTGGAGACGGTCAATCCCCTGTCGCTGTTCGCTTTGGTTCACATCTACTTTCTCGACCTGTCCCACCTGACTCCCGTCCATCCCCAGGCGGCCAAGTTTTTATTGGAGACGTCCGGGTTCCGAGACGTGGACATTCGCTACTCCGCCCCGCTCGAGCGGGAGAAGCTCCAGACCCTCCCCGGCGCGGACGAGGCCGCCTCCATCCTCAACCGGGATATCGACGCTCTCAACGACCTGCTCTTCGCCCCGCCCAACTACGCCGTGATAGGTACGAAACGATGACCGCCGAGATTTTTGCCGGGTTCGACCTGGGAGGGACCAGCCTCAAATTCGGATTGCTCAACGACAAGGGCGAGGTGGTGTCCAAGGGCCTGGCCCCCACGCCGGCCACCCGGGCCGAGATCATCGCCCTCGTGGGCCGCGTCCTGGAGGAATTTAAAAAAGAAGCCAAGGGCCCGATCAAGGCCGTGGGGCTCGGCATCCCCGGCCTGTACAGCCTCAAGGACAAGAGGATCATCCAGTCGCCCAACCTGCCCGAGCTCGACAACTTCGACCTGCAGTCCGGGCTGTCCAAGGTCATCGACCTTCCCTTCTGGGTCGACAACGACGCCAACCTGGCCGCCTACGGAGAATGGAAGCGCGGGGCCGGCCGGGGCGTTCAGAGCATGGTCCTGCTCACCGTGGGGACGGGCATCGGCTCGGGCCTGATTCTGGGCGGCGACCTCTTCCATGGGTCGTGCGGCTTCGCCGGCGAGATCGGCCACATCACCGTCAACCCGGAGGGCGACCGCTGCAGGTGCGGCAGCCAAGGCTGCCTGGAGACCGAGGCCGCGGCGCCCAAGATCGTCCGGAATTACATGGATTTGAGCCGGACGAAAAAGCCCCTGGAAGCCGAGGACGTTTTCCAGAAAGCCGCCAAGGGCAACACGGCGGCCAAGAAGGCCTTCGCCATCGCCGGACAATACCTGGGCATCGGCCTGGGAATCGTCATCAACTTGCTCAACCCGGAAAAGATCCTCCTGGGAGGCGGGGTGATGGCCACGGGCGACTTCCTCATTCACGCCGCCCAGGAAGAAGCCCGGAAGCGGAGCTACAAGGCCTCGTTTGCCTGCTGCGCCATCGAACGGGCCGGCCTGGGCAACGACGCCGGGTTCATTGGCGCCGGCCAGTGGGCCCGGGACCAGTTTATAAAAAAAGGCGCTAAATCCTAGCCGGTCGACGCCTCACGGAAGGCCGTTGCAACGGCGGGACGACAAGCCGAGTTTTTCAATACATGTTCCCTGCGGAGCCGAGAAAGGAGTGCGGATGATGCGTCGTTTGACGAAAGTTCTGTTAATCGCCGGGCTGGTCTGCGGGTTGGCCTCGGCCGGTTTGGCCCAGAGGCCCTACGCCACGATCCAGGGCCGGGTCCTCGACCGGGCCGGGAAGCCGCTGGCCCACGCGGCCATTCTCCTTTACGGGACCACGCTTCTGGGGTCGTCGGTCTATATCACCACCCTCAAGGGTGACTTTCATTTTTCCGCGCTGATGCCGGGGGTTTATGCTCTGCGGGTGGAGCTGCCCGAGTACAAAACCCTGGTCTGGAAGGATATTTCCATCGGACTCGGACAAATGCTCGAATGGGACGCCGTCCTGGACCCCAACCCTACGCAAGAGATCAGCGTTGAGGAGGAGGTCCAGGTCAACCGGCCGTTGCCTATGATCGACGTCCGCAGCGCTTCGTTCCAGACCGAGTATGGCGCCCTGCTCCTGGCCACTCTGCCCACCAACAGGGATCTGTACGATTTCCAGAACTCCGCGCCGGGCGCGGTCAGCGAGGACGCCGAATTCCTCCGGACGTCGTCCATCCTGGGCGGAACGGTCCGCAGCCAAATCTACAAGGTGGACGGCGCCTTCGTCAATGACCCGATCGACTTCGGCCTGCTGACCAACATCACCCCCGACGTTTTAGAATCGATCAAGTTCGAGCAGGCCGGCCATCCGGCCGAGTCCGGCCAGGCCGGCTCCACCAGCCTGAACATCATCACCAAATCCCCGGTCAATAAAATGACCGCCGGTCTTTTGGCTTACGTGGGCGGGTCGGATTTCAACCAGATCCTTTACAGCCGGGAAGAGATCAGCCAGTTGGGAATGTCCCCCGCGAACAAATACACGTCCTTCTGGGATTTTTCCTTTTCGCTGGGCGGGCCCATCCTGGAGGACCAGCTGTGGCTGTTCGTCAGCGGCCGCCGGTTGAGCTGGGGCCGGACGAACCCCTATGAACCGGAAAAAAGAATGGCCGCCCTGCCGCTGGAGAGCTCCCGCTACGACCTCTCTTACGGCAATTGGACGGGCTTCGCCCGGGCGGCGTTCCAATACAACAAAATCCTGCGCTATACGGGCATGGTCCACTTCAGCAGTATTTACGAACCGGTCTATTTCGACAGCGCTACGCCCCAGGCCTCGCAGGAATTCACCTCCATCCTGGACTACGGGAACGACCTTATCACCACGCACAATCTCAGCTACACCATCAACCCCACGACGTTTCTCGACGTCCGGGGCACGTACCTCACCCACTCCCTGCCCATCCTCGTCCGGGACGGCGGCACAACAGCCAGCTCGTACGATTACACCCAGGACGTTTTCTTCGGGAGCGGGTTCTATAACGACGTTCGAGACACGACGCGGCTGACGGGCGTCGCCTCCCTCACCGCCTACGCGGACGGGTTTCTGGGGGCCAGCCATGAGTTCAAGGCCGGGTTGGAGTTCGAGCAATCCGAAACCTTGCGCGATTGGTACAAGGCCAATCAATTTCGCACGTACTGGTATGATTATGCCGCTCGGAATCCCTACTATTATTCGCCCGAGCTCAAGCAGGGCCGTTTGAGCATTTCGCCCTGTCCGGCCACGTCCGGTGCGTGGACGCCCACGGACGGCATTCGCCGCTTCGCGGGCTACGTCCAGGACAGCCTGAGGTCCGGACGGATGGCCCTCAACCTGGGGGTGTACATCGACTATTCCTATCTCCACCGGCCCGCCGAGTCGCGGACCAAGATCGCGCCGACCTTGGTGCCCGAACTCCTGTCCCCGGATATTACCGTCCTGAATTTTATTACCCAGCTCGCCGTGCAAACGCAGAACGACGGCTTAGTTTTTCCCTTGTCGAACCTGGCCCTTTCCGTGAGAAAGCTGGCCAGCTTTATCACGTTTTCGCCCCGTTTAGGGTTAGTGATCGACCTCTTCGGAGATAACCGGACGGCCTTCAAAGCCTCCCTGGCCCGATACCATGAGCCGTTCTGGGTCGGGCTTTACAACTACGATCAGGTCCTGGCCCCCACCAGCGTCGACTGGCGGTGGACCGACCTCAACGCCAACGGGCTGATGGACGCTCCCGGCACCGACAGCTATGTCCTTACCAATTACCCGAACCAGATTCCAGACGCGTCGTCCTACGCCGGCGGATTGAAGGCCCCCTACACAGACGAGCTCATGCTGGGAATCGAGCAGCAACTGTTCACCGATTTCAAGGTCGGCCTGAATTTCATCTACAAGGTGGACAAAAATATCATCGACACCTATGACGCCAACAACGGCTACGACCCCCAGGCCGCGGACAGCGTCGGGCCGATCTGGCTGCCGTTCAACTTCACCGACCCCGGGTCCGACGGGCTGCTCGGCACGGCCGACGACCAAAGCCTGACCGTTTACGGGCTGAGAAAAGACCGCCCGATTCCTTCCTACGTGATCGGCAATATCGCCGAGGCCAAAAGAGAGTACAAAGCCGCGGTCCTGTCGTTCACCAAGCGGCTGTCGCACAAATGGGAAGTGCAGGGGTCGCTCACCTTCAGCTCCTACAAGGGCAACATCGGCGCCGGCACTAACGACACCAACCTGGAGAACACTGCTTTCAACAATCCCAATACGCTGATCAACGCCTACGGCCCGCTGGCCTTCGACCGGCCCGTGCAGTTCCGGCTGATGGGCACGGTTCTCTTGCCCTGGGATTGGGTCGTCAGCGCCTACTTTCAGGCATATTCGGGGATCCCCTGGAACCGGACCCTGGCCCGGGTTTATTTTCCGGCGGATTTCGGCTCGGAGTACGGCGGGGTGCAATCACCCTACGCCACGGTCAACGCCGAGACGCCCGGGTCCCATCGCTACGAGGCCTACGTCAACCTCGACCTGCACCTGGAGAAGAGGTTGTCGCTGGGCGGAGACGGGAAATTCACGCTCATCGCCGATATTTTCAACGTGTTCGGCCGCCGCGGCCAGGTCCTGTACACCGACCAGGCGGGGACTCTGCACACCGATACCCTGCCGGTCACTTATCAGACGGCCGCGAATTTTGGAAAACTGGCCGGCCTGTACGGAGTGCGGGCCCTGCGGATCGGAGTGCGCATCGGCGTCTAGGCCGGGACGGCGGGGACGAACCCGGGGCCGGCTTCAGAGAGAGAAGCTCGTGGTTTTTCGCAGGGTTTCATCCCCGGTGGTGTTTTTTATCCGGATGTTGAACTGATTCTTTCCCCGGCGCAGCCGTTCCAGGTCTTTATCGAAGGAAAAGGGAATTTCCCTGCGAATCCGGTCCTTGGCCTTGGCTTTAAGCTCGGACTCGGAGGTCAAGACCGGAAGGGATTCCTTGTGTTCCCAATAGACCTTGCCCTCGGAATCGAGGAGTTCCAGCTGAATCTCCAGGACGGTCTCCATTTTATCGTCCACGGCCTTGAACCAGATGTTGGCCACCGGCACTTCCACGGTCACCAGCCCCTCGACAAGGTCCGGGGCCACGGTTTTCTTCTGGACGTCCCAGTCGAAAATGAATAAGCTCTTTTCCTGGCGAAACGTTGTCTGGGCCTGGTTCTGGGCCTCGCTCAAGGCGGACATGTAAGCCATGTTCATCTCGCGGATCGGGGTGAGGTCATAGGTGACCAGCTGATAGTAGCCGTTGCAGTTATAATCGGCGAAGACTACGGGGAACTGCCCGTAGTACCACACCTCGGAGCAGCGTTCGATGCTGGAGCCCAGGCTGGGCGGGTTGACTATCCTGTCGAGCGGCGGACCGAAGAGGATGAAGATGCGGCCTCGGTCGGTGAGCCAGCCGGCCTTGCCTTCCCCGTGGAAAAGCTCGTTGGCTCTCGCCAGCCGGTTCAGGTACTCGATTTTGAACTCGTTTTCCTCGGTGTTCGGGTCCGGGTCGCGCCGCTTCCAGAATTCTTCGATCAGCTTGGGTTTGTCCGCGTCGGCCGACTCTAAAAAAATCTTGCGCTCCTCGCCGGTGATGATATAGCGCACCGTCGATATGAACTCGGCGTCGGCCGGCTTGAGATTCTTCTCCAGGTTATACAAACGGCACCCCGCCACAAGGGCGAGCAGGGCCAAGAGTCCGGCCGCAGCTGGGCCTAGGCGCAATATCGGTCTTTGCTTGTGCATGGCGTCTCCTGTTGTTCTGTATCTATAACCTTATTCTAGGGGAATTCGATTCCGTTGTCACATTTTTGGGGCGTAGTCCCCCTTTATGCCAAAGACGTCTTCTTCTCCGTTTCATTCTCTTAACCCTCTGCAATCCCCCTGGAAATCAGGGGGACAAAAGGATGGCGTCTTTGGAGAGGTTGGAACCTGCGGACGACGTCAATTGCCAAAGACGTCTCCATATCCACTGAATTTCTTAACCCCTCGTGGTTCCCCTGCGAATCAGGGGAACCTGCGGACGACGTCAATTGCCAAAGACGTCTCCATATCCACTGAATTTCTTAACCCCTCGTGGTTCCCCTGCGAATCAGGGGAACCTGCGGACGACGTCTTTGGAAAGGATGTGCGGAAGGTGGGAGTCGAACCCACAAGGCCTTTCGGCCATAGACTCCTGAGGCCTACGCGTCTGCCAGTTCCGCCACTTCCGCACCCGATGTATGCGATCTGCTTGCTATGCCGTGGCTGTCAAGACGTTCGGCGGGGCATATTATAGCCATTTGTCCTACTTGAGTAAAGAAGAAATGGGGACACAATACCCTGTCCCTCTTTAAGAGACGGACATAATTTAGGGACAGGGTATTGTGTCCCCCTCGCAGTCTTGACAAATACCGGCTGGACTCTTATGTTAGAAATACACGATGGGAATGACTGTGACCCGTCTTCGTCCTATTCTAAGCCCCTCAATCTCACATCCCCATAAGGAGTTTTAATGAAACTACAGGACCGCGGACAAGTGGAAAAGCTCTCAAAATTCAAGAGCGCCAAATTCCCGATGACCTCGTTTTTCTTGGACACGGATAAGGCCCGACTGACCAAAAAAGAGATCGGCCTCATTCTGAAAAATCTCATCTCCGGCAGCCGGGATCGCTTGGATAAAATGGCCTTGGCCAAG
>Ga0315297_10002129_pt1 | contig 12443 bp, 12 predicted proteins | sample YL17G15_0_MG_FD_203628 | JGI IMG/M metagenome (GOLD analysis project Ga0315297, IMG submission 203628) | Sediment microbial communities from Yellowstone Lake, YNP, Wyoming, USA - YL17G15_0 | ecosystem: Environmental > Aquatic > Freshwater > Lake > Sediment | place: USA: Wyoming | collected... | reverse complement strand
GCGGGGGGGCGCTCTCGCGCCCGCCCGCCCCGGAGTCGAGTGTGCCTGCTCCGGCCTGACGGCCGGACCCCTCAGAGCTCTTCGTTCCCCGGAGGTAGCGGGAGCTCGCCGGACGGGCCGTCCGACATCGGGATCCTGGGAATCGCCGTGTCGGCCAGGTCGTCTTCGTTGAGTGCGGCACCGGCCGGCCCCTGCAGGGGGACTTCATCGGGCGCGGGCAACTCCTGGCCGACCTCGAGGATGCCGAGCTCCTTGGCGTGCTGCGGCTCCTTCTCGGGCAGGATGTGCCGCAAGAAGCGTTTGGTGCGCTCGTCCTTCGGGTGGAAGAAGACTTCGCTCGGCGGGCCCTGCTCGATGAAGTAGCCGTCGTCCATGTATACGACCCGGTCGGCGACTTCGCGGCTGAAGCTCATCTCGTGACTCACCACGATCATTGTCATGCCCAGCGCGGCGAGGTCCTTCATGACCTTGAGCACCTCGCCGATGAGCTCGGGGTCGAGCGCGCTGGTGGGCTCGTCGAAGAGCATCAGTACGGGGTCCATCGCCATGGCGCGGGCGATGGCGACGCGCTGCTTCTGGCCGCCCGAGAGCTGGCTGGGGAAGAAGTCCATGCGGTCGGCGAGGCCGACCTTGGTCAGAAGTGCCTCCGCCTTCTCGACGGCGGCTGCCTTCTTCTCACCCTTCACCAGGATCGGACCCTCGGTGACGTTCTCGGTGGCGTCCTTGTGAGGGAAGAGATTGAACTCCTGGAAGACCATGCCGCACTTCATGCGGATCTGATGGACGTCCTTCTTGAAGGTGCCGCCGTGGCTGCCGCAAACGACGTGCACGCCGCCGATCTCGATTTCCCCGGTGGTCGGGTCCTCGAGGAAGTTGAGGCAGCGCAGGAAGGTGCTCTTGCCCGAGCCAGAGGGTCCGATGAGCACGAGCACCTCGCCCTTGTGGACCTCGAGGTCGACGCCCTTGAGCACGTGGTTCCTGCCGAAATACTTCTGCAGGTTCTTGACTCTGACGACGACCTCGCGGCCGACGGAGTGCTGGCCTTCGCTTGCAGTCACTGCCATCTCGGGAGTGGCCATGCTACTTCCTCCCCTTTTCCTTCTCGCGCGCCTTGTCGCGCGCCATGCGCGTCTCGAGCTTCGCCTGCCAGAAGCTGAAGAAGATCGTCAGCGCCCAGTAGAAGGCGGCCGCCACGAGCAGCGTGCTGAAGAAACTGAAGGTGGCGGCCCCAGCGAGCTGCGAGCGGCGCAGCAGTTCCTGGATGGTGATGACCGACACCAGCGAGGTGTCCTTGATGAGCGCGATGAAGTCGTTGCCGACCGCCGGCAGCACGATCTTGAACGCCTGCGGCAGGACGACACGCCGCTGCGTCTGCCAGCCGCTCAGGCCGATCGCCCAGGCAGCCTCGTGCTGGCCCTTGGGCACCGCCTGGATACCGGCGCGGAAGACCTCACTGAGGTAGGCGCCGTAGTTGAGCGAGAGGGCGGCGACGCCGCACCAGAACGGCGGCGGGCTGTACGACTGCGGCAAGCCTAGGGAGTTGACGATCTCCGGGATCACCGAGTAGATGAAGATGATCTGCAGGAGCAGCGGGGTCCCTCGGAAGAGGGAGGTGTAGAAAGTCGCCAGCCAGTAGGGGATGCGGCCCACGACCATGCGGCCCATGTAGCCCCAGCTCTGGTAGCGGTCCCAGGCCTGCTTGAAGGTCATCTTCTTAGAGAGTCTTCCCAGGGACCCGAACAGAGCGAACACTGAGGCGAAGACGATCGAGATGACCGTCAACTCCACCGTGACGACCGCGCCCCGGGCGATGTACCAGAACCAGTCGCGCATCACCTGGACGTCCACCAGCGACCCGGAACCCGCTTCGCCGGTGGAGCCGAAGGACCACGTGTGCTCGACCTCCTCGCCGGCGGTCGTCACGAGCACGACGCGGAACTCGTAGTCGCCCTCAGGGTAGGCTTCGTCCCACCTGAACTCCAGCGACTCCGTCACCGCAGAGCCGGTGGGTAGCTGTCTGGGGGGGGCGCTGAGCTGCTGCTCCGTGCCGTCGATGAAGAGCTTGCAGCTGGCGGTGTCCAGCTCGGCCCCGTTGGGCTTGTAGTTGACGATGACCGACCGGCCAGTCCAAGTCTTCAGGCCCTTGGGATCCTTCGGGTTGGGGACGGTGCCCGTGACCTCAGGCTTGCCCTGCGGCGACGGCGAGGCCGCCCAGGCAGCAGCCGCGAGAAGGACCGCTGCGAGCGCAAGGACGATCGCGAGAAGGGTGACTCGCGTGCACAAGCGTCTCATCTGCACCGGCAATGACCTCCCTCAGGGGCGTGCGGCGAGGGCGTGAGTCTACTCAGGCCCTCGCCGCAGTCAAGGTAGCGGGCCGGCCATTGCGACGCGGACCGCGTCAGTTCTTGCCTGCTACTGTGCCTTCTGCGTCAGGTCGACGCCGTCGTACCAGGTCTCGCTCATCGCAGTCAGCGAACCGTCCTCGTGCATCGTCCGCACGGCGTAGTTGAGGAGGGCGAGCCAGTCGGCCTCACCCTTCTTGATCGCGAATCCCAATTCCTCGTAGTAGACCGGATCCCCGGAGAGCTCGAACGGCTTGCCCTGCTTGATCGCCTCGAGCGCGGTGGGGGTGGCGGTGAACACGAAGTCGATGCGTTCGCCCTGTTCCAGATCCGGGAACGCGGCCGCGTCGGTGTCGTAGATCACGGGCGTCGCTTCGGTGTTGTCCTGCAACCAGACGAGGTACGTGGTACCGGCGGCGACGCCGACCTTCTTGCCGGCGAGGTCCTCTGGGCCTGTGATCTGCGGCCCGCCTTCCTTCACCACCATACTTGCCGGCGCGAAGTAGTACGGGTCGGTGAAGTCCACCTTCTTCTTGCGCACTTCGTTGATCGTCATGGAGCCGATCGACACGTCGTAGCGGTCCTGGGGGAGATCGGTGAGGATCTGCTCGAACTTGTAGTCCACGAACTCGGGCGTGAGACCGAGCATCTCGCCCATCTTCTTGGCGACGTCGACGTCGAAGCCCACGAGCTCGCCCGTCTCCTGGTCCACCGAGCTCTGCGGCGGGTAGTTGGGGTCGTTGTTGACCGTGACCGTGCCCCTGTCGACGATCTCCTTGGCCTTGCCCGTCGGCGCCCTGCCCAGGATCTGCGTCGCGATGTCGGCCGCCGAGGTCGCCGCCGAGGTCGTCGGGCTGGGCTCCGCTGTGGTGTCGCCGCCGCCACAGGCGACCGCGAACATCACCGCGGCGACCACCGCGACCAAGAGCAAGACCCCCAAGATGTAGGACTTCCTGATACGCATGCTTCCGTCCTTTCCGTCTGACTTTGCCCGACGGCCGCGTGACCCACCGGCGTGGACCCTTGCGGGTGGCGCCCTGTCAGGAAACTCCCTGCCGCGTTCCCCTAACGCGACGATTGAGTCCGATTTATACAGCACGTGGGTGGAAAGACAAGCGGCGCGGCGGTGCGCAGCCTCGGGGCAGAGTCGGGCGGCGTGCGTCTGACGCTGCCGTCCGGCCTCGACCGCAACGTCCAGACGGGACGGGCGATGGTGCTCCTACTCCTTCACGGTGAGGTCGATGCCGTCGAACCACTTCTTCGACATGGCCGTGAGGGCACCGTCCTTGTGCAGCTGCCGGACTGAGTAGTCGAGGAGCTCCAGCCAATCCGCCTCCTCCTGCTTGGTGGCGAACGCGAGGTGCTCGTAGGACAGAGGCTTGCCGGAGAACTCGAGCGGCTGACCGGACCGAATGGCCTGCTGGCCGATCTGACCCGCGGTCATCACGAAGTCGAGCTTGCCCTCGGCGAGGTCCTGGAGCGCTTCCGCATCGGTCGCGTACGTCTTCACGACAGACTCGGTGTTCTCCTTGAGCCACGGGTAGAAGACCGTGGCGGCACCCACGCCGACGTTCCTTCCGGCGAGGTCGGCGGGGCTGGTGATCTGGACGCCGCCCTTCGCCACGAAGATCTGACCGATTGTGTAGTAGTACGGATCGGTGAGGCCCAGGACCTTCTCGCTCTGGTCCGTGATGGCGATGGAGTCGATAGCCACGTCGTACTTGTCTCGTTGAAGGTCGGCGGGGATCATCTCCCATACCGCGGTCCTCAATTGGACGGTGAGGCCCAGGATCTTGCCCACCTGCTCGGCGACGTCGACGTCGAAGCCAGCAGGCTTGCCGGTCTTCTCGTCGAGCGAACTCTGCGGCGGGTAGTCGGCGTCGACGGCGACGATGACGCTGCCCCGATCGACGACCGCCTTGGCCAGCCCGGTGGGCGCATGGCCCAGGATCGCGCGCGCGCGCTCGGCTGCCGAGGCCGGCAACGGGCTGCTGCTCGACGCGTTCGGGCTACTCCCGAAGAGGCTGCAGCCGGCGGCGAACGCCGTCACCGCAATCGCGACACCGAGGAGCAGGACCGCCGGGAAGTGGGTCTTGCCCACGCTCATGGTCTCGTCCTTTCCACTTGGCTTCGTCTAGGTGTTCTACTCGGACCCACCGGGCCGGACCCGCCGCGGGCGCGGTGCCACGATCGAACGAGACGCGCCGTGCCGTGATCCCCTTCGCGACCAGTGACTCCCATTAACCCAGCACGTGGCCCAAAAGACAATCGAAGACGCAGGATGGCGCGATTCGACCCGGTCAGTCGACGCCGGCGAGGCGGCGCAGCTCGGCGTCGACGGCGGGCTCGAGCTTCGGCGGCTGGTGCTCGGCCGCGATCCGCGCCACACGCTCGTGGGCGCGGTCGAGAGCCGTCTCGCGGCCGCCGGCGCTCCAGTAGCGGTGCGGCTGGTCGTCGATCAGAGAGAGGCCGGCGGCCGGCGCAGCCGCCCCTCCAGCCGATCCGCCGATGCTCGAGAGGTCGATGCCGTGGGCGATCGTGCGCGCCCGCGTGAGAGTATCTGCGGCCAACGCCATCTCTTCGTAGCTGAAGATGCGGCCGCCCGAGACCATGCCCACGCCGGTGAGCAGGTCCACGCCGCAGGCCAAGGAGAGATACGTGGTGGTCGCGTCGTCGAGGGCGGACTGCCAGCACGGCAGCTTGGCGCCGGACGAGTTGACGCCGCACTGGGTGGGCAGGCCGTAGAACCGGCCCACGTCCCCGACTGCCGCGCCCATGATGGTGTCTTCGGGGGCGCCCCCCGTGAAGTCGCCGGTCTTGAGATCCATCACGCTCGGGATGAAGCAGATGAACAGCGGCGCGCCCGGAAAGGCGGCCTGGATCACGCACACGGCGCTGAGCGTCTCGGCGATGCCGACGACCAGGGAGCCGGCCATCGTGATCGGCGCCGTGGAGCCGCCCATGGGCATGGTCACGAAGCCGACGGGGATGCCGGCCGCCGCGAAGACAAGGCCGGCCTCGAGCGTCCCGGCGTCGTTGCCGAGCGGCGTGACCGTGCCGAGCAGCGCGCTGATGGGCGGCGCGGCGCGCAGCCGCGCGTCGCTGCCTGCCACGGCGCGCGCCATCGCTACGGCGACCTCCGCAAGCTCCCGCTCGACGACCGTCACGGTCTGCACGTGCTTGCCGGTGTTGGAGATGGCCAGGTGGAGCTCGTGCAGGCCGCGCACGTCTGCGGGGCGGTCCTGGGCGCTCACCGCCGGCCAGCAGAAATCGATCTCCGGCATGGCGTCGACGACCCGCGAGATGGTCGCCACGTCGTTCGCGGTAGTGCCGCGCTTCTCGCCGCTCTCGAGGTCGTAGATCTCGACGCAGCAGCCGTCGGTGGTCATGAGGGAGCGCTCGCCGGTGACGAGAGGCGCCGCGGCCCTGGCGCCGAGGGTCATCCTCGGCGGCGCCAGGTCGACCAGGCGCCGTACGAGCTTGGGCTGCAGCCTGACGCGCGCGCCGTCCACAGCCGCCCCCTGGGCGGCAAGCGCGGCGCGCGCCTTCTCGGACGGGATCGACACGCCGACTTCGGCCAGCACGTCGAGGGCCGCGGCGTCGAGGCGCTCGAGCTCCTCCGGCGAGAGGATCGCCAGACGGCCTGCCGTGCCGACTGTGTGGGTCAGGGCGTTCGTCATCTCCGGGTCTCCACTTCGTGCGCTTCGCGGCCACAGTACACCACCCAAACCAACGCGGCATCCGGATCGCCGACCGCGCAGAGCGGCGTGCTCTGCCCATCGGGAGGTCGCCGCAGGATCACCCGGGCGACCTCCAAGGACAGTCGCGCAAGCCCGGCATGTTTGTCGGGTCCGGAGGCGGCAGGTACCATGCCTCCATGGACCCGATGGACGACAAGACGCCCGGCGCGCGCGGCGAGACCACGCCCGAGCGGCAGACCGGGCCAGGAGCCAAAGCTCCTTCCGGCCGGAGCCGCCGGGTGCGCCGGCTGGCCGACATCCTGCTGATCGCCGGCGGGCTCGTGCTCGCCTACCCGTTCTGGTCGGCCGGGTACGCCCAGGTACAGCAGACCCGGCTCGATGCCACCTACCGCGACCACAGCGCCGTGTTCTCGGCGGTTGCGGCGGCCAACGTCGCCGCGCGCCCGCACGGCGTCCCCAAGGCGGAGATCGTGCGCCGGCTCGCCGTGCTCTTCGGCGGGCGGCTGAAGGCGGGCGACCCCATCGGGCGCCTGCGGATCCCCCTCATCGAGCTCGACCGCCTCGTACAGCAAGGCGCACGCGGCTCCGCCAGCCTCGACCCCGACGCCGACCGCGCCCTGCTCCGCAACGGTCCCGTGCACTACGGCCTCACGCCTCTGCCCGGAGCCGGCGAGCCGTTCGCCGTCGCCGGCCACCGCACGACCTACGGCGCGCCCTTCTACAAGCTCGACCGGCTAAAGCGCGGCGATCGCATCTTCCTCGACACGCCGTACGCCCGGTTCCGCTACGCGGTCGCGAAGACGACGGTGGTCCTGCCGGGCGACGTCGGCGTGCTTCGCGACCGCGGCTATGGCCTGGTGCTCACGACCTGCACGCCGCCCTACAGCGCCAGCCACCGCCTGATCGTCTGGGCTGTGCTCGAGCGCGCGACGCCCTTGAAGAAGGCCGTCACGGCTCCACAGTAGGGGCGTTCTCGGCGCCGCCCGCTGTCCCTTGCGGATGGCTCACGGGGTCGCGGCGGGCGCCGCCGGCCCGCCGGGGAAAGGCGGGCGGTCCGCGGCGCTGCCTTCGAGCATCATGACCAGCAGTTCGGCGCCGGGCGCCGCCCCGGGGTACTCCGGCGGCACGAAGGCCAGCCCGTCGGCCAGGGCCATGGAGCGCAAGATGCCCGAGCCCTGGGGTCCGGTGGCAGTGAAGCCCCATCCGCGCCCGCGATGCAGCAGCCGGCAACGACGCGCCTCGGTGCGCCCGTGAGAGCGCTTGATGGGCTCCTCCGCGGCGGCGAAGACGTAGGGACGGTAGAGGTCCTGCCGGCCCTGCAGGGCCAGGAGGGCCGGCCGCACGTACATCTCGAAGCTCACCATCGCCGCCACGGGGTTGCCGGGCACGCCGAACACGAGGGTGGCGCCGCGCGTGCCGAAGGCCAGGGGCTTGCCCGGCTTCGTGGCGACGCCCCAGAAGAGTCGCTCCACGCCGAGCTCGTCCTGCACCTGCTTCACGAAATCGAACTCGCCGACGGAGACGCCGCCGGAGGTGATGACCACGTCGTGCTCGAGCGCTTCGGCAAGCAGCCGCCGCGTCTCGTCGAGGTCGTCGCGGGCGATGCCCAGCAGGACGGGCTCACCCCCCGCGGCCAGCACCTGGCCGTAGGCCGTGAACGAGTTGGAGTTGCGGATCTGCCCGGGGGCCAAGGCCTGGCCCGGCAGCCTCAGCTCGCTGCCGGTGGCGAGGATGGCGACGCGCGGGCGGCGGGCGACTGCGACGTGGTCGCAGCTTACCGACGCCAGGAGGCCGATCTCGGCCGGGCCGAGACGGGCGCCGCGCGGGAACAGGACGTCGCCGACGGCGACGTCCTCGGCGGCGCGGCGCACGTTGGCGCCCGGCTGCACCGGCGGCGCCACGACGAGCGTCTCGCCGTGCTGCTCGGTGTACTCCACCTGCACCACGGTGTCGACTCCCGGCGGCAGCGGGGCGCCGGTCATGATCTTGGCGGCCTCACCGGCGCCGACCTCTTCGCCGACCCAGCGACCGGCGGGTATGTCCACGACTACGCGGAACTCGCGGCGGCCGGCCGCGAGCTCGGCGCCGCGCACCGCGTAGCCGTCCATGGCCGAGTTGTCGAACGACGGCACGGCTTCGGGCGAGACTATCTCGGTCGCTGTAGCGCGCCCGAGTGCCTCGAGCAGCGGTACCTCTTCAGCCGGTAGCGGGCGCACAGCGCCGATCACGGTGTCGATGGCTTCGTGGATACTGATCACGTGGGTCTCCAGTGCTAGTGCAGTCTCATCTGCTTACGCATCTTAGTAAACTCCGGGGCCACGCGGCCCGATTCTCTAGGGCGAGAGAGGCGAAAAGGGAGACGCCCAGTGAGTCCACAGGATTCCGAGAACCGCGCGGACCGCGACGTGACAGGGACACGCAGGCGCCGCCTCACCGCCTTGCGCGACTTGATCATGCATCGCGTCTACGACGTCCCCGCGGAGGAAGTCGCGGCGAGCATCATCCGCGATGCCATCGTGGTCGCCGCCCCCGCGCCCGGGCAACGGCACTAAAGACCGCGAGGCCCAGCGCCGCGCCGGCGACGTCGACGAGCGCGTCGCCGAGCTGGCAGTCGCGGTAAGGCAGCGGCGCCTGCACCAGCTCGATCGCCACCCCCAAAGAAACGGCGCGCGCCGCCGCGCCCAGGACCGCGCGGCGGCTGAGCCGCCAGTCGTCGAGGGCGACGGCGAGCACGAATGCCAGAAGGGCGTATGAGGCAAAGTGCCCCGCGGAGGCGAGCAGGTCGTCATGGCCCTCGGCGATGACGTGGACGGCGCCCTGAGTCGGCAGGACCCCGAAGACGACGATCGCCGCCGCCCAAACGACGGCCGCCACTCGCCACCGGCGTGGGCCCCGCATCAAGGCGCCGCGACTCGCGCCCCGCGGCGCACTCCGCCAAAGGCCTCGTCGCCGTCCTCGACGAGCACGGCCACCGAGCCCTCGTGCACGAGGATGCGCGCGGCGGCGACCACGGCATTGCCCAGCCCGAGGCAGGCATCTTGAGGAAGCACCCCACGACTGAGCAGATAGTCGAATCCTTCCAGGGAGACCAGCGCGTCGCCCCGCAGCGGCACGATGGAGACGCGCGTGCCGGCCGGCGCGTCAAGCTGCGCTTCCTCCGGCGCCGCAAACACACGCACCGTGAGCCGCGGCGCCGCCAGGCGCGCGGCGACGCCATGCACGGCCAGGCGCCGCAGGATGGCCAGGTGGCCGAGAGTGTGGTCGAGGGCGCCGAGGGCGCCGGCCAGCACCAGCTCGCCGGCGCCGCGGCGCAGCGCCACGTCCGCGGCCATCTCCCCGTCGGTGCGGTCCTTGCGCACCGGGTGGCGGACCAGCTCGACGCCCGCCGCCTCGAGGCGCTCCACGTCGGCCGCCGGCAGAGAGTCGAAGTCGCCCACCACCACGTCGGGGCGGAGCCCCCGCTCGAGCAGGAAGCGGGCGCCGCCGTCCGCTGCGACCACCATGTCGGCCGCCTCCGCCCAGCCTTGGAAATACGCAGGGTCGTCGTAGTCGCCGTCGAGAAAGACCGCGGCGAGACGCGCGCGGTCCGGCTGCGGGAGGCAGCCGCTTGCGCCGCCGGCCGCGCCGCTCACGACGGCGCCTGACGGCCACGCCCCGGGAAGGCCGCGTCGTAGGCCTTGAGCAGCGGCCAGAGCAGGAGCGTCGTGAGCAGACCCTCGGGCACCAGATACAGCAGGTTGTAGGTCGCCGCATACAGCCACGGCGCCTCCCAGCCGGGCGCGTACGCGGCGAAGAAGATGAGGCCCGAGAGAAAGTGGCAGGCGAAGCGCGCCAGCAGGGCGAGGGCCACGGCCAGGGCGAGGGAGCGCCAGCCGCGCACGTCCACGAACCCGGCCACGGCCAGCGACATGAACGCCAGAGGGTAGTCGAGGGCGGCCTGGGCCGGGTGGAAGACGAAGGCGCCCGGCAGCCCGAGCTGGAGCAGGCCGTACAGCAGGCCGGCCGTCGCTGCCGGGACCACGCCGCGGCGTACGGCGACGAAGATGATGGGCAGCAGCTCGAGACTCACCGAGCCGCCTTGCGGCATCACAAAGATGCGCACCTGTCCGAGCACGGCCGCCAGGGCGATGGCGACTCCGATCTCCGCGAGGGCCTGCACGCCCCAGTGGGCGGGGTTCAGGTTGAGCCGCGCGCGCGCATCGAGCGCGGGCGGCGCGGCTGAGGCCAGTGGGGTACTCATGGTCGGATCTCTCCCTTCGCTGGCATTACCCAGCAGCGCCCGAAGACGCCGCCACCTCAAGGGTGGTCAGGTTCGACGCGTCGGCGCTAGGAAGCGCCTTCTCAGCTCCTCTGCCAGGAGCTCCGCAGGACCTCCATAGTGTACCGCAGGCACGACGGCCGAGCCACGCCGTGTTTCACCCTGCTCGGCCGCCGTTCACAGCCCCCTGTGGAGAATGTGGATAAGAACCTTTTCCCGTGCTTTCAGGCTCACAACCGCAGTGGATAAGACGTTGACGACCCCAACTTCCCTTGACATGACGCTCACGCTCTACTCACACACGGAAACCGCCATAGAGCAGGCACTTCGTCACTCGGCCCGGAGACCGCGGAGGCTGTGGGCCCGGGTCCACGCACGAGCTCCCCGCGCGGCCGGGCCGTGCCGTCGTCCACCCTCGTGTGAAACCGCTCTTTCCACAAGACCCGCAAATTGGGCACGTCTTGGGGCTTTCGCCAGACCTCTTTCCACATATCTTGAACATCCTGTGGATAACCCCGGTGCTCCTGCTGGAGAATACGGCTTCGCGCAGCCTCTTCCAGCGTTTCAGCCGCCTCCAGCCCCTCTGCTATACTCGGCGCCCCCATGGAGTCGTTCCTCGACAGGCTGCTCGCCGACGAGAGGGCCGCCGCCCCGCAGCCCGCGACGCAGGCTGCGGCCGCAGCTACCCCCCCCGTCACACCGCCCGGTAGCCCGGGTCTCCACGGCGAGCTTCCCGCCGTCCCGCTCGGACCTGAGGCTCCGCGCATCGCGATCTACGACACCCTCACGTCACCGCCTCGCGTGGTCGCCGTGGAGGAGAAGGACCTGCCGGCCCTCATCGCCTCGCTGGCGGAGAAGACCTATCACTACTGTCGCGAGCAGGGCGGCCAGATCCCGTACACGGTGCTCCAGGAGCTCATGGAGAACCTCCTGCACGCCTGCTTCCGCGACGTCGTGATCACCGTCCTCGACAACGGACAGACCATCCGCATCTCCGACCACGGGCCCGGCGTGGACGACAAGGACCGCGCCTTCCAGCCGGGCTTCACCACCGCCACCGCGCTGCAGCGACAGATCATCCGCGGAGTCGGCTCGGGCCTGCCCGTTGCGCGCGAGTCGCTCCAGTTCCTGCGCGGCGTGCTCACGGTGGACGACAATCTCGGCGGCGGCGCCGTGTTCACCATCAAGATGCCGGCCCACGCCCCCGAAACGGCGGCCGCGCCGCGCACGCCGCAGGTCAAGCTCACCATGCGCCAGACCAAGGTACTCGTGCTCCTCATGGAGCTCGGGTCGTCGGGCCCCACGGCGATCGCCAAGGAGCTCGACATCTCCTCAGCGACGGCGTTCCGGGAGCTCGTTGTACTGCAGGACATGGGCTTGATACACTCGCTCGGCGACGGCAAGCGAGCCTTGCGCGAGGAGGGTCTTCACCTCCTCGAGAGCATCCTCTGACTGACGGTCTCAAGCATCCCCGGCGGGCCGCCGCATCCCCGGGGACCAACACGACGGGGCGCGCACGGACGACCAGCTGACACTCATCTGGGATGAGGCGAAGAAGCACCTTCGCGGCCGCCTCAACGAATCGGCCTTCCAGTTCTGGTTCGACCGCACGCTGCCGCTTGGCCTCGACGACGGCGCCTTCGTCATCGGCGTGCCCAACGATTTCGCCCGCGAGTGGATCGAGAAGCGCCTGGCGGGACAGGTCGCCGAGGCGCTCAGCGAGGTCCTCGGCGACACGATCGACGTGCGCGTGGTCGTCGACGCCCGGGCGGCGGAGCTGCCCCAGCAGTCCGCGGCGGCGGAGCCGGCGGCTGGAGTCGTGGAGCCGCCACAGCCGGCCGCCGCGCCGGCCAGGCCCCGCCGCGCCTCAGGCGCGCGCGCCGTCCAGGCCGCCAAGGCTGCCAGCGATCTCAACCCGCGGTACGTGTTCGACCGTTTCGTCACCGGCCCGCACAACGAGTACGCGACGGCCGTGGCGCGTAGCGTGGCGGAGTCACCGGCCACCGCTTACAACCCGGTCTTCATGTACGCCGATACCGGGCTCGGCAAGACCCACCTCATCCAGGCCATCGCTCACGCCGCGCTGGAGCAGCACCCGGACCTGCAGATCAAGTACGTCACCGTCGAGCGCTTCACCGACGA
>Ga0315297_10002126_pt1 | contig 12456 bp, 13 predicted proteins | sample YL17G15_0_MG_FD_203628 | JGI IMG/M metagenome (GOLD analysis project Ga0315297, IMG submission 203628) | Sediment microbial communities from Yellowstone Lake, YNP, Wyoming, USA - YL17G15_0 | ecosystem: Environmental > Aquatic > Freshwater > Lake > Sediment | place: USA: Wyoming | collected... | reverse complement strand
GTTTTCTATATCGAGACCGAGATTCCCATATTACCACCCCGACTGAATTATTGGGAAAGCTGAAGGGAGCAGGAGTTATAGAAATTCATCAGGAGTTTCAGCAGCCCATTCGTCCGGTTATATATATCAAATCAAAAAAAGAAGGCACTCACCCAATTCAGATTTTTATCCATGGCAATACTATAACTGGTGCTCACCGTGTGGATCATATTCCAACCAATCAAATTCGTTGGCACCTAGGTTCTGGATACTTTACCAGTGAAAATATCTACAAATCCATCGAACAAATCGAAGTCACTGGGATATTGAACGAAGATGAGGTTATCGTGCAATCTTCCAGCTTGACATGCATCGATCAAACTTTATTATTGCCCCTTTGGGCAGGCATACCTTCCGATGATAAAGCAAAAATTCTCATAAATTTGACCATCATGAACAAGAAAAGGTTTCTTAGCCCTTTTGGATTAAGATCATGCATTGAATTCCCAGGTTTGAGCAATGTGCCGGAAGATTTTTATAAAATTCACCTTCCTTGGATTAGCCTGATTTTGGATGGGTTGGTCCAATACGGAGAGCGGAAGAAAGCTGCAGAAATATTCACACGTCTTATGAAAGCAGTTGTTCACTCTCTCAAAACAGATATGACTTTTCATCAGTTTTATCACAGCGAGACAGGTAAGCCTCTGGGAGCGATAAATTCATTATCCGGTTTGATTCCAGTGGGAATATTTTTAAACATCCTTGGGGTAAAAATCATCAATTCTTCCAAAGTTGAGATAACCGGCAGTAATCCATTCCCATGGCCAGTCACCATAAAATTCCGTGGTTTAACTGTAGTACAGCAAGAGAAGAAAGCATTGGTCATTTTTTCAGATGGGCAAAATATTACGGTCGATAATTCGCATGCTCAAATAATCAACATCGGAAAGCCGGAATAGAGTAGCGTTAATATTTATTGAAGGAGTAGATCCATTTTACACCATAGAATTTATGTAGTTTTAAGTTCCATCAATCAGATTGTCTATCTTCGTATCATAAGCTTTTTATCCCATAGGTTTACTTGCATCCTCCATCGATTGTTTAATACCGAGTTGAATGGGAATTAGGATAATCCAGCAAAATCTCATTGCATAGTCAGTCGCTCACGCGTGGTAAATTGATATTGCAGGATATTTCTATTAGATTTAAATATATCCTTCAGGCAGCCATTTTGACTTCCATGGTATTCAAGATATAATTTATGTAAGCGTGTTTACTCCAATCGATTACTTCAAATACCAAAGTGTAGAGAGGAAAACAAATGGAGTGTAAACTTAATCCCGATGATGTACGTATTTTCAGCGGACGTTCTCATCCAGAATTAGCAGCATCTATCGCCTTTCATCTAAACATTCCCTTGGAATCGACACATTTTTCTCGCTTCAGTAACGACAATTTATATATTCAACTTGGCGCAAGCGTTCGCTCACGTTCAGTTTATATCGTGCAATCGATGATCCCTCCTGTCAGTGATCATCTTCTCGAGTTACTAATGATGTTGGATATTGCACGAGGAGCAGGCGCAAGAGAGATCCATGCAATCATCCCTTATTTCTCCTACGCTCGTTCTGATAAAAAAAATGCTCTCCGAATTTCCATTACCGCACGCTTGATTGCTGACCTCCTGGAAACAGCTGGAGCAACTCATGTCATGACCATGACCCTCCACTCACCACAGGTTCACGGCTTCTTCAGGATACCTACTGATCCTTTGACTGCCCGAGGTATATTTGTAAATCACTTGCACGAGCTCCAGCGGACCGAGAAGTTTGATGGTACCAATACTATCGTAGTTGCCCCGGACTATGGTCGGGCTGGATCTGCAGCCCGGCTGGCACATCATTTTAATTTACCCTCCATATCTGCTGAAAAAACACGCATTTCAGACACAACAGTACTAATTGGTGATTTAATCAATAAGCAGGTTGCTGGCTTCGAACGCGCGATTATTTATGATGATGAAATTGCCACCGGTGGATCAGTCATTACTTTAAGTCGTTATTTGGTGCGTAGTGGAATTAAAGAAATTTATACCGTATGCACACACGGTCTTTTCTTCAGGGATGCATTACCACAATTAATATCCATCCCGCAAATCACCCATATCATTACCACCGACACTGTGCCAATACCAATTGCCAAACGACCGAAAATTTTGACCGTATTATCAGTGGCGCCCCTTATTGCAGATGCCATCTTTCGAAATTACACTCGACAATCAATTGGTCCCCTATTCGATTTTGGAGATGAAGACTGAAATTATTAATTGAAAGAAATATACAAAACTACTCATGGAATTCCTCGACCTGATAAGACATTACATCTAGCTTCTTTCTCCGCCATAAATCAGCAGGCGCGCCCATTTTCATACATAATTCTTTGAGGAATTCTTCAGGTTCTGGTATTTTCTCCCATACCTGTGGTAAGAAAGTAGCTCGTCGCATTCCATCTCGCAATACAACTCCATCAATATTCGGCCGTAATATTTTCAACAATTCAGCAGGGTTTTCATATTTTAATATCTTAGGACGAGTGAGATACGATATTTCTATCTCGATTTCCTTAATTTCCTTGGCTTGAACCGGTGGAAATCGGTAATCTTGAAACGCTGCAGCAATTGCATGTTCTCTTACATCGTCAACTAAACTTTGATAGGGCTCCAGCGCACCGACGCACCCCCTTAAATATCCATGGTATGTAAGTGTTACAAAGCATGCCCCTTCTTCTCTTAACAATGGTGATAATGGACTCGAATCCAGTGATGGAACTGAGATGCCATTAATGGAATTCTCGATAGATTGTCGCGCTAATGACAATAAAAACGATCGATCTGTATCAGTGAGCTGTTGTTCTGGCACCATAAATGCACTCTCCACATAATGTGCTTACAACTACCTACAATATACAATTCGATTCATACATCGTCAAGTACTTTTGACACACAAAACACTTGTCATCTCTTAATAATTAAGGTAGTATCAGGCTAATGAATAAAGAAACCACCTCTTCCTCAGGCGATTCTGTTCAAAACACAACTTCCACTCCTAAAAGTAGCTCGGGTGGAATATTCCGTCAACTGCAAATTGTAATAGCCGTAGCGTTCGTCATCGCGACCCTATTCACTGCTTGGACTGAGCCAGGATTACTGCCAGGGGGATTGTCAGAAAAGATATCCAATGCGCTCTCCATTCAAAGAGCAACACCGCAATCTGAATGGCCAACTTCAACTCCCCGTGTAAACCCACGCATTGGGATTGTCGCGGGTCATTCCGGTAATGATTCTGGTGCCGTGTGCTCAGATGCTTTGGGTGGTTATCGCGAGGTCGATATTAACCTTAATGTGGCAAGTTTGGTTAAAGAAAAACTCGTTGCTCAGGGTTATGATGTCGATCTATTGGCTGAATTTGACCCAAGATTAACCGGATATCATGCCCTCGCCTTAGTTTCCATTCACGCCGATTCTTGTGAATATATAAATGATCAAGCTACCGGTTTCAAGGTAACTGAATCCTTATCGACCAAATACCCCGAACAGGCGAAAAGATTAACTACATGCTTGCGCACCAGGTATACATCAATAACAGGTTTAGAATTCCATTCAGGCAGTGTAACTGGAGACATGACAAACTACCATGCTTTTAGTGAGATAAGCACTGATACTCCTGCTGCAATCATTGAAACCGGCTTTATGAATTTAGATCGTGAAATCTTAACCCAACATCCAGATGTCATAGCCGATGGAATAGCTTCTGGGATCCTTTGCTTTGTCCGTAATGAAGATGTTAGCTCAACCCAGGTACCATGATTGACAATGCAGATTCCCTTCATAAGGCACTTGAGAATGCCCGGATTTCTTACCGTCAGGGTGATCATTCTAAAACTAGATATTGGGCAAGATTAGCTGCGAGTATTGATCCAAATGTAGAAGAGCCGTGGTTATGGCTTGCAGCTGTGTCTTCACCTCGTGCCAGCGTGGCATACCTTGAAAATGCATTATCGATTAATCCTCATAGCCAACGTGCCAAACAGGGAATGCATTGGGCGATTAAACGTGTTAGGCTACTATCAACTCCACAACTACGTACCACGACCCCTGCAAAACCCCCTATAATTTCTTCCCAAACAATCTCTGAAACAAAATCACCAGCCAAAAAACATATCAGTTTTCATTTGTGGGTATTAACCTTGATATTACTGGTAGTTATTACCAGCGCTTTAGTCTCACCTGCGATGGGTTTTTATTTTAATTCGATATTTTCTGGTCCAGAAATATTAATGGCTGACCGAAACGGTCTAATAAAAGCATCAAATACGCCTACTCCGAGCAATACACCGACCATTACCCCATCACCAACCCCAACCGAAACCCCTACTCCAACACCTACTGATACTCCAACCCCAACGCCAACTGATACATCAACACCAACCTTTACACCTTATCCAACCGATACTCCATATCCGACCGACGAACCCGTTTATGAGGAGCCCCCCCCACCGGGAGGCGGTGAACGGTGGATTGACGTGGACTTATCCAACCAGATAACTTACGCTTATGAAGGAGATGAAATTGTAGCTTCATTTCTTGTTTCTACAGGTACATGGCAGTATCCTACCGTCACGGGTCAGTTTCACATTTATGTGAAATACGTTTATGCGGATATGGCTGGACCAGGTTATTATCTACCTGATGTCCCATATGTTATGTACTTTTATGACGGGTATGGATTGCACGGTACCTATTGGCATAGTAATTTCGGTACTCCAATGAGCCATGGATGCATCAATTTAACCATTCCAGATGCTGAATGGCTTTTCTATTGGGCAGATGTCGGTACTTTGGTGAATATCCACGAGTGATGAGGATGCGGAATCATCTCATTGCTTCTCAATCGATTACTCGACGGGAATTCATTAAATTAGGAGGAATGGGGATTGCAGCAGCGCTTGGGTTTGTTATCCCTTCCTCGAGGAATTTATCTCGTCTTCTTGGTCATAATATTTTTTTAAACATTCCAGATAGTATTTTTGATGATATTAATAAAGTTGAAGTATTGCCACCAAATCAACAAGGACGCGTTTTAGATGCATCCATAAACGTTTATGACATACCATCATTCAATGGTACCCGAGTGAACAATTATTGGCGTGATGGAATCCTCTCAATATCTGGTGTTACGATAGGGAAGTCTGAAGATTCGTTTAATTTGGTTTGGTATAAAGTGGGTGGTGAAGGCTATGTCCACTCTGGTGCAATCCAGCCGGTTTTCACCATGACCAATCCTGTCATATCTCAAATACCTCGGGAAGGCGCACTGGCTGAAGTGACAGTTCCATTTACTGACGCTCATTGGGATCCAGGTATGGATGAACCGGTTGCCTATCGTTTTTATTATGCGACAACCTATTGGGTGTTGGAAATCGTTCAGGATACTGATGGTAATCCGTGGTACGGTGTTCGGGATGATAAATGGGAATATATGTTTTATGTTCCTGCACAACATCTGCGCTTTATCCCAGCGGATGAATTAAAACCCATATCTGGTGATGTTCCTCCACATAATAAACGAATTGAGGTCCATATTCCTGAGCAAGTAATGATTGCCTATGAATTCGACCAACCGGTGTTCATGGCAAGGGTTGCATCCGGAGCAGTATTCAGTAACGGAGATTATTCCACCCCCACCGGCAGACATATGACGTTTCATAAGCGTGCTTCCCGTCATATGGCACGTGGTAACCTTGCTGCTAATGGTTACGATTTACCTGGTGTCCCCTGGAACTCATATATCACCGAAGATGGGGTTGCATTCCATGGAACTTACTGGCATAATAATTTTGGTAGGCCGCGCAGTCATGGTTGCATCAATCTGACGCCTCAAGCATCTAAATGGGTATATTTATGGACGAAGCCTGATGTTCCACCAGAGCAGGAAGGAATATACGAACATACGGGAACTACTGTGGATATTATTGGATGAAACAGAAATTAGACCAAATTTCTATGGATACTGTTTTTCAATACGATCGGTATCAATTATAACAAACGGATATTACACTAATCGGAATCCTATGTATATTCTCCGAAAGAAAATTGGGTACTAATCCATAAAAATATATTCAATGACTCAATGTATAAATCCAAATATATACGGATGAATCTAAAAGCCGGTAAATATTAAATATAATAATAGTCAGTTGTGAAAATTATGGCATATAAACCACTCTTTCAAGGTTTGATTTTTGATGAGAATGATCAACCAGTTGATGTAACCACTGTTGGGGATGAGCCCTGCTATGTGGTAGATGATTCCGGATTTCATCGTCATATATCATCAGAATCGGTAGATCGCCAGGTACTAATGATGATGGGAAATATGATTGAAGGGCATGAAGATGAACTTGCAAATCAAACAGCAAAAATGCTTGGTCAGGATGACATCTTTTCAAAAGCATTAATTGAAAATCAGCTCAAAAACCTGGAGCAGCAATTTGAAGCAGTGCTTAAAACAGGGATTCCGGAAGAAGGTCGCGCTTATATGGGTATGATGGGGTTTCGCATCAGGATCAATGTGCATGGTGAAGTACTTGAAGTAACCCAGCCAGGGACGATTGCCCCGGAGGACGAATAAAGTAGAATATATATGGCGTCTGAATATATAAAGACAGTAACTGAATCAGATTTTGAATATGAGGTGATTGCTTATTCCAACCAGATTCCAGTGATCGTAGACTTCTGGGCAGAATGGTGTCGCCCATGTAAAACTCTCACCCCAATGCTGGAGAAATTGGCGGAAGACTCACAAGGTACGTTCCGCCTGGCAAAGGTAAATGTCGATGATAATCCGAATCTTTCTCTGCGCTTTGGTGTACGTAGCATCCCGAATGTAAAAGCGTTTCGTGATGGTCATCTTGTCTCCGAATTCCTGGGTTTGCAACCTGAACCCCGAGTGAAAGAGTTCATTCGAAACCTGGCTCCAAGTCAAATTGACTTATTACTTGAAAAAGGTCAAAGTCAACTAGAATCTATGAACTGGCTTGACGCAGCCAACTCATTTGACCAATTCCTGGCTAAATCGCCCAATCAACCTGCGGGATTGTTGGGTTTATTAAAATCAAGCCTGATGCAAGGGCTCTTTCCAGAAGCGAAGCAGATTATGAATGAGTTTCCTCCCAGTCAGGAGTTTGCTCATATGGAGCTGCTCCATCCGCTATTCGACGCTTTATCGCGTGAAGAAATCAATCAACCTATCGATGATGACATTCTTGATGCAGCGTACCGTAATGCTTTGCGCTTAATGATGCGGGGAAATTTACCAGCTACAATGGATGGTTTGATGGATATCCTTCGACAAAATAAACATTATCGCTATGATGAAGCAAGAAAAGTGCTACTTGGCTTGTTTGAGGTGTTAGGAGATAACCACCCTCTTACTCAGCAGTACCGGCGAGAACTTGCCATGGTGTTGTTCTAACCCCAAAATATGTTAAGGTGTATTGAATTATCAATACACCTTTTACAAGCACGATAACTAGGCACTTTTTGTCTCGGTAGCTTTCCAATCAGGTGCTGCACGCTGAAGCTCAATCCGCGAAACTTGATTTGACTTTCCGCAATGTGGGCAATGGACGTTATAATGCCCTTGATGCTCGCTTTCCAGTTGATCTAATGCAGCATGAACAACAGCCTTATCTAGGCCAAACGGACGGTGACAATGTTGACATCGAATTTGCATACAACCATTCCTTTCTGGTAAGGATATACCATGACAAGATTCTACACCAAAACCGGAGATGATGGTTATACCGGCCTGCTCGGTGAAGGAAGGGCTCCAAAGTATGATCGACGGATTGAGACGATCGGAGCCATCGACGAAGCAAATGCAGCTATTGCCCTGGCGCGCACGTTGAGCTTAGCCCCACAAACCTCAACCATCCTCTTGGATGCGCAAAGAGATTTGTATCACATCATGGCAGAAGTGGCAGCGACGCCTGAAAATTCTCCCCGTTTCCGAAAAATTACTGCTGAAAGGGTTAGCTGGTTGGAAACCCAAATCGCTGACATCAGTTCACGGGTGAACATACCTGAAGAATTTATTGTACCTGGTGATTCAAAGGCGGGTGCTGCCATCGATCTTGCCCGTACGATCGTGCGGCGCGCTGAGCGTCACATTGCCCGTTTATTGCACTCGAAGAGACTCGAAAATCGTGAGTTGCTGCGTTATATGAATCGATTATCTTCGTTATGCTTTGTGCTCGAATTGCTGGAAAATCAATCCGCAGGAAGCTTGTATACTACATTAGCCAAAGAATGATCTAATGTCTTTATTTTTATAATTTATAAAGAGAGCGTGGGCATACACGCTCTTTTTATATAACCTATGGATGTTTTAACCGCCGCCAGCTAGAGCAGCATCAATGGCGGTTTTTAAATCATCGTATGTGGGTATATATCCAGGTGAAACGAGTGTGCCGTTCAGAAATACACTGGGAGTGCTGTTAATCCCTAGAGAAATTCCACTTTGGTAATCTGCTTCGATATCCGCGGAATATTTATTGGACCTGAAGCATTTATTAAAAGCAGTCATATCCAAACCAAGCGATTCAGCAAATGCCTGCAAGCGCTTATCAGCAAAGGATCCCCCATTTTCAGCTCCTTGATTTGCGAACAGAATAGCGTGATAATCCCAGAATCGTTCTTGTTCCAAGGCACACATGCTGGCATTGGCAGCCTGATGAGACTCTTTCGTAATTGATCCTGAGTCTATGAAAGGCCATTGCATAAATTCGTAATAAACCTGTCCGCTGGAGATATATGTACTTTGCATCAGTTGTGCTTCAACTTGGTCGGTAAATTCCTTACAAGCAGGGCACTGAAAATCCTCATATACCTCGATTTTAACCTTGGCATTAGGGTTCCCAATAGTCTTTCCATTTTCCATGGGACGTGCAACAGGCGTAATACTAACAAAGCTACCGGCAGGCTTTAATGAGTTATAGACCGTTGGTGATATTAATATTATTATGACTAAGCCGATAAAACCTCCCACCCATAAAATTGTTTTCATCCGCTGCTGGCGTTTTTTCTTCGTCCGTTGAGCTTTAATCGCATCACGCTTGCTTATGGTCATCCAAGTTACTCCTGGTTAAAATTTAGTCAAGCCTGAATTTTCCCACGAGAATCCATGTTTGTCCAGTATTAATGATTATTACAGCGCAAGCAAATGCGCATCAAGCCAATTGCGTAGATACTCGAATACTTGTTCTTTCTCTGGCTCATTATGAACTTCATGGAACAAGCCGGGCCATATTTTTAATGTACAATCGCCTTTGATCTTGCCCGCAAATTCAATGCTTCCTTCAACGTACCCAAGTTGGTCTTTCTCACCATGCATGAATAATACTGGCAATGTCCATTCGCTTGCATGTAGATCATTCCAGGCGATCACATCCAACGTACCTTTTCCAAATCCGGCTGTAACTCGGTCATGAACCATCGGATCATTCTCATATTTTGTAACGATTTCTGGATCTCTTGAGATGGTTGAGGGGATTAAACCGCTTGCCATACTAAACTTTGGCATTAAAGCCCCGAGGGTCTTAGCTAAGATGACCTTGCCCTTCTGTTCTTGTATAGAGGTATTGTTTGCTAATGCAGTGACGACAACACCCATCAACTTTGGTTTATTTTGTAATACATAATTACTGACTATTAAGCCCCCGATGCTATGACCATATAAAAAGCATGGCAAATCTGGATATCTATTAGCACTTTCTTTTAATAATAAATCAGTGTCTTTAAGATATTCATTGAAAGAAGAGACATACCCTCTTTGTCCCCCAGATTTCCCATGCCCACGTAAATCATACGCCAGAACAGTATATCCAGCCCGGTTTAATAACCCAGCCCAATGTTCATAACGTCCACTATGCTCTCCCAGACCGTGGACCAAGCAAATTACACCTTTCTGTTCAATATCAGTCTGCCAACCTTGAAAAAATAAGCTCAATCCATCAAATGCTGTTTGTTTAAATTCATAATGTGACATATAACCTCCTCATCCAATGATATTGTGTTGATAAACTCGGTAAGATTCCCCCGTGAGTGCAAAACCTGCTTTTAAATACAATGCCAGCGAGGCAGTATTGTTTTGCTGGGTGTTGACAGTCACATGTTTGACTCCTTGGCTGCTAAATTGGCTTAATACCTGATGAAGCAATAGATAACCAATCCCATTCCCCTGCATGGATGTCTTGACTGCCAGACGAGCTAAATGCCCCCCCATCGAGCTAGAAGTGCTGCATTGGTATCCGACTATCTCATTACCAGATTCAGCCACAGTGGCCAAGGATGATTGTTGAAACGCAAGCTCCAATGATTCTAACGAATTTTTCCACACCATGCCAAAAGCGTCGTGATCAATTTTCTCAATTACTCTCAAATCCTCCAGCATCATTGGACGAATACTAATTTTTATGGATCCAGGTTCTGGAATCGGAGTTGGCCTTTCCCACATCAAAACAACAACATTATCTGTGTGCTCGAATCCGCTTCCTTCGAGTAATTCATTAAACCAACCTTGCAGTGAGATTGCAGCAACTTGTATTTTCCCAATCCGTGATAATTCTCTAAATGTCGCTTCCCACAAGAGCCTCCACGCCCGGCTAACATTGATTAGCGAATTAGCTGCAAACAACCTTATCCATGTCATTTCCGGTAGATCTGGAGGACAAGCTAATGTGGCAAATAGGTCACCGTCTTTTTCCAACAATAAATACGGTTTACTCCCTATCCAATCCAATGGTGGTTTCCAATCCAAATGTTGGTGAATATAAGACCCGAAATGAATCAGATTTTCTAATCGAGATCGATCAGTGGATAAAGCGCTGCGAATGTTGTAATCGATCTCGTCCATTTACATCAATTGGATTATTGCAGATGAAGAAGAATTTTCCCGTGAGACCAGAGATCCTCGAGCTTGTAATAATTTCTCTGTTCGGGTGAGAATAGATGTACGATGATATCCCCTGCGTCAACCAGGACCCATCCATCTCGGGGTTCACCCTCTAGGCGAACTGACCATTGATATTTCGTATGTATATACTCTATCACTGAATTGGCTAGGGCGTGTAACATGCGATCACTGGTACCAGAGCAGATGATAAAGTAGTCAGCAAATACAGCCAAGTTCTTTATATCAATCAATACCAGATTTTCGCCTTTTTTCTCCTCTAACTGATTAATAATCTCACGCGCGATTTCTAATGTTTCCAGATTTCACCTCTTTATATAAAATGTATATTAATTTTTCAATGATGAAGAGAATATTTGTGTATATACTGCGCCTGTTGGTTGCAGATCACTGCGATATAGATGTACCTTTTCCACACACGTAGCTCCCAAAAAACCGACCTTGTTCGTCTCAAGTGCTTTCGAAATCGCCTTAATATCTTGTGAAGTTGCATTTCGAGCTACTCTCCCGAGTGTTAAATGGGGTGAAAATGGCCTTTCGTCACGTACGTACCCCAACCGACCTGTGATAGCTTCAATCCCATTCTGAATTGCTGTCAACTCTGGAGGTGCTTCAACCCCAATCCAGATGATACGTGGCTGGCGAATACTCGGAAATGTTCCCGAACCACCTACACTAATATCGAATTGGCGATGACCAGAGATTTCTGCCTGGATCATATCCGTGAGAATATCAAGATTGGATAATGAAACATCGCCTAAAAATATTAAGGTGAGATGTATATTCTTGGCAGCTACCCAACGAATTGGGATATTAGTCAGCTGAGTTTTATAATTCTGCGCCACTTCATCCAACCGGCGTTGGATGTCTGCTGACAGATCAATTGCTATAAATGCTCGGATAACTGACATCCTTCAACTTTCTCACATCACGGATATCCGCACAAAGTAAGAATTCCAGTTTTATTATAATTTTCAGGCACAGATATATCTACTCTCAAAAATTTATATTCTAAATCGACTTATATTAAACGAACACAGGATTAATATTTGACGAGTAAATTAAACCATAGCACAAGTTAGGTAAGTTTGCAAGGGTAAAATCTTCAACCAGAAATCAGGGTTTATAGTGGGAGTAATCATTCTTCGTATCAAGGTCCTGGAGGACACTGGGCGTCTCCACATTTAAATAATCAATAACCTCATAATGCATATTTAGGAAATTCCGTAAGGACTGGGGAGGCAGGAGATTGAGGATATCCTTCCAAAATAATTTCTCAATTAACCATGGGTGCCCACGGTGCATCTTGTAGCTCGGTACGATAATCTTATGATGTGTTGATACGTTTCTTTCCACGATTTCTCTGACAACACGAGATTCAATCTGTGGTTGGTCACCAAGCACAATCAGAGCTGCATCGCATTCGTTCCCCAAACCACTGAGTCCG
>Ga0315297_10002125_pt1 | contig 12457 bp, 12 predicted proteins | sample YL17G15_0_MG_FD_203628 | JGI IMG/M metagenome (GOLD analysis project Ga0315297, IMG submission 203628) | Sediment microbial communities from Yellowstone Lake, YNP, Wyoming, USA - YL17G15_0 | ecosystem: Environmental > Aquatic > Freshwater > Lake > Sediment | place: USA: Wyoming | collected... | reverse complement strand
CGAAAAATAAACAGTCCTGGCTCGTCCCCCTTTTCCAATAATTCCTATCTCTAAATCTTTGGTATTATCTTTAATTTTAAACTGGTCTTGATTAAGAGCTCCTAATTCGGCCACTCGCAACCCGGTAGAAAATAGGGTCTCCAAAATAGCTCGGTCTCTTAATCCAATATTGTGCGACGTATCAGGAGTCAGCAGTAATTTTTCTACTTGATCCAAGGGTAAAAATTTAACACTTTGACCTGTTTTATCTTTTGCTAATTTTATTTTATCTGATGGAAGAGACGGGATATTTCTATCTGTAAAGTAAGTTAAAAGATTGCGTAGAGCAATTAAATAATAATTCTGAGTATTCTTTTTTAAGGGTTTACTGTTCTTTTCCGAAATAGGGAACTTTGATAAAAACACTCTGTATTTCCAAATATGGTCAGCAGTTAATTGGTTGGGCCTTAAACCCTTATTATTGGTCATTTCGAGCCATTTAATAAACTTATTGAGGTATCTGCTATAGTTTTCTTGTGTTTTGTTGGCTGCGCCTTTTTCAACCTCTAAATACTCTAAAAAATCAGGAATATGCTTTATTATTGGTTTGTTGCTTTTCTCCATAGCTTTATTAACGTCGCTTAACCTACATTGTCCGACGTTCTATACCTTAATAATAACTGGTCATCTAAGACCATGTCAAGTCCCCTACTCACAGGTAGTTCATTGGGTCTATTGTTGCGCCAATTGGCAGTAAACCGCAATATATACTTTGTTTAAATGTGAATGTATTGGACGCGTATACTCCAAAATGAAGATGGCTTCCCGTAGAATAACCCGAATTTCCTTCATAACCGATAATATCTCCCTCTTTTACCATGTCTCCCACTTTATATTTTCCAAAAACCGATAAATGGCCATAAAAGGTAGTTAGATTATAATCATGTTCAATGGCAATCCATTTGCCATATGCGCCTCTTGGACAATATTTATCCGTATCCCCCATTGCTTTAATAATTCCATTTTGAGCCGCTTTTATGGGAGATCCATATGATGATGCGACATCTAAACCATTATGAAAGCCACTCGCGTATAATTTTTTACTGTAAGGCGTATAGCCATAATATTGGGTGATTATTCCTTCATTAGGCCATGATAATAATCCTGATCTGGACTTGGGAATGCTTTCCGGGTCAAGCGTTGTTCTTAATTTTTCTTCCAGATTAAATATTTCTTCTTGAATCTGTTGTTGTTTTTCCTCTACATCTGACAAAAGCTGTTGATATTGTTTTTCTTGTCCCTTTGTTTGTTTTAAAAGATTATTTTTTTGAGCTTTTTGATTTTCTTCGATTTGTTTCTGGCCAGACAGCTGGGCGTTATAAGATTCGAGTTCTTTTTTACGGAGTTCTTCCTGTTGTTTTCGATTTTCGAGATCGGATTTTAATTCTTTTAGTGATTCAAGATATTTTTGAATATTTTTTTGAACTAATTCAACATATTGAACTTGATTAAGAAAATCAGAAAAATTTTTATTTTCTAATACAAGTTCTAAAATAGTTTTTTTATCATATTCATATAGAGTTCTTATAATACCGGCAATATTATCTTTATTTTCATCAATTTGCTGTGTTTTTTCATAAATTTCTAAGGAGAGTTCTTCAATTTGAAGGTTGGCGGTTGAAATTTTTGCCGATGTGACATTTATATCTGCACGAAGTTTTTTCACTCTTGCTTCAATCGTAGCCAATTGATTGGCTAAAGTGTTTTTTTGATCCTGAATCCCTTTCAGGCTTTCTTTATAAGTAGCTGCCTGTTCTTCCAATTGTTGTATTTCCGCCTCTTTATTTTTAATTTGTTGATTTAAATCATCAAGTAATGATGCTTTTGCCGTTGAGATAACAGAAAAACTCAATATAAAAATAATAAAAAAAACAAAAATTTTGATATTGTTTCTCAAATGTTGCATATTATTAAAGTATTGCCTGTGCGAATCTTATTCTTTTAATAGTTTTTTCTTTTCCTAAGATTTCTGCAATTTCAAATGGGCCAGGTGATTTATCTCGCCCGGTTAATGCGACGCGCAAGGGCCAAAGTATTTTTCCTCTATCACCTGTTTTTTCAGCTTCTATTATTAAAATCTTTTCTAGATTTTTAGCAATAAAATCTTTTTCTTTTATTTCGGATAATATTGACTCTAATTTATTAAGAGTTTCCTGTATTTCTTTTTTAGTCATATTTTTCCATTTGAGTAATTCTGGATTATATTTTGGCTCCCTGAGAAAAAATTCAGTTAGTTCCCCTGCTTCGGAAAGCTTCTTCATTCTTCCTTGCTCTAGGGAAAGTATTTTTAAGAGCAATTTATTATTAAAACTCGGCTTTATTAAGCCATTTTTTATTAGATATGGTGCGCATGCTTTTGTTAATTTTATAATAGGCATTTGTCTTATATAATAACCATTAAACCAATCTAATTTTTCAATATTGAATACTGCCGCACTTTTTTGTATTTTTTCTAAGGAAAATTCTTTAGTTAATTCCTTAAGATCGAATAGTTCCCGGTCATTACCCGGATTCCACCCTAGTAAAGCCATGAAATTGATTAAGGTTTCGGGTAAATATCCCTGTTCTTTGTATTCGGAAAGAGAAGTTGCCCCATGTCGTTTGCTTAATTTCGATTTATCCGGCCCCAGGATTAAAGGCACATGAGCAAATTGAGGTATTGGTAGCGCTAAAGCCTCGTAAAGTAAAATTTGTTTTGGCGTATTAGAAATATGATCTTCGCCCCTGATAACATGGCTAATTTTAGTATCGTAATCATCAATGACTACGGCAAAATTATATAATGGCGTTTTTAAGTCCTTAGCAATCGAGAAATCACCAAGCAAACTTGAATCGAATTCCACCTTGCCTCGAATTAAATCATTAAATATTATCTTTTTATTTGGCGGTCGAAATCTAATAATTCCTTTGACTTTTAACTTTTGACTTTTAACTTTTGACTTTCCATAGTGTTCGCAAATATGTATTGGCGCTTCTTTTTTTTCTAATTTTTCTTTTTTTTCTGTTTCTAATTCTTTTTCGCTATGATAACAATAAAAGGCCTGACCTGAATCTAGAAGTTTTTTTAAATATTTCGTGTAATTTTCAATCCGCTCGCTTTGTTTATAAAATTCATCCCATTTAAATTTAAGCCATTTTAAGCCATCGATTATATCTTTTTCATATTTTGGGTCAGAACGTTCCAAATCGGTATCTTCTATGCGTAAAATAAATTTACCGCCATATTTTTTGGCGAATAAATAATTAAATAAGGCCGTCCTGGTAGTTCCTATATGAAGCGGTCCGGTTGGTGACGGGGCAATTCTAACTCGCGGTTTTTTAAATTTTATTGGCATAATTTAAAATTTCTTCGGCTATTTTTTGATTTGTTTCTGGTTTATAAAATGATTTTGCTTTTTTCCCCATTTCTTGCGCTTTTTGAGGGTTGTCAAGGATGCCAAAAATTGCATCCAAAAACATGTTGATTGTAAGATTGTCTTCCTCCAAAATGATTGCTCCGCCAGTTTTTGCCAAAGCTTTAGCATTTTCTATTTGATGGTCTGAGGCCGAATTAGAAAGTGGAATTAAAACGCTAGGTTTGCCATTGGCCGATATTTCAAAGATTGCGCCCGCACTAGTTCGATTCACAATAACATCCGATATTGCATAAGCATGTTTTAATTCTTGTTCTTCCAAGAAGGGATAAAGGTGATACATTTTTTCCACCTGGCCATGAAACATTTTTTCTGCTTCGGCTTTTGCTAATTTAAAATTGTTTTCTCCAGAAATATGAATAACTTCACATTTTTCTAAAAGGCGCGGCAATGTATTAATAACTATTTCATTAATCCGTCTGGCCCCTTGCGATCCGCCCATAATTAGCACTACCGGTTTACCGGAATTTAATCCAAATATTTTTTTTGCTTCTTCTTTATTTCCTTGAATTATTTCTTCTCGAATAGGATTTCCAAGCACAATTGTTTTTTGAGAAGGAAAATATTTTTTAGCTTCTTCAAATGAAACAATAATTTTTTTGGCAAAGCGGGACACTATTTTATTGGCTAAACCGGGCACGATATCTGATTCGTGAATTATAATCGGAATCCTATAAAGCCATGATGCAAATACTACCGGCCCGCTTCCATAGGCACCTTTAGCGAATACAACATCGGGCATAAACAAAAATACATGCCAGAGAGATTGAATTAGACCAATAGGAATTTTGAATACATCAATAAAATTAAGCGCGCTAAAATAGCGACGAAACTTTCCAGTAAATATAAATTTACACTTTAAATTTTCTTTTTTAAATGCGCGGTTAGCAAAACCATCCGTTCCAATATATAAGAATTTGACATCTTGATTATATTTTTCAATAGTTCTTTTGACTGCGAGTATTGGATAGATGTGGCCGCCAGTGCCACCGCCTGTAAAAAGTATTTTCATATGGTGTATTTTGAAATATTGATTAGAATTCCTGCGCTAATCAATGATATTATCATCGACGAGGCGCCATAGCTTATAAAGGGTAAAGTTATCCCCGTTAAAGGAATAAGCCCGCTTATTGCACCGATATTAATAAAAGCCTGAATGAAGAACCAAAATGCGATGCCCATAGCAGTTAATTGGGAAAATCTATCCGGAGCATTTTTGGCTATCTTAAATCCTCGGATAGTTAATAGTAAAAAAAGCGCTATTAATGCAGTTGCTCCAATAAAACCCAGTTCTTCGGCAGCAATGGCAAATATAGAATCACTCGCTGGAGAAGGAAGATAATTAAATTTCTGCCTACTATGAGCTAACCCAACCCCAAAAATTCCGCCTGAACCAATAGCTATCAGGGCTTGTTTTAATTGATAACCAATGCCTAATGGCTCTAGGTTCGGATTGAGAAAAACCAATAAACGATTCATTCTATAGGGAGCTATTTTTATAAGCGTAAATAAAAGAGTCAGACCTGATAGCATAATAAGAAAAATGTGGCCAATTTTTGCTCCTCCCACAAAAAATACTGCGATGCCAATTAAAACTATCACTCCCAGTGTTCCGATATCCGGTTGTTTAATAATAAGAATGGCTATCAGTCCCATTATTATTAAAAAAGGCAAAGTGCTTTTAGAAAACTTTTTCATCTCAGCGCTTCTATTTTCCAGCCAAGCAGCGAGATAAATAATAAATCCCAGCTTGACTAATTCCGACGGCTGCAAAGGAAAAATTTTTAAATCTATCCACCGTTTTGCACCGCTATAACCAAAACCTAAACCTGGAACAAAAACTAAAATTAGAGCAATGATAGAAATTCCCAGAATTGGCAGCGCTAATTTTTTCCAAAACGTATAGGGAATTCTCCCAACTACAAAGAACATAATAAGGCCTATTCCCACCCCATAGATTAATTGATGAACAAAATAATAATAAGGCTTACCAAAACGTTCTCGCGATATTTCCGTTGAAGCGCTAGATAAAATTATTAAACCAAGACCTATGAGAATAAATATTACAAAGAGTAAAATACGGTCGGGTTTATGAAGGTCTATATTTTTTCTTCTAATAATTTGATGCATTTTTGAAATTGTTCTCCCCTATCGAATTCATGTTTAAATAATCCAAAACTTGCACAGCCAGGGGAAAGAAGTACGATGTCGTTTCTTTCTGCCATTTTACTCGCTATTTTGACTGCTTCTTTCATGTTTTTCGCCATATGGGTGACCAGCCCGCTTCGCAGCGAGGCGAGCCGTAGGCTGATTAATTTCTGAGTCGCTGTCCCCGGAAGAAGAATCAAGGATTTTACTTTTTTATGAATTATTCTCGCTAATTCCTTAAAATTTAATTTTTTATCTGTTCCGCCAGCAATAAGAATAATTTTCTTGCCAGGAAAAGAATTTAAAGCAGCTATGGTTGCCTCTGGCGTTGTGGCTGTAGTATCGTTATAATATTTAACTCCGGAGATTTCTCTGATAAATTCCAATCTTCCTGCTATGCCCTTAAAATTAATGAGCGTTTTTTTAATTAAATCCGAAGGAACTTTAAAAAGTTTTGCGACAGCCAGAGCTGCCGATATATGCTTTAAATTATGCTCCCCTCTTATATGTATATATTTTGAATATCTGAGCGCCTGTTTTTTAAAGTAGTATATTACTCTGCCTTTAGATTCTCTGGCAAATTTAGAAACAATTTTATCATCATGATTTAATATCAAAATATCGTCTGGTTTTTGGAATTTAAAAATAATTTTTTTGGATTTTATGTAATCTCTTATTCCTTTATAACGATTTAAATGATCCTGCATTATATTGGTAATTACTGCTATATGCGGGCTTATTTTGTGCGGTTCAATATCTTCAAGCTGCCAGCTAGATAATTCCAAAACCACGATGGTGTTTTTAGTAATTTTAGGAAGTTCTTCTAAAACCGAAGTGCGAATATTCCCAGCTAAAATAGTTTTATACTTAGTTTTTAAAATCTCATAAATTAAAGTTGCGGCGGTTGATTTGCCTTTTGTGCCAGTAACTCCAATTATGTTTTTAGAAGGACAGAGTTCAAAAAATAATCCGATATCGGTTTCTATAGGTATTTTATTTTTTTTGGCAATTTTTAAATATTCCGAATTCCTGGGAACGCCGGGATTTTTAATAATTAAATCAGCATTTTTAAAATCCCTTACTCTGTGTTTCCCTAAAATATATTTAATTTTACCTGCCTGCCGGTAGGCATGGTATTTTTTTAGTTTCTCAATCGATTCTTTTAATTCTTTTTTGGTTTTTAAATCAGTTACCAGTATTTTTGCGCCTTGTTGAGCCAAAAATTTTACCACCCCCACTCCCCCGCCGTGAAGCCCAAGGCCCATTACTGTCACTCTTTTATTTTTAAAATCTTTTATCATTTATATCTGCGAAAATCCAATTAACCAGTTATAGAAAAAATTACATAATAAGGGCGAAGTTTTATTTAAATAAAGATAACCTAATATTTCGCGAAAACGAGTAAGTTCCCGGCGATTATCTTGCCATTTATTGCCATTTAAAGTTAAATCAACTAATTGAAACGCTCTTTCATAGCAATCCTGGACTTTTTCGAAGTCTTCTTTGTCAAGCCAATGACTAGCCCTGGAAAATTCCGAGGCAATATTTAAAATCTGATCTCTTTTGGAGATTTCGTTCCATTTTTCTTGAGTTAACGTTTTATGTAATTTGTTCATCTGAATTTAAAAGTAAATTTTCAACTATTTGTTTTATTTTGTTTTTTATTTCATTATTCTCTATTTCCATTTTTCGGTTATTCTGTTCGGGCCTGATATTAATCAGGGCGACATATTCAATTCGATTTTGGGGATTTTCAAAAAGATAAAAGTTTGCTCCCCAAAGATTTTTTGCTTCCGAGCCATCACTTAAAAGTTTTTCCATTGCATCAGCATGAAGCTCTCCGCCGGCAGCAATAATCTTTTTTTCTATATCTATCACAATCTTAAACATGTCCCCAAAAGATTCTTGGGCGATTTTTTTAATCTCATCTTGTAAAATTTTTTCCTTAATAATTTTAATTTCCATAATTTATATTATGATTTCCTCAGCACCCTCCCTGCCATTTCGCCAGTATATTTGCCGTTGTTTATAGCGATTTTGCCGTTAATGATGACATAATCAATGCCTTCGGGATATTGAAATGGATTCTCAAAAGTTGCTTTATCAATAATGGTTTCTGGATTAAACACAACAATATCGGCAAAATTTCCTTTTTTAATCACTCCCCTATTCTTTAAACCAATCTTTTGGGCTGGACCGCCGGTCATTTTATAAATTGCCTCTTCCCAACTCATTAATTTTTCTTCTCTTACATATTTTCCCAAAACTCTTGGAAAAGTTCCAAAACAACGGGGATGAACAAGCTCTTTTTTTCTTCTGTAATAATCAATATCATAGCCAGAACCATCTGAACTAATGAATGATAACGGATGTTTTAGGGCCAGTTTCACATTATCTTCATTTAAGGTGTCGAAAAAAGTAATCACCCGACCTTCAGAGGCAATAAGCATATTAACAATGGCTTCCTCTACTGATACGCCTTGGGTTTCTGCAATTTCAGTTATTTTTTTTCCGATAAAGGTTTTGTCAATCGGAGAAATAGCTATTATAACTTTTTCGTATTCATAGTATTTTGCTTCTTGCATTTCTCGAACAACTTTTGTTTTTATGGCTGGATCCTTAAGGCGTTTAATCATTATTTGTTTCCCGCCCTCAGCTATCCAATCTGGTAAAAGTATATATAAAACCGATCCTGTTTTTGTATATGGATACACATCGAAATTTATATTTATCCCTTCTTGTTTGGCCTTGTCTATAAACTCTATCGCCCTTGAAAAATTTGGCCAATTTTTTTTACCCATTGCTTTCAGATGAGAGATTTCAACCGACGCCTTAGATTTTTTCGCAATAGTAACAGTTTCTTGAATTGATGAAATTAATTCTTCTGCTTCGCCTCTAATATGGCTTGTATAAATACCATTTTCTTTTTTTATAATTTTGGCCAGTTTGATAATTTCTTCGGTTGGCGCTAATTTGGCATGACTATAAGCCAATCCAGTTGATAGGCCAAAAGCGCCTTCTTTAAGCGCATCTTCAAGCATTCGTTCTATAATTTTCATTTCTTTAGATGACAATTGTCTGAATTCTTCGCCAATCAGCCCCCGTCTTAAAGTAGCGTGTCCAACCAACGTGGCAAAATTAACTCCTAATTTTCTGTTTTCCAGAATACTTAGAAACTCATTCATCGTTGACCAGTTTACATTGATTTCATTTATGTCTGCCCATTTTTGAATTGAATCGACAATGTGGCCTTTAGCTAAAGGGGCAAGCGAAGAACCGCAGTTGCCACCGAGCATTGTGGTTATTCCTTGATATAACATACTGTGCAATCCGGGAATAGTAAATAAACTCCAATATGCATCGGAATGATTATGAATATCAATAAATCCGGGACTAACATATTGATTTTTAGCATCAATAACTATTTTAGCTTTTTCATTTTTTAAATTACTAATTTTTTTAATCTTATCTTTTTTTATAGCAATATCGGCTTCAAATTGTTTCGTATTGGTACCGTCAAGGATGGTGCCATTTTTGATTAAAATATCGTACATAATTTTATTATGGAAATTAATTTATTAAAATAAACGCGCATCGATAAAATATAAAATTAAACCAATTGTCGCCATTACGCCGGCAATAATCCAAAATCGCATCGTAACCTTTGTTTCCGGCCATCCTTTTGCTTCGAGGTGATGATGCAGAGGTGCAGATAAAAATAATTTTTTGTGCAGTATTTTTTTGTGGCCAACTTGGATTATAACAGATAAAGATTCTATTAAAAGAATAAATCCTATAAAGAGCAAGAATAAGGCCGAATTAGTTAACATAGCAATAACTCCTAATGTTGTTCCTAAAGACATAGAACCAGTATCGCCCATAAAAAATCTGGCTGGGTAAATATTAAACCATAAAAAAGCCAAAAGAGCACCCACGATAGCCGCGCAAAATGTAGCTAACTCGAGTCTTCCTTGGGAGTAGCTAATAATGGTATAAGCCAAAAAAGCCACCAAAAGCACCCCTCCGGCCAAACCATCAAGACCATCGGTTTCATTTGCAGAAAATGCCGCGGCAGTAATAATAAATATAAATATCGGAATATATAACCAACCAATATTAAAGTCGCCAATAAATGGAATGTGCATTAAATCCCAATCCAGTTTAAAATAAAACCACAATGCCCCTACAATCGCTATTAACGTAAAAATAATTGTCCGTTGTCTAAGTCTAAAACCCCGCTTTTTAAAAATACCGATTAAATCATCAGCCAGTCCTATAATTGCGGAAAAAACGAGTATCCCTAAAGGAAGAAGAGTTTGCTTTCTGGTTAAAAAATTGAAATCAAATAAAAAATTATTGGGCCCCACTGCTTTAGCCAAAAGCCAAAAACCCACAGCCAATCCAGCCACCGTAACCCAAACCAAAACCCCGCCCATGGTTGGAGTACCTTCCTTTTTCATATGCAACGAGGTAAAAATTGGAGTATTTCCTTCGGCCTTTATTTGTTTTCCTAGTTTATATTTATATAAAAAATGGGTTAGAATAGGAGTCCAAATAATTGCAACAACGAAAGCCAGCGTTGCAAAAAATAGCATTCTAATTATAGGAAAAATTTCACCAGACATAGGCTTTTTGGATCCATTCTATTAATTTTTTAGTGCTAAGCTCGCGATTATCCGAACCCAAAACTATAGTGATCAGATACTCGCCGACTTTATTTGGCAATTTAACTATTGTTAACATACAACCGCCAGCTTCGTCAGTAAATCCGGTTTTACCACCTATTATTTCTGGTATTTCATCTAAAAGTTTATCGGTATTTACAAGATGATGTTTTATTTTTTTGTCTTGGGAATAGATATCGATTTCTTTAATGCCCAAAATTTGCCATATCAATGGCTTATCCATCGAATATTTTACCATTTGGGCCAAATCGTAAACAGTTGAATAATTCAATTCGCTAATTCCAGTTGGTTCGGTAAAATGGGTATCGTTTAAGCTAAGTTCGCTCATTCTACTATTCATCAAATCTATAAAGTTTGTAACTGCACCCGACAGAGCTACGGCCGCATCATTGCTAGACTCAATAAGCATTATATACAACAAATTCAGCACGTTTAGTTTCTCACCAATTACTAGGCGGCCATTTTCTCCTTCAGTCATTACTGCTTTTTGGGAAATAGTAATTTCATCTTCAAGTTTTAAATTTTCTAATGCTATTATTGCCGTTATGATTTTTGTTAAACTGGCAATGGGTAGTTTTTCTTTTATGTTTTTTTGATAAATAAATTTATTGCCATTTATTTCAAAAATGCCGGCTGCTTTGGCGCTTATTTCTGGTTCAGTAATCGACCAATTTCTTATGGGAATAAAATTAGGATCCAAAGAAGCAGTTAAATAAGTATCTTTAGAAGATGGTAATTGAAGTTGTTTGTTTGATTGATTATGTAAGCCAGATAATGAATTTGTAGTTGCTTTTCCAAAAAATGAAAATAATGCCGAAGCAGTGCCAAGGCAGATAATCAATATAATAAGAGTTAATGCTATTTTTTTCATATTTTATTTTTGATGCAGATTGTTATATTCCGGTAATTCGTTGATTGATTTTAGACCAAGCTTTCTTAGAAAATTTAAGGATATTTCATAAAGATAGGCCCTTGAGTCTTCTGAACGTTCCTTTCTTTCGATTAGACCCCGAATCAGCAAGTTTCTTAAGGTAAAACTAGAATTAACGCCGCGAATTTCTTCAATTTCTGCCCTAGTTACCGGGCTTTTATATGCAATAATAGCCAATACTTCTAAGGATGCTGGCGTTAAGTCTTCTTGGAGCTCGTCTTTTATTAATTTTTCTATATATAAGCTATTTTCTGATGAACTGACCAATTGAATTTCTTTATCTTTCTCAATCATTTTTAGCCCTTTGTCTTCCTTTTCATAATCATTCTTCAAATCATCAAGCGTTTTTTTTATTTGATGTTCGTCTTTTTCTAAGGTTTTCGCTAATTTTTCGATAGATATCGGTTCACCTATTGAAAATAATATGCTTTCTATAACTGATTTTAAATTCATAAATTTTTACTAATTTTTATTTCTTCAAACAGTTTATCCTGTTTTACGGATATTATTTTTTGTTTGATCAATTGAAGCAGCGCTAAAAAGCTAACAATGATATCCATTTTTGACTTACTTTTTTTGGCTATATTATAAAAGGTCGTCTGGATTTTATTTGAAAGTTCTTCTTGAATTTTTTTAATCTTTTCTTCAATTGATATTTTTAATTTTAAACTTCCTTCCGGCAGCTTCTCCCCCAAGAGAGTAATTTCTTCCAATAATTTTTTGAAAATTATTTTTAAATCATCCAATTTGAATATCTTTGGCGGATAAAAAATAGTTTTGAGTCCAAGATACTTTTCTCGACTATAAGCTATATTTTTTCTCTGAGCCAATTCTCCTATTTTTATTGCCAAATCTTTAAATTTTTTATATTCTTCTAACTGTTTTTTTAACGCTTCTATATCTTCTTCTTCCTCGTCAGTTAATTCAAGTGCCGGCAGAAGTAACCTGGATTTAATTAAAATCAATCTTGATGCAACGACTAGAAAATTGATTATATCTTCCAGGGGTATTCCTTCTAGTTTTTTTAGATAATTTAAATATTGGTCGGTAATTTTTGCCAAAGATATTTCTGTAATGTCCAGTTTTTTTTCCTCCGTAAGCTTCAAAAGTAAATCCAATGGTCCTTCAAATTGCTCTAATTTTACGGTATAAGACATATAAATAATATCTAATATAAATAATATAGTATATATCAATTATAACATATTAAATTTAAATAAAACAAACCAAAAACCCCGTTA
>Ga0315297_10002123_pt1 | contig 12463 bp, 11 predicted proteins | sample YL17G15_0_MG_FD_203628 | JGI IMG/M metagenome (GOLD analysis project Ga0315297, IMG submission 203628) | Sediment microbial communities from Yellowstone Lake, YNP, Wyoming, USA - YL17G15_0 | ecosystem: Environmental > Aquatic > Freshwater > Lake > Sediment | place: USA: Wyoming | collected... | reverse complement strand
GGCCACGCCGGGTGCGAAGCGGCCGTCGCGGCCTGCGCCATGGGACTGTCGACGTGCCTGGTCACGATCCATCTCGAGACCATCGCTCAAATGTCCTGCAATCCGGCCATCGGAGGACTGGCCAAAGGCCATCTGGTCCGGGAGATCGACGCCATTGGCGGGATCATGGGCCGGCTGGCCGATGAGACGGGGATCCAGTTCCGGCTGTTGAACCGAAGCCGGGGAGGGGCGGTCCAGGCGCCCCGCGCCCAATGCGACAAGGCTCTTTATCGGCTGACGATGAAGAAATGGCTCGAAGATATTCCAAATCTGACCGTTTTCCAAGGGATCGTGACCGATTTGCTCGTCGAGGATGGAAAGGCGAAGGGCATTGTAACCTTGGACGGCCACAGGATCAGGGGCAAGGCGGTCCTTCTCACGCCCGGGACGTTCTTGAACGGACTGATCCATATCGGTCTCAAGAGCTATCCGGCCGGGAGGGCCAATGAGCCCGCCGCCCCCGAATTGAGCGAGAGTCTTAAAAGACTCGGTTTGAGGACATTTCGCCTGAAAACAGGCACGCCGATGAGGCTGGACGCCCATTCTATCGATTGGTCGCGTTTCGAGCCTCAGCCGGGCGACGATATACCCGTCCCCTTTTCGTTCAGGACAAGAAAAAGGCTAGAAAATAAAGTCGTTTGTTATACCGGATATACGAACGAAAACACCCATGAGGTCATCCGGAGGAACCTCGATAAATCCCCTCTTTACAGCGGCAGGATCACCGGCGTCGGGACCCGCTACTGTCCTTCGATCGAGGATAAAGTGGTGAAATTTCCTCATCATTCCCGCCACCAGTTCTTTCTCGAGCCGGAAGGCCTCGAAACGGCAGAGGTCTATGTCAACGGCGTATCTTCCAGCCTTCCCTATGAAACGCAGCAAAGTATCCTCAGGACCATCCCCGGGCTTGACCAGGCTAAGATCCTGAGGCCGGCCTATGGTATCGAATATGACGCCGTCGCCCCTGTCCAGCTTCGGCCGACGTTGGAAACGATCCTCATTGACAATCTCTATCTGGCCGGTCAGATCAACGGAACCTCAGGCTATGAGGAAGCCGCGGCTCAGGGTCTTATGGCCGGTATCAATGCCTCCTTGAAAATAGAGAAGAAAGCCCCCTTCGTTCTCCGTCGGGATGAAGCCTATATCGGCGTCCTGATCGATGACCTGATTTCCAAGGGCGTCGAGGAGCCCTATCGCCTTTTCACTTCGAGGGCCGAATATCGCCTCAGGCTGCGGATCGATAATGCCGATGTCCGCCTGACCGGATACGGTCAGGGCTTCGGGTTGATCGGCGATGACGATTTTCGTGTTTTCCATGAGAAACAGGAGAGGGTGAGAAACGTCATTTATTACCTGGGGAAAAAGAAGATTGCCCAGACCGACAAGGGAAAGATCTCGCTCAAGGACTATTTAAAAAAACCTGAAATCCATTTTAATAATGTGCTAGAATACGGAAAGATTCCGGAGGGCCTGACCGACGAAGAGATCAGACACGTCGAGGCCGAAATCAAGTATGAAGGATATCTGAAAAAACAGGAAAAAGAGGTCGCCAAGATCTTAAAGATCGACGGCCTCAAAATTCCCGAGAAACTGGATCTTAAGAAAATTCATGGCCTGACCAGGGAAGCCGTCGAAAAAATGGAAAAACTAAGACCGCGAACGATTCGTGATATGAAAAAGATCTCGGGACTCACGCCTTCCGACGTATTTTGCGTTTATGTCCACCTTAACGCGCGGAAGAAGAAAAGGCCCTCCGGGGATGATGTTCCACGTGGAACAATCGGAAATGGCTAATAAAATTATTGCGATCGTCAACCAAAAGGGCGGCGTGGGCAAAACCACGACAGCCATCAATCTGGCCGCCTGCCTTGCCTTGAAAAAAGCGAGAGTTCTATTGGTGGATTTTGATCCCCAAGGCATGGCCACGGCCGGACTCGGCAAGACAAAGGAAACCAATAAAGGCATCTATCAGGCCTTGATGAACGGCCAGGACACCATGGAATTCATCATCGGAACCGAACTCGACAATCTGTACCTTTGCCCTTGTTCACCCGAGCTGGCCGGCGTCGAAGTCGAACTCTATTCCAAAGAAAACAGGGAGCGGATGCTTCGCGAAGCGCTGGACAAGATCCGCCTAAAATTCAATTTCATCATCATCGATTGTCCGCCTTCGCTCGGTTTCTTGACGATCAACGCCCTGTCCGCGGCGGATTCCGTCTTGATCCCTGTTCAAACCGAGTTCTTTTGTATGGAAGGCATCCCCGACCTGCTTCAAACTTTGAATGAGGTCCGCACTTATTTCAACCCGACGCTGAAAATCGAAGGGATCCTGTTGACGATGGTTGACGAGAGGACGAACCTCTCCCGCCAAGTTGCGGAGGAGGTCCGAAAATCGCTCAAAGGGATCGTTTATCAGGTCGTCGTCCCCCGGAGTATCCGGCTCGCGGAAGCTCCCAGCTTCGGCAAGCCGGTCGTCCTTTACGATCCGAAATCCAGAGGGGCCGAAGCCTATCTCAATCTGGCCCAGGAGATACTAGCGAAATGAAGAAGGCATTAGGAAAAGGAATAAGAGCGTTCATCCCCGAAGAATACGGCATCCTCAAGGATGAGGTCTATGCTGAACTCGATATCGATCAGATCCGGCCGAATCCGCTCCAGCCGCGGCTGAAGTTCGAAGAAAAATCCATCCAGGAACTGGCCCAGTCGATCCGGGAGGCGGGCGTCCTCCAGCCGATCGTCGTCGTCCACGATGACGGGCATTATAAAATCTTGATCGGAGAAAGACGCTGGAGAGCGGCGCAAAAGGCGGGGCTCAGCAAAGTCCCCGCGCTCATCAGGAATATTCCCAAGGAACAACAGCTCGAGGTTTCCCTGGTCGAGAACTTACAGCGGGAACAATTGAATCCGGTCGAGATCGCCTTGGGCTATAAACGGCTGATCGATGAGCTCGGCTACACGCAAGAGGACGTCGCCGAAAAGGTCGGTAAGGACAGGGCGTCCGTGGCCAATTTTCTGCGGCTTTTAAAATTGCCGAACGAGATCCTGGACCGCCTTCAGGACGGGGGACTCTCCATGGGGCACGCTAAGGCGCTGCTCGCCGTCGAAAACCTTAAAACACAGGTCGAGCTGGCCAATAAGATCAGGCTCAAAGGACTTTCCGTCCGGGAAGCCGAGAACCTCGTGGCCAGGCTCAAGGAAAAACCGGCGCCTCCTAAAAAACGCCGGATCGATCCGGACCTTGAAGCCGTCCAGGAAGAGCTTCTTAAAGCCCTGGGGGCCAAGGTCGTCATCTCCGGGAATCCGAAAAACGGGATCATCAAGATTTTTTATTTCTCTTTGGACGAACTCAATCGGATCCATGGATTCATCAAAGGAGCGCGCTCATGAAGAACAAGAAGGTCGATGAAACGAAGATCACCGGATTTCTTGATGAAGGGACGGAATTCAATGGGACGCTGAAGTTCGTCGGATCATTCCGGATCGACGGATTCTATAAAGGCAAGATCGAATCCGGATCCGTTCTGATCATCGGCAATAAGGGCAAGGTCGAAGGCGAGCTCTTCGTCAATCACGTCGTCATCAACGGAGAATTCATCGGCAACATCAAGGCCGCCGAAAAGGTCGAGATCAACAGTCAGAGCCGCGTCTCCGGAACGATCGTCACCCCGAAGCTGATCGTGGAGGAGGGAGCGTTCCTCGAAATTCGTTGCCAGACGTCCGGACATCCGCCCTCTTCCGGATTGGAATCGTCGGATAAATCGGAACTGTGAGTTTGGAAAAAGCCGCCGGGATCATTCCTGTCCGCTATGGGGCGAGCCGTTTCCCGGGGAAACCGCTGGCCTCTATCCTCGGGAGGCCCATGATCCAGTGGGTCTACGAGGGCGCAAAGAAGTCTAAGTTATTGAAAAGAATAATAATAGCAACAGATGACAAAAGAATTGTCAAGGCCGCGGATGAATTCGGGGCCGAGGCCGTCATGACCTCGACCGATCATGCCTCGGGAACGGAGCGCGTCGCCGAAGCGGCTGCCCAAGTGGAGGCCGAGATCATCGTCAATATCCAGGGAGATGAACCGCTCGTGGACGGCGAGATGATCGACGCGCTCGTCATCGCTCTCGACGATCCTTCGGTTCCCATGGCCACCTTGATGGCCAAAGTGACCGACATGGCTTTGCTTCAAGACAGTCACGTGGTCAAGGTCGTCACCGACAAGAACGGCTTCGCCCTTTATTTTTCCCGGTCGCCTCTGCCCTATCAACCTCCGGACCATTTCTTCCAGCACATCGGCATCTACGGCTACCGGAAGGATTTCCTGATGAATTTCCACCGCCTTCCCGTGTCGAGGCTCGAGCGGATCGAGAAGCTGGAACAGCTGAGGGTCTTGGAGAATGGACTGCCCATCCAGATGATCGAGATCCGGCGGCCTACCTTGAGCGTGGATACGCCGCAGGATATAATCAAGGTCGAAAAATTCCTGAGCGCGAGGACTCCATGAGCAAGTATATCTTCGTCACCGGAGGCGTGCTGTCGGGTCTCGGCAAGGGGATCGCCGCGGCGTCGATCGGCCGGCTTCTCGAAAGCCATGGCTTCAAGATCACCCTCCAGAAGTTCGATCCCTATCTCAACGTCGACCCCGGGACGATGAATCCGTTCCAACACGGCGAGGTCTACGTCACGGACGACGGGGCGGAGACGGACCTCGACCTCGGCCATTATGAGAGGTTCACCTCGACGCGGACGACGAAATACCACAATTGGACGGCCGGCAAGATCTATGACCTGATCATCCGGAAAGAGCGGCGGGGCGAATACCTGGGCAAGACGGTCCAGGTCATCCCCCACGTGACGGACGAGATCAAGAACGCTTTCCGCGCCGTCACGAGCGACAACGACATCATCATCGTCGAGATCGGGGGGACGGTCGGCGACATCGAAAGCCTCCCCTTTCTCGAAGCGACCCGCCAGATGCGGCTGACGCTCGGCCCGGAGAACGTTCTGTTCGTCCACCTGACGCTCGTTCCCTACATCGCCACGTCCGGTGAGCTCAAAACGAAACCTACCCAGCATACGGTGAAAGAACTGCGGGCCATCGGAATCCAGCCCGACATCCTCCTCTGCCGCACGGACCGCTTCCTGACCCAGGACTTAAAAACGAAGATCGCCCTCTTCACCAACGTGCCCGAGGAGGCGGTCATCACGGCCAAGGATGTGGCCAATATCTACGAGGTCCCGCTGATCTTCGCCCGGGAAGGGCTGGACAGGATCATCCTCAAGCAGTTGAAGCTCGAATCCCGAAAACAGAACCTCGGGCAATGGAAATCCCTGGTCAACAGGATCAGGCATCCCAAGGACGACGTGGACATCGCCCTAGTCGGGAAATACGCCGGCCTCAAGGATTCTTATCTGAGCCTGAAACAGGCGCTCGACCACGGCGGCCTGGCCAACCGGGTCAAGGTGAACATCTCCTGGATCGAGGCCGAAGATCTCGAGAAAGGGAAGATCGAGAAGGTCTTGAGCGATAAGGACGGCATTCTCGTCCCCGGCGGATTCGGCCATCGCGGCATCGAGGGCAAGATCCGGGCGGTCACCTACGCCCGGGAGCATAAGGTCCCGTTCTTCGGCATCTGCCTCGGGATGCAGTGCGCGACCATTGAGTTCGCCCGTAACGTGGCCGGGCTGGACGGGGCGAACAGCACGGAGTTCGACGATGACGCGCCCCACAAGATCTTTTTCAAGTGGCGGGAGATCAAAGGCATCCAGGACCTGGGCGGGACGATGCGGCTGGGCCAATATCTGTGCCGCATGGAGAAGAATTCGTTCGCTTATAAGGCCTACCGGACCGCCGAGATCTACGAGCGGCACCGGCATCGGTTCGAGTTCAATCCGGAGTATGAAAAACCGCTGACGGAAGCGGGCCTGTTCATCTCGGGAAAGAATCCCGATTATGGCTTGGTCGAACTCGTCGAGCTGAAGTCCCATCCCTGGTTCTTAGGCTGTCAATTCCATCCCGAATTCAAATCCAAGCCTTTGAGACCGCATCCTCTGTTCAAGGCTTTCATCGGAGCCAGCCATGCGCACCGACTCAAGAGACATAAGAATTAGCCCCGGCGTCAGGATCGGCCGGCCCGGGACGTTCTTCCTGATCGCGGGCCCCTGCGTCATCGAAAGCCGCGACCGCACGTTCCGTCTGGCCCGGCGCCTCAAATCGATCTGCGCTAAGCTCGACGTCCCATTCATTTTCAAAGCGTCTTTCGACAAGGCCAACCGGTCGTCGATCCGTTCGTTCCGCGGCCCGGGGCTCGACAAAGGCCTCGAGATCCTGGCCGAAGTCAAGGCCCGGCTGGATGTTCCCGTCCTGTCCGACGTCCACGAAACGGCCCAGGTCGGGAGGGCCGCCGAGGTTCTCGATGTGATCCAGATCCCGGCGTTCCTCTGCCGGCAGACCGATCTCCTCTTGGCCGCGGCGAGAACCCAAAAGCCGGTCAACGTCAAAAAAGGCCAGTTCCTTTCGCCCTACGACATGAAGAACGCGGTCGAGAAGATCGAGAGCCAGGGGAACAGGAAGATCATCCTGACCGAACGCGGCACGATGCTCGGATACAACAACCTCGTCGTCGACATCCGCTCCATCCCCATTATGAAAAGATGGGGGTATCCCGTCGTCATCGACGCTTCGCACAGCGTGCAGAAGCCCGGCGGCCTCGGGTCGTCGTCGGGCGGTGACCGCGAGTTCATTCCGGCCATCGCCCGGGCCGCGACGAGCGCCGGCGCCGACGGTGTGTTCCTCGAAGTGCACGACGATCCCAAAGCGGCCTTGTCGGACAGGGAGAACGCGATCGACATCAAAGATCTGAAGGACCTTTTGGAGTCGCTTTTACGATTAAAGAAAGCCGTTTAAAGGAATTCCCATGACGAAGAAAGAGGTCATCCGAACGGGGCGCGAGGTTCTCGAGATCGAAGCCCGGGCCGTCGAGGCCTTGAGCTCCCGTCTGAACGACAGCTTCGCCCGGGCCGTAGACCTCCTCTACAAAACGAAGTCCCGCATCATTGTCATCGGCATGGGTAAATCCGGCCTGGTCGGCCGCAAGATCGCGGCGACACTGGCCAGCTGCGGGACGCCGGCGATGTTTATCCATCCGGCCGAGGCCGGCCACGGCGATCTCGGCATGATCCTGAAGGACGACGTTGTCATCGCCGTCTCCTACAGCGGCGAGACGCGGGAGATCATCGATCTCCTGGATTTCATCAAGCGGATCGGGGTCAAGCTCATCTGCATCACGGGCTGCCGGAACTCGAAGATCGCCAGATACAGCGACATCGTCCTGGACGCGAAGGTCGAGAAGGAAGCCGAGCCGAGCGGGCTGGTCCCCACGGCCAGCTCCACGGCCTCCCTCGCCCTCGGGGACGCCCTGGCCGTCACCCTGATGAAAAAAAAGGGATTCAGCGAGAAAGAATTCGCTTTCTTCCATCCCAAAGGGGCCATCGGTAAGAAGCTCCTCCGCGTCGAACGGCTCATGCATCGGGGGCAGGACATCCCGGCGATCGGGCCGGAGACGCCGATGAGCGAGGCGATCGAGGAGATGACGCGGAAGAAGTTGGGTCTGACCTGCGTCGTCGAGGGCGGCGTCCTCGTCGGCATTATCACGGACGGCGACCTGCGCCGGATGGTCAGGAAATTCCGTGAAACGCTGCTCCAGAAAACGGCCCGGGAGTGCATGACGACCAACCCGGTCACGATCGACAAGACCGACCTGGCCACCGAAGCCCTCAATCTCATGGAGCAGAAGAGGATCACCTCGCTCGTCGTCAAGAACAAGGACGGCCGGATCGAGGGCATCATCCACCTCCATGACCTGTGGCGGACGGAGATGTTCTGATGGCGGCCAAAGCGCGCGCCCGCCGGATCAAGATGGTCCTGACGGACGTGGACGGGACGCTTACGGACGGCCGGCTGGCCGTGCTGCCGGATGGCGAGGAGATCAAGTCCTACCACGTCAGGGACGGGATGGGCGTTTTGCTCGCCCAACTGGCGGACCTCAAGCTGGGCATCATCACCGGCAAGACCTCGAAGGGGCTCGAGAAGCGGGCGGAGCGGCTGAGGATCAGTGAGCTCCACCAGGGCGCCATCGACAAGAAGCCCGTTTTTGAGGAGATCCTGAAAAAATACGGGCTGCGGCCCGAGGAGATCGCCTATATCGGGGACGACCTGGGTGACCTCGAGGTCATCAAGTCGGTCGGGCTGGCGGCGGCCGTCGGGGACGCCCACCCCTTGATCAAGAAGCACGCCCATTACGTTTGCCGAAAGAACGGCGGGCAGGGGGCGTTCCGCGAGTTCGTCGAGTTCATTATCGCCGCGCAAAAGAAATGGGACACGATCACGTCCCGATTCAAATTCATTTTTGACCGGAAAATCTAGAACGATACGACGGGGAGGAGAGGCGTGGACATCAATCCGAACATCTTTCGAGAATACGACATCCGGGGAGTCGTCGACAAGGACCTGACTCCGGCCGTCGTCGAGACGCTGGGGAAGGGGATGGGGGCCTATTTTCGCCGCCAGGGCAAGCGGCAAGTGGCGGTCGGGCGCGACTGCCGCTTGAGCTCGCCGTCCTATGCCCAGGCCTTGATGAAAGGCCTCCGCGCCGTCGGTTGCGACTGCGTGGACCTGGGGACGATCCCGACCCCCCTGCTCTATTTCAGCATCTTTTATAAGACCATGGAAGCCGGCGTGATGATCACGGGTTCACACAATCCGCCCGAATACAACGGGTTCAAGCTGATGTCGGGGCAGGAGACCCTTTACGGGGATACGATCCAGGAGGTCTACCGCATCATCAAAGCGGGCGAGATCATCCCCGCCAGGGAGGGAGCGCAGAGCGCGTATGACCTCGTCCCGGAATACATGGATTACGTCGTCGCCAACATCAAGCCCCAGAGGAAGCTCAAGGTCGTGATCGACGCCGGCAACGGGACGGGCGGCGCGGTGGCCGTGCCCATTTTCAAGAGGCTGGGCTGCGACGTCGTCGAGCTCTACTGTGAAATGGACGGCCGTTTCCCGAACCACCATCCCGACCCGACGCTGCCCGAGGCCATGCGCGACCTGATCAAAACGGTGAGCGACACGAAGGCCGATTTCGGCATCGCCTACGACGGGGACGCCGACCGGATCGGTGTCGCCGACGACGAGGGCCACCTGATTTGGGGCGACCAGCTCCTCATCTTTTTTTCACGCGACATCCTGAAGACGAATCCCGGCGCAGCGATCATCTCCGAGGTCAAGGCGACGAAGGTTCTCTACGATGAGATCGCCAGGCTCGGAGGGAAGCCCATCATGTGGAAGACGGGCCATTCGCTCATCAAGAAGAAGATCAAAGAGGAAAAGGCCGTGCTCGCCGGCGAGATGAGCGGGCACATGTTCTTTGCCGACCGCTTCTTCGGTTTCGACGATGCCATCTATGCGTCCGCGCGTCTCGTCGAGCTCATGTCCCGATCGGACCGGAAACTCTCGGAGATGCGGGCCGGCCTGCCGAAGACCTTTAGCACGCCGGAGATCCGCATCTACGCCTCGGAGGAGGTCAAGTTCAAGATCGTCGCCGAGGTCAGGAACGAGCTGTCTAAAAAGTATCCGGTCATCGACATCGACGGCGTGCGGGCCATTTATCCGAAGGGCTGGGGCCTTGTCCGGGCCTCGAACACGCAGGCTGTCCTGGTCCTGCGTTTTGAGGCGGAGACCGAGGCGGACCTCGAGGCCATTCAGAGAGAAATGAAAGGAGCCGTGGAAAAGGCGATCAAGAAGCTGGAACACGCATGACGACGAAGCCCGACATCCACGCGGTCATCATGGCCGGCGGCAGCGGGACGCGGTTCTGGCCGCTCAGCCGGCGGAAGACGCCGAAACAGTTCCTACCGATCGTCAGCGACAGGACGATGGTCGAAGAGACCGCCCGCAGGATCCGACCTCTCGTCCCGAACGGGAGGATCTACACCGTCGCCAACGGCGCCCAGACAAGAATCCTCCGCCGGCTCCTGCCCGGCGTTCCGGCGCGGAATCTTCTGGTCGAACCGATGGGCAAGAACACGGCCCCGTCCCTCATCCTGGCCACAGCCCGGATTTACCTGAAGAATCGCGAGGGGATCGTGGTGGTCCTGCCCTCCGACCACCTGATCACGGACAAGGCGGCTTTTTTAAAGAAGATCGCGGCCGCCGCGGCCGCTGCCGGCAGCGAGGACTCCCTGATCACGTTCGGCATCCCGCCGACCTTCCCTTCGACGGGATATGGCTACATCCATTTCCGGAAAGAAGGCGCCCGGAAGCACGCGGGCGAACCTTTTTTCGAGGTCAAGGCGTTCAAGGAAAAACCGTCCCATGAGATCGCCGAGGGTTTTCTCCGGGCGGGCGATTATTTCTGGAATTCCGGGATGTTCATCTGGCGAGCAAGCGTTTTCGCCCGGAAGATGGAAACGTTCGCCCCGGACTTCTTTCCGTTCTGGCGGCGCATGCTGGAAGCGCTCAAGAAGGGATCGCGGGCCAGGTTGGCCGCCGTTTTCGAGGATGTCCCGGCCCTGTCCATCGATTATGCCTTGATGGAAAAGGCCGGGGGAGTTCTGGTCGGCGAAGGGAGTTTCGGCTGGTCGGACGTCGGCGCCTGGTCCTCGCTGATCGAATTATGGCCAAGGGACGGAGCCGGCAACGCCGTCAAGGGCGATTCCGTCGTGCTGGATTCGCGGAACGTTCTCTGTTATAACCCCGGCAAGCTCACGGCGTTGGTCGGCCTTCAGGACCTTATTATCGTCAACACCAAGGATGCCCTGCTGGTTTGTCGTATGGATCTGGATCAAAAGGTCAAAGAAGTCCTAGAGATCCTGAAGAATAATGGGAAAATAAAATATCTCTGAAGTGTCTATTTGTAGGACAGCGTCCCAAATAAGGACACTATCTTCCGCTGGCTTGGTTGATCAAGCGCATATTGTTGGAAACGACATACGACATGGCGAAATTCGAGGCCGTGGAAACCACCCAAGCCAGGGCTTTGTTCTTCTTGTAGAGGCTTTTCATGCTCCAATAGGAAACGGCGCTGATGCCGATCTTGACGGCGGCGAAGGCGACGGGGCTCTTGACGATGGATTTCATCAAAGGATTGCCTTCTTGAAGGCCGGGGTACCTGAGCGCTTCCCGAGTGGAAAAATAATCGGCGATGTTCAAAGCGATCAAGGAATAGAGCGAAACATCGAAGAGCCTGTCCCCGACGCTGCGGAAGCTGATGTCCCGGCGCAGATAGGCCGGGCTATAGTTGGCGACGACGCTTCGAGGATTGAGATTCAGATCGGCAAAGCTGACCGATCCGGCCTCGCTGGCCGGGACCGGCAGAGGCAGCAGGTCGAGATTGGCCAGAGGTGATGGATTGAGAGGCGCCAAGCCGGTCTCACCGAGAAAAGGCTCGGATCCAGGTTCAGCGCTTCGCGCATCGAAAATAGGATCAGCGGATCCAAATGATTTGCTCTTATCGGCGGCGACAGGAAGAGGCCTGAGATCAAGATTGGCCAGGGAAGATGGATTCAAAGGGGCGAGAGCGGTTAAGCCGAGCAAGGAATAAAGCCCGGGACCGGCTTCTTTTGCGTGCATAAAAGAGGCCGTCAAGGCCAAGGCAAGCAAAATGACTAAGCCGGCGATTTTCTTTCTCATGTTGGATTCTTTTCTGCTCATTGCGAATATAATACAAGCAATAAAGGTGCCAACGACCGTTAATGTTATATAATTGTATTATAATGTTATATTTATATACATTTTATCGATAATAAAATATTGGTATAAGTGTGTTGATTATGGACACCATAAAACGCGATACACCATAAGCAATAGATATGAATGAAGATATATCGACATTGGGCTAATTGTTAATTTATTGGACATATAAAATATAAATATTCTTTAACCCTGACGGACGTTTCACTATAATTATCCATAGGAGGACGAGACAATGAGACGCTTCTCCTCTTTTTTTCTTTTCCCTGCCTTGATTTTTTCCGTTTTTCTCGCCGGCGGAGTCGGGGCTGAAAAGCCTCTGATCGGAGCCCGCCATCCGGCCATCTCCCCAGACGGAAACCTGCTTCTGCCGGCTGTTCTCGGTCGATCCGCTTTTCCCGCGTTCCCTCCGCCGTCGGACAAGTGGTTCCTCGTCACCATCGGCGGCCAGCCGGTCGGATATATCCATGACATCTCGTCGCGCGACAACCGGGCCGGGGGAGAGGTCCTGGTCTATAGGTCCGAGATGAAAATGGCCCTCAACCGTCTGGGGACCAAGGTCGAGCTCCGCTTCGTCACGGGATTCGAAGAGACCGTCGCCGGCCTCCTGACGAAGATCAATTACGAAATGCTCGCCTCGGCCATGGCCACGACGACCGAGGCCGTGGTCAAGGACAAGGT
>Ga0315297_10002122_pt1 | contig 12464 bp, 12 predicted proteins | sample YL17G15_0_MG_FD_203628 | JGI IMG/M metagenome (GOLD analysis project Ga0315297, IMG submission 203628) | Sediment microbial communities from Yellowstone Lake, YNP, Wyoming, USA - YL17G15_0 | ecosystem: Environmental > Aquatic > Freshwater > Lake > Sediment | place: USA: Wyoming | collected... | reverse complement strand
ACAATCAAGCCTGATGCAAAGCCTGCAGAAGCTCCGAATCCTTTGAGCTATCCTTTTGCTACTATATGTCCATCTGCAGGAAGGACTGACTAATGCCTTTGGATGATGGTAAATTTACATCTGATCTTACAGCTGCGTTTAGTCAGGTTGATTGGGGGGAATGTTCAGCAAAACTATCGAAAGCTATTCAAGATTATGTTAAATCAGGTACGGTAGAAACTACGGTTGTTGTAATACATATACCAGTACCTCCTGCCCCTGCTTTACCGGGTCCTGCTAAAGGGAAAGAGGGTGAGATCATTGCTATCACATCTTCTGGATTAACAGATGCTATTATAGAAGCTCTTAAGGGAGATGATTTTCAGACTTCTGCAGAACAAATGGCGGATGCTATAGACGCATATACAAAAGGTTGTACTATTTTAATAAGTCAGTACGATCCTCCCTTTGTGGGACTTGGTGTAGGGCCTCCTTCATCGACAGGTCTTATGCCAATAGTTCCTGTAGGATTGGAAGCTTTAAAAGCAATATTAACGATGGCTTTCAAGTTCTCTGTAGATTGGTCTATGGTTACCCCATTATTTATGAATGGAGTTAAAACGTATATAACAACATGTATAGTGAATACTGTAGATTTGGGGTTTGTTCCACTTGCATCCTGGATGGGTATAGGGATAGGTACGATCTCTTAAGGAGTTTATTATGGCTAAAACAATAGCAGAATCTATGCAAGAGTTAACTGCTCTTGAAAAAGGGTATATTAAGGATATTTGTACAACTGCTAAATCTGATTTAATAACTTCTATAAGGAAGCTTCAGCATATAAATAATTATCTTATTACTCGAGGATCTCAAGTATCTGCCCTGGCTCAAAAACTAAAGGATCATTTATCAATTAGTGATTTTGAATCTAAATTTGATGGTTTTGATTCTATTGGAAGAAAATATATGATGGATGCTTCCGATTTTGGGGATACTTTGGCTATTACCAAAGATATTCTTTATGATGAAATAAAAAAAGATAGAGAGTATGCTAAAGAAGAATCAGAGCTCACAAAGAATAGTGCAAGTATAAGTTTTTATTTATTAACAACTTTACCTGCTTTTAAGAAGAAACTTCAGGAAATTATCGATGCGTAGATTAAAATATAGGATATTTTCTCTATTTTTATTATAGAGGTGCGCTATGGCAATAGGACTTAAAATAGTAGAGGGAGATTTTGTATTAGATAACAGTGGCCTCGTTGAAATGCTTACTCCTGCAGAGAAGTGTAGTAGAGATATTGGAAAGTTACTAATAACAAAATCAGAATACGTAGGAAATGAAACCACTTATAGTAGATATAATTCTCAATATGGTACTGAGATCGATAATAAATTATTATATGCTGGAGTTTCTCGATCAATTATTCGAGATACGGTTATTACGAAATTAAACGAATCTCTTACATATTATGTATCTCTGCAAGAATTAAGGAATAATTTGGATATAGAAGAGGTACTCACTGGATTTGATTTTGATGTCTTCTTTGATTCTTATGATCCTACAACATTGTTAATTAATATGAGGTTTCAAACTCTAACTGCAGATCAACAAACATTAGCCCAATTCGAACAAAAGGTAGTCTAAAATGATTAACAAGACAATAGATACAATACGAAATGAATTGATGACCTCGTTTCTAAATCGATTACCTAATATTGATTTAACTGAAGGGACATCTGAAAGAGACATGTTCATAGAGTCTCCTATATCCGGGCAGCTTATGACTTTGTGGGATAATCTTATATATATTGCTAAAACATTCTCTCCGTTTCTTTATTCTGCAGATTTGACTACTGATGATATAAAAACCTACATGGCTAATTATGATGTATCTGTAAATCCTGCAACATATTCCAGTGGGACTGTTACTTTTTATACATACAGTGTTCCAGCTACAGATATAACAATACCTGCGGGGTCTATAGTAGCAACAGATAGTTCTACTCCCATAGAGTTTTCTGTTGATAGCACATATACAATGTATTCTGCATTAGCATCGTCATATTTTAATACTAATCTTAATAGATGGGAAATAAGCGCTAATGTTACGGCAGTTAAAGCAGGACCTAATTATAGAGCGGGTGTTGCTGCTATTAAGAAAATAACTACTCCTATTACAGGAATTGGAGGATGTACTAATAATTCCAGTGTATCGGGTGGTTTGTCTGAAGAAACGATAACGAGTGCTTTAAGAAGAGTTGTTTCGAAGTTTCAGGGGAGGGGTCTTGCTAGTACGCAAGGAGTACAATCTTTTGTGCAATCCTATGTAATTGCGGTTAATACTGTTGGTGCGGGAGATCCTGAGATGGTTCGGGATAATGGATATGGAGGAGCAATAGACTTTTATGTTATTGGTTCTGATAGTCTTAATATGACGGATACTGTGGTTATTACATCAGCGGGGTTGGATAGCCCTTTAACTGTAAATTATACTAGTTCTGGTATTGTTATGGTGTATCAACCTGTAATATCTATTTCTTCTGTACTTAAGAATGGAACGATAATGAATTTTTCTGATTTTGAATTAGTAGCAGATACTGGAGTATTAAAAAAATCTACCAGAGCTCTTGATAAGATAGAACTTACTTCAACAGGAATAACCAGTACAGGATATTTTCAAGTAGGGGATTCTATTGAAATAAATTATGCATATAATAGCCTTTTGCATACTATAGAAAATGCATTAAATGATCCAACAAATCATTATGAAAACAGGGACTATCTTCTTAGAAACATGACCGAGGTTACTATCGCAGTATCTTTTAGATTTAAAGAACTCGCTGGTCAGAGTTTTGATGATGTTGCAACTTCAGTAAGTTTGGATATTGGTACTTTTATAGATGGCATTCTTAATAACGGCTCTGTTGAAAAAGCAGATATTGTGGGGGTGGCTAAATCCAATGCTTATGTGGATAATATTGATTTAGATAGTGTAGTTTTGACTCCAACAGGAGGAGGAACCGTTACTTCTTCAGGAGATGTTCAACTTTTGAAGAATGAATATCCCATATCGGGAGTTATAACTTTAACGAGATGGACTTATTAATTTCTAGTATTAAAATGTAATTAAAAATTCTATTATTAACTTTTTCCGGTTGGTTAGTAAAATTTTATTGACTCAAATTTTATAGATACTATTGTATTTTTGATATTTTAAAAAACTCTGTATGGAGAGGTAAATATTTGAAGTCAGTAGCTATTCTGTCACCAGATACCGTTCCTCTATGCCTATATAAAGATGCTCCTTCTGAGATTGAAATCAATAATAAAAGATATTCTATAAGAGATAAGTGTACTCGAAGTACTGCTGTTGGAATAAGAGCCTGGAATATTGCCAAAGTTCTTTCCATGCAGCCGGATCTGGTTGTTACATTATTCATACCGGATGTTAATTATCCAGGTAAGGATAACATAGACTTGGAGGGTATTAATTTTGAAATACTTCCCTATAATTTAGATGCTGCTGCTTGGGGTTGGAGTGAGGAGCTGGATAGAAAAATAATTAACAGGGGAATTAACTTTATTATAGTTCCTTCAGTTCTTGGTGTAGGCTTTCTTAACTGCTCTGTTTTACCAAGCAATATAAATGTAATTCTTGATGGGTATGTTCCAGTTCTCGCAGAATTGCCGTGCTCCTTGATTGGTCAATCTAATATATCTAAAAAAATATTCTGGAATCGTTTTATTGAACAGTATATGGCCCTATTACGGAGGGCTAATTGTATTTTATATGCAAATGATATGCAACTTCCCTATTATGAAGGGCAGTTATTCTCCATAGGTAAGCTGGATTGGAAAGCGTATCAATTTTCTACGCTATTAAAGGTTCCTTATGGTATTGATGTAAATATTCCTATTGAGGAAAATCCGGATAAATCGGAAAAGCTTAATCTTTTGTGGTATGGGCCTGCCTTTGCCTGGTATTATCCTGAGAAACTCCTGGAAATAGCAGCAGAAAATCCCAATATTAGTATAGACTTTGTAGCTTTGGCACATCCTCGTTATAATAAAAGTTATTATTCATTTTTCAAGAAATTCTTTTCAAACGACTCAAATGATATGCGACATAACGTTTCTTTAATTGAGGAGTTTCAGGATAATCGTTTGGATATATATAAAGACTACGATGCTGGAATTCTTCTTTCTCGAGATTGGATAGAAGAAAAGTATTCTGTTCGAGGAAGAATTTACGATATGGTATCACACGGACTTCCGGTTATAACAAATAAGAGAAACCCTGTGTTTCATGAATTTCGGGAACTAAAAGATTCCGTGTATCCAATATCCTTGGACAGTTTAGAAGAAGATATAAATATTCTTATTAAAAAGAAATCTGAAATAAAGGTTTCAGAAGAATCTTTGCGATATCTTCAGGATAAATTTCAATGGGCTAAAGTTCTTTATCCTTTGGTAGATTATGTGAGGAATTTTTAGATGTCAATAGATCTTGTATCTATATTTCTTCCGACTTACAATCGGAGAGAGGGAGGACTTCTTCAGAAATCCATAAATAGCGTATTGGCGCAAACACATAAAGAATTTGAGCTTATAATAGTAGATGATGGTTCCATTGATGGAAGCGCTGAGGTAATAAATAATTATTGTAAGTCAGATACTAGAATTCGTCATGAGCGTCTTGAAATAAATACAGGGTTGCCTGCTTTAAATACAGGGCTTGTTTACCCCAAATCGTATGGTTTCTTTCTTGTCTGGACTTTTGATGATTGTGAGTTAGTAAATAATCATTTGGAGATACTTCTTTCTGAGTTCAAAAAGGATCCTGAGATAGGAATGGCATATGGAAAAGGGGTTATGTATACCTGGGACGGTGATAAAGAAACCCAGGTAGAAGTAGGGAAACCTTATAATAAAGTAAATATGGATAAAGGAAATAATCATATTCCGAATCCTTGTGTAATGTTAAGAAGAGAGGTTGTTGAAAATGTTGGATGGTATGATCCTCACATAATACTTAAAAGAAGTTGTGATTGGGATCTTTGGAGAAGGATTTACGACAGATATAAAATGTCTTTTGTAGATAGAGTAATTGCTTACGAAAGAGGAATCCAACTTGTAAATGATTCTCTTGGTAATAATTTCACAGTATTTTCAGATCTCTCAGTAAAATATTCAAAAACAGATAGAAATGATATTCTTAAGCCCCTTGCTTTAAAAGAGTATAATCCTTTTAGAACAGATTTAGGTACTTCTTTTACTGCTCTTGATATGCAAAATTTAAATTTTCTCATTTTAGAAAACTATTTAAAGACTTTTGATATAGAAGAATTTTCAAATAAATCTTTTAACAATGTAAAAACATCTTCTGGTCCTGTAGAAAATTTATGGTATAGGATTGTAACAAAAAATCCTCATTTGAAGGATTCTGAATTGTGTGTTTTATTTCATGGTATGATGACATATTATGAATATAAACTTGAAAAAGTTAAAACTGAAAGAAATAAATTTGAAGGTTTATTTTATTCAGTAAGCAATCCTTTTGTTAAGGCACATGTGAAGAAATAATGGAATATTTAAATAAATTTATACGAGATAATGTTTTCTCATTTAAGATTGTTGTAATTGTTGAGGGGTTGCTTCCTTCTGTAGTAATAAGTATTATTAACCCTTTAAAATACTTTCAAAGATCCTACAATATTTCATATGATGTCTTTAGTATAGGCGATCTTTTAAGGAATAGAGAAAGAATAGATTATGAAAAATACGATATTGCTATATTTGTAAGAATACTTTCAAGAGAGAGTATAGATCGTGTTCTCACCCCTTTTGTTAATCTTAAAAAGAAAATAATATATATTATTGATGATGATTTTGAAAATATTGATTCTTCAACAGATGTAGGTACGTATCTTTTAAGTTTAAATCCAGGAGAAAATATAAAAATTTTCTGTCAAATGGCAGATCATGTAATTGTTTCTTCAAAATCGTTGTTGGAGAGATACAAGCAATATAATAAGAATATAACTATCATTCCAGGATTTATAGATTTTGAAAACATAAATCCTATGGTAAGAGATAAGGATTTGAAGTGTTCTACAGATTACTTGGTTTTAGGATATGCTAGTTCTGATTATAATTATATAAATTTAAAACAGATTCTACCAGCATTGAGAGAAATTCTTTTAAGATATAAAAATAAAGTTAGGTTTGAATTATTTTTCAAGACAATACCAGAGGAACTCAAAGATTTGTCAAATGTTACAACTATAGATCCTATAAGTGATATTAATGAGTTTTATAAAGAGCTTTCTAAAAGAAATTGGGATATAGGATTAGCTCCTCTTGAAGATAATATATTTAACAAATCAAAATCAAATAATAAATACCGAGAATATGCGGCTTTTGGAATAGCGGGTATATATACTGATATAGAAGCTTATAATACATCTGTAATACATAATGTTAATGGAATTTTAACAAAAAACACAACGGAAGGGTGGATATTTTCTTTAGAACATCTTATTAATGATGATAAGAAAAGAAAAAGTATTACCATGCTTGCTAATTTTGATATTAATAAGAACTATAGTGTAAAGAAAGTAGCATCTCATTATATTACTATTTTTAGATCTCTTTGTAAAAAATATAGAGTTCTTGTTTTAGGTGATTATTTTTCTATAACTATTCAAGTAGATGCAATCCGCCCTTTTATGCTACTTAAAAAATTAGGTATTATTGAATATGATGTTATAGCTCTTCAACATTTAAATATGAATATTGTATCTAACTACGATATAGTTTTATTTTATAGAGTATTAGATAGTTATTATTTAAAAGCAATGCAGGATATGAAAGCGCTAGGAATTAAAACGGTATATGCCTGGGATGATAATTTCTTTAAGATGCCTCCAGAAGTTCCTGATTTTGCTTATTGTAACAATCTAGAAAATATGGCATCTTTCAAAGGGATGCTGTCTACAGCAGACTTAGTAAAAGTATCTACAGATTCTATATATAGAGAAAGTATTTCTTATAATAAAAACGTCATGAAGTGTGAAGGTACTTTTGATTTTTCTATTATACCTCGCACTCTTGAGAGAAAAGATAAATATATACGAATAGGATATTTTGGAGGACCTGGTAGAGATAATCAATTTTCACATGTTTTTGAAGCTTTATTAAAAATAGCATCTAGATATTCTAATGTTATATTTGAATTCTTTGGATTTACTCCCATAAATATAGATATTTTAAGAAACGAAACATTGAAGATTTCTAAAGAAAATCGAATATTTACTTTTCCAGTAACATATCCTTATGAAGTTGCTATAAAGTTTCTCTTTCAAAGAAGGTGGGATATTGGATTGGCTCCTCTTATTAAAGATGAGTTTAACGAATCAAAAGCAAATGCTAAATATCGAGATTACGGAGCTTGTCATATAGCTGGTATTTATACTGATATTTTAACATATAATACTTCTGTAACTCATGAAGTTACAGGTCTTCTTGTAAATAATATAAGTTCTGATTGGGAGAATTCAATAATTCGTTTAATAGAAGATGCCTCTTTTAGAAAATCTATAGCAGATAATGCTTATGATGATATAAAGAAAAGATTTAATGTAACAAGGTCAGCGGAGGATTGGATAAAAATATTTAAAAGCTTAATGGGGGTTTGAATATGGCGATACAAGTTTTTGTTCCAACATATGATATCGATGAGTGCCTAAAAGAAATAAGAGATTGTTTTGAAAAGAATTGGACCGGTCTTGGATACAAGACGGTGGAGTTTGAGAACAAATGGAGAGAGTATACAGGATTAGAAAATGCTCATTTCTTGAACTCAGCAACAGCAGGTCTTCATCTCGCTGTCAAAATACTTAAAATGGAAAATAATTGGAATGATGAAGATGAAATAATAAGTACTCCAATTTCATTTATAAGCACGAACCACGCAATACTCTATGAAAATATGAAGCCTGTGTTTGCTGATGTTGATGAGTATCTTTGTTTAGATCCTATGAGTGTTGTGGAAAGAATAACATCGAAAACAAGAGCAATAATGTACGTTTGTTATGGTGGGAATGTAGGACAGTACGATAGGATCGTGGAGATTTGTAAAAATTATAATTTAAAACTCATTCTTGATATGGCTCATTGTGCTGGAACTAGATATAAGGGGGAATATCCTGGGAAAGAAGCAGATGTTCTAGTGTATTCTTTTCAAGCAGTCAAGCCTCTTCCGAGTGCAGATAGTGGCATGATTTGTTTTAAAGATAAAAAGAATGATGAGATAGCTCGGAAACTGGCCTGGCTAGGAATCAATAAAGATACCTATACAAGATCAACGCAAGCATCTCAAGGTAATTATAAATGGAAATATGATGTAGAATTTGTTGGTTATAAATATCATGGTAATTCCATCATGGCTGCAATATGTATTGCCCAGTTAAAACAAATAGATAAAGATAATGCTTACAGAAGAGAAGTAGCATGTTGGTATGATTACTATTTCCAGGATTATTGGGATAGAATACGGCCAATTCCTGTTACTCCTCAATGTGAGTCTTCTCGTCATCTCTATGTGATAGAAGTGCATAATAGAGATGAGCTTATTGTAAAACTCAATGAAAATGGAATTAATCCAGGAGTTCATTATTTAACAAATACAGATTATTCTATGTATTCTTACGCTAAAGGAACATGTCCAAATGCGGATAAAATGAGTTCAAGGATATTAACTCTACCTATTCATTTAAAAATAACAAAAGATGATGTTAAGTATATATCTGATAAGGTTATTGAATATACTCAATGAAATATTATATAGGGGAATCAGCACAGTTATCAAAGACTATTACTGAAAAAGATGTTTTTGAAATGGCGGATTTAACAAAGGACTATAATAAACTTCATTTAGACTGTGAGTTCTCTAAGAATAGTAGATTTAAGAAAAAGATAGCACACGGTCTTTTTCCTTTAGGACTTATATCTGCGGTATTAGGAACAAAACTTCCAGGACACGGAACAATATATCTAAAGCAAGATATTCATTTTGTTAAACCAATATTTATTGGGGATACTATTACAGCTAAAGTTGAAATAATAAATATACAGGATAAAAATATTACTCTTGATACAGAATGTTTTAATTCAGAAGGGGATATTGTTTGTTTAGGAACAGCAATAGTAACTATTTAGGAGATACCTATGATTGTCGGAAAGAGAATATATCTTAGGGCTGTTGAAGAAAAAGATCTTTCTAAGATAGTTGATTGGAGAAATGATCCTAATATTTATAAATATTTTTACGAACAAGAACCTCTTTCATTAGAAAATCAACGAATGTGGTTTAGAAATTTTCTAAGTAAGATTGATGAAAAGTTTTGGATTATTGATAGTATTGAACTTAAGGAACAACCAGTAGGGACAGTAGGATTGGTTCATCTTGATTGGAGAAATAGAAAGGGGGAGTGGGGAAGATTTCTTATTGGTAATCCTAGTTTTAAGAGTGGTGGTTATGGGTCTGAAGTGGAAGCTCTTGTTCTTAGATATTATTTTGATCATCTTAATATGAACCGGTTACAGTGTGAAGTTTTTTTAGAGAATGAAAACGTATGGCAATTGCACGAGAAATTTGGATTCAAAAGAGAAGGACTTTTTCGACAATATATTTTTAAAAATGGTGAGTATAAAGATGTGGTCTATCTTTCTATGCTTCGAGAAGAATATCTTTCAAAAGAAACTCAAAATATAATTAATACTTATTTGGGGTAGTGCGTGGCGGATGTAATACAAAGACCTTATACTAATGAAGAATTAATGAAAATGGATCCTTTCATTAAGTATTGGGAAACGAATTATAGCATAAATATTAAAAATAATGTTTTTAGTTGGGACAGAGCAAGACCTTTATTATTCTTGATAAACACCATGCCTTATAATAAAGTTCCTATAGTTCTTGTAGCTGCAGGTCCTTCTTTAGATAATAATATACATGTACTCAAAGAGTATCAGGATAAATGTTTAATATTTTGTGTTGATATAGTTTTATTCAAGCTTATTGAAAATGGAATAAAACCAGACTTTGTTATAAATATAGATCCTCATCCAGAGACTACTGTTGGTTGGAAGGATTTGGAAGGACATTGGTATGATACATCAGATATGATTCTCGTATGTCCAACAACTGCTAATTATGAGTCTCTTTGTAGCTGGAAAGGAAATATAATATTTTACAATCAGATTGATAATATGAAAAATCATAAAGGTCCTTTTCTTGAAAAACTTACAAAAGCCACCTCTGGTTTTGGATCAATTGCAAATTCTTTTTTTATAGGGGCAACACTATTTCAGTTTTCGAGTATATTTACACCGAGTCGTGTAATGCTAATAGGATATGACTTTGCTTATACAGATAATAAGGCTTTTTGTGACGGTCTTATGAAAAGAAGAGCTATCCATCAGCTTCAAGAAAAAAATGTTCCTATTACCCAAGAAAATATAGAGGATCATAGTAAAGCTTTGAATGATCTTGCTGTAAGTAAAAGAGATTTAATAGCAAAATTAGATGATAAAGAAATACCAACAACGAATACATTTAAACTGTATATGGATACCTTGAATTCTATTTTTTTTAAATATAAGATTAATGTTGCAAATTGTACGGAAGGAGGAATTCTTTCATCAATTCCTAGATTGAGATTAGAGGATTCTTTAAAGATATTATGCAAAGAAGAAATAAAAAAATATAATATATTTGATCCTAAATTTTTATCAAGTCAAAGGCGAAGAAGAAAAAAATGAGTAGGAGATAACCGATGGCATTTTTTAAAAAAAGAACAGATCTTGAGGGTGTATTTATAATAGAATCTAATATTTATAGAGATGATAGAGGTTTTTTTACGGAAGCCTTTGTTCTTGATAGTTTTGATTATTCTGATATTCCTTCCGGTTTTGTACAAGATAATATTTCTTTTTCTAAAAAGAATGTTCTTCGAGGTCTTCACTATCAATTGAAACCTTTTCCTCAGGACAAACTTGTCTTTGTAATAAAAGGAAAAATTTTGGATGTTGTTGTAGATATACGAGAGAAATCATCCACGTATATGAAACATGTAAAGATAGAGCTTTCAAGTGATTCTGGAAGAAGCATATTTGTTCCTCGAGGATTTGCTCATGGCTTTCTTGCTTTAGAAGATACATATCTTTATTACAAAGTGACAAATACTTTTGTCAAAGAATTAGATAGGTCTATACGATGGGATGATCCGGACATAGGTATTGATTGGGGTATTACTAATCCTTTAATATCAGATAAAGATAACGAAGCTCCTTTATTAAGAAATGCAGAGGTATTCTTGTGAAAACTATTGCTATAATATCTCCTGATACTGTTCCTCTTCCTATACAGAAAGATGCTCCCGAGACGATAATTCTTAGAGAAGGTGAATTTTCTCTCAGAGATAAGTGCTGCAGGGCGACTAGTTTGGGTGTTCGAGCGTGGAAAATAGCAGAACAGTTATCAAAGCAATTCAAAGTTACGTTGCTTATTCCAGATATAAATTTTCCAGGGAATGAATATATTGATACCTCTCGTTTATTTTGTGATGTTGCAAAGTATGATTATGAGTTGTCCTTGGAGTATTTGGAACCGAAACTTCAAAGAAAACTGACAGATTACGATGTTATTATCGTTCAATCAAATTCTGGTGCAGCTTTTTGGAATTGTTCTTTTCTTCCTGAGAAACAGCACTTAATTGTTGATGGCTGGACGCTACTTCCTGTGGAGCTTCCTTTATCTCTTTTAGGGTATGACGAGGTTTATAAAAAAAAGGTATGGGATGATCTCATGCTTAAATTTTATTCTCTTATTAAACGAGCGGATTGTATTTTGTATAATGCAGAACCCCACAAGTACTACTATGAAGGATTGCTTTTTCATGTTGGTAGATCTAATTGGAATTCTGTGGACAAATCCAATCTTATAAAGGTATCTTTCGGGGTTGATCAAAATGAGAAGATACAAAGGAACACAAGAACTTCTAACCTGAAGCTTTTATGGTATGGTCCTGTCTATCCGTGGTATGATCCTGAAACTCTTATAAAAGCCGTTTCTGAAGTAAACAGTATTGAATTGGATTTTTATGCAATACAACATCCTCGATTTTCAAAATCATATTATAGGTTGTATGAATCTATATTTAAATCTATAGATTGTCCTCGTATTTCAATCAATCTTGATTATCAAGATAGACATTGGAATCTTTATAAGAATTATGATGCGGGTGTTTTGCTTTCGAAAGAGGGTATGGAAAGCATGTTTTCTTTAAGAATCAGGACTATTGACATGATATCTTATGGTTTACCTGTTTTATCGAATGATCCCTATCCTGTGAGGGATGTTCTTGATTTAGAAAATATTGTATATCCTATATCTCGTAATAATCTTAAAGAAGAT
>Ga0315297_10002119_pt1 | contig 12467 bp, 10 predicted proteins | sample YL17G15_0_MG_FD_203628 | JGI IMG/M metagenome (GOLD analysis project Ga0315297, IMG submission 203628) | Sediment microbial communities from Yellowstone Lake, YNP, Wyoming, USA - YL17G15_0 | ecosystem: Environmental > Aquatic > Freshwater > Lake > Sediment | place: USA: Wyoming | collected... | reverse complement strand
GCTGGCGCTGATGAATGGGAACGAGTTCGCCAACGGCTCGGTGATCTACACCGGGAGCGGCCACTACGCCCGGGAGTTCGCGCACCGGACGCATGGCGGGATGGTGGGCATCAACGTGGGCATCCCGGTGCCGCTGGGCGTCTTCGGCTTCACGGGCCACAAGAACTCGTTCTTCGGCGACTTGCACACGATGGGCACTGATGGCGTGCGGTTCTTCACGCAGTTGAAGAGCGTGACCGCGCACTGGTTCTCCGACGAAGAGGCGCGCGCGGGGAAGGTGCTCAACTCCTGGGACGGGATGATCTCCATGCCCGACGCGCGGTGACCAACGATTGCGAGGAGCCATCACGATGAACCACATTCGCCTGGCCAATGCGCCGTGTTCGTGGGGCACGCTGGAATTCGACGGCTTGAAGGGTGAGCGTGTCGGCTGGGCGCAGATGCTGAACGAGCTGGTGGACACCGGGTACGTCGGCACCGAGCTGGGCGACTGGGGCTTCATGCCGACCGAACCAGCCGCGCTGACCTCGGCATTGGGCCAGCGCGGTGTGACCATGGTCGGTGCGTTCGTGCCCGTGGCGCTGAAGTATCCCGAGCGCCACGATGCCGGCCTGGCTGAGGCGCTGAAGTACGCGCGGCTGCTCGCGGCCGTGGCTGAAACCGGGCCGCACGCCTGGTCGCCGGTGATCGTGTTGGCCGACCAGAACGGCACCGAGCCCGCGCGGACCGCCAACGCCGGCCGCGTCACAGCCGACATGGGCCTGACCGATGCCCAGTGGCGGGTCTTTGCGACGGGCGCCGAGAAGGTCGCCCGCGCCGTGAAGACCGAGACGGGCCTGCGCACCGTGTTCCATCACCACTGCGCCGGCTACGTCGAGACGCCCGGCGAAATCGCCCGTCTGCTCTCCATGACCGACCCAGCCCTGCTCGGCCTGGTCTTCGACACCGGGCACTACGTCTACGGCACCGGCACGGCCGGCGGCACGCCGGTGACGGACGGGGTGGACCGCTTCGGCGATCGCATCTGGCACATGCATTTCAAGGATTGCCAGCCGCAGGTGGCTGCGCGAGCGCGGGCCGAGGGCTGGGATTATTTCGGTGCGGTGCGGCACGGCATCTTCTGCGAGCTGGGTCAGGGCCAGGTGGATTTCGCTGGCGTCACCTCCTGGATGCACCGCCGCGCGTTCAGCGGCTGGATTGTGGTCGAGCAGGACGTGCTGCCCGGCATGGGTGCGCCCGAGGCCAGCGCCCGCCGCAATCGCGACTACCTCCGAACGCTGGGTTGGTGACAGCCCATGAGGAATCCACTCTCGTTCTTTGCGATGGGCGCAGATAAGCCCCTCTTGTCGGACCCGGATCGGGTGAACCAACTGTACCGGCGGCACCGAGTCGGGGTGCTGTCGGCGATCACCGTCGGCTATGGATTCGCCTACACCTGTCGCCTCGGGTTATCAGTCGTCAAGAAGCCCCTGATCGACGGCGGTCTGTTCTCGGCGGACGACCTGGGTCTCATCGGGTCCACCCTGTTCTACGCGTATGCGTTTGGGAAACTGGTCAACGGCTTCCTGGCCGATCACGCGAACATCAAGAGGTTCCTGACCACCGGCGTGCTGGTGTCGGCGTTGATCAATATCGCCATGGGCTGGTCACCGTTGCTGTGGGTCTGGGTTGTCTTGTGGGGACTCAACGGTTGGTTCCAGGGATTTGGAGCCGCTGCCGGCGTCGTGTCGCTGTCGCAGTGGTTCAGTAACCGGGAACGCGGCCGCTACTATGGGCTCTGGAGCACGGCCCATTCTCTCGGCGAAGGCCTGACCTTCGTGGGTTCGGCGGGCCTGGTGGCGTGGTTTGGCTGGCAGGCCGGCTTTGTCGGACCGGGCATCCTGTGTGTCCTGGTCGCCTTCGTGATGTACGTGTTTCTCCAGGACCGTCCACAGACGATGGGCCTGCCTGCGGTAGCGGATTGGAAACATGATTACGCCGCTGTGCCCGCCGGCGACACCGCCCGCCCGCGCACCACCTGGCAGACGCAGTTGTCGATTCTGAAACTGCCATCCATGTGGGTGCTGGCCCTGGCCTGCGCGACCGTCACCATGACCCGATACGGCATGAACAGTTGGGGCATGCTGTATCTCCAGGAAGCGAAGGGGTATTCCGATCTTCAGGCGGGCGGACTGCTGGCGCTCAATCCCCTGGCAGGCCTGGCGGGATGCCTCGCGTTCGGATTCATCTCGGACAAGCTGTTTCGCGCCCGCCGCCCCCCCATGAATCTCATCTGTGGTCTTCTGGAGATTCTGGCCCTCGCCATGATGTTCTTCAGCCCGCCCGGGCACCCCTGGCTGCTGGCCGGGGCGTTTCTGCTGTACGGCTTCTCCATCAACGGGCTGGTGACGTCGCTCGGGGGGTTGTTCGCCGTGGACGTCGCACCGAAGAAGGCCGCCGGTGCGGTGATGGGGTTCATCGGCGTGTTCGGCTATCTCGGTGCGGCCATCCAGGAACGCATCAGCGGCTCCCTGATCGGCGCAGGCACCACGATCACGGCCGGGGTGCGGCACTACGACTTTCAATACGCGGTCCTGTTCTGGATGGGGACATCGGTCGTGTCAATGATCCTGGCCGCGTGCATGTGGCGCGCCAAGGCAACCGATTAGCGGCACCAGTAGAGAGGCGTGATGAACACAGGCGTGGGCTACGATCTGGTCATTCTCGGCAATTACACCAAGGACACGATTGTTTCGCCGTCCGGCACCCGGCATGTGGACGGCGGAGGCTTCAACTACGGCGCGCATGTGGCGTCGATGATGGGCCTCAAGACCGCGGCCGTCACGAGGTTGTCGAGGGATGACATTCGCGTCGTTGATGCCCTCGTCCGGCTGGGCGTCGATGTGTATCCCACCTACACCGCCCATTCGACCGAGATGCGTTTGTACTACCCCACGGCCGACCCGGACGAACGTGTACTGTCGGTGACGCACATCGCTGGAGCGTTCACCCCCGATCAGGTCGCGAATCTGCGAGCCAGGGTGTTTCTCATCAACGCGTCAACCCGCGGCGAAGTGGATGAGGACGTCATCCGGGCGATGAAGCACACCAGCGCGCGCATCGCAGCCGACGCACAGGGGTTTGTCCGGATCATCGCGCCGGACGGGACGCTGACGTACGACGACTGGCCGGCCAAAAGGGACGTGCTGTCTCAGATCGACATCCTGAAGGTCGATGCCGTTGAAGCGCTCGCGCTCACCGGTCAGGCGGACATGAGAGAGGCGGCACGCACCCTCGCCGGATGGGGACCCGACGAAATCGTCCTGACCCACCGCGATGGCGTGCTCGTGCTCGGTGAAGGTCGATTCCACGAGGCGCGTTTCTGCCCGCAGACGCTGGTCGGGCGCAGTGGACGGGGAGATACCTGCATCGCGGCATACGTGGGAAAACGATTCACCGCGTCTCCCGAAGAGGCCACCGTCTGGGCGGCCGCGGTCACCAGTCTCAAGATGGAAGCTGAAGGCCCCATCACGCGACGGCTCCAGGATGTCGAGGATCTCGTTCAGAGGATGAAAGAGAGGCTGCTGTCATGCGCACCGTGACCTGGCTTGCCGTAGCGACGGCCGTGCTCGTGCTGGCCTCCGTGGCGCCCGATCGGGCGACGGCCGTCGCATCGGCGGTGCCGGACAACATCAGGCTCACGTGGTCGGACGACCCGAAGACCACCCAGACGATTGGCTGGAGCACCGACGCGTCGGTCAAGTTCGGCAAGGTGCAATATGCGCGTCCCGGTCAGCCGTCCACGACCCTCACCGCGCCCGCGCCGGTCGCGGTGCTCACGAACGTCGGCGGGATCAACCTGTTTTCGGCGACCATCCGCAACTTGCAGCCAGGGACCCTGTACACGTACCGGGTAGGCGACGCTGGCAACTGGAGCGAAGACTATACGTTCGCGACCGAACACGCCAGCCCCGCGAAGTTCACGTTCCTGGTGTTCGGCGACTCTCACGAGAAGAAGCCGGTGTATTCGGTGTGGGGAACGACGGCGACGCATGCGTATCAACAGAACCCGGCAGCCAGGTTCGTGATGAGCGTGGGCGATCTGATCTACGCCGGGAAAGACTACGGTCAATGGCAAGCCTGGTTCGCGGCGTGCCAGCGTGTGATTGCCCGGATCCCCGACATGCCGGCGATCGGGGACCACGAACCCCGTGGTGTGACGAGCGATGAGCAGTGGCAACGGCCCGAGTACTTCGTGAAGCTGTTCAGCGTGCCTCACAACGGACCAGCCGATCTCAAAGGCGAAGTCTATTCGTTTGACTATGGCTTTGCCCATATTGCCGTGCTGAACAGCTCGATCACGTATGAGTTCGCGGAGCCGGCGCGCCGGCAGGCCATGCTGCAGACACAGGCCGCCTGGTTGGACGCCGATCTGGCCGCCACCCCCAAGCCGTGGAAGATCGTCGTCTACCACGACGCGACGTACAACCTGGTACCGGACCGGTCGGGTACGCTGACCAAAGTCAATTTCGGCCCCGTCATCGACAAGCACCATGTCGACGCGGTCTTCAATGGGCATGACCACGGCATGGCACGGAGTTTCTACATCAGGAACGAGGAGTTCGTTGCCAGCGCCGCAGAGGGCACCGTCTACTACGTCTCTGGCAGGACCGGAGACAACGTCAAGGACTCCCTGGGTCGCAAGGTATGGCATCCCTTTTTCCACGATCCGCAGGAGAAGACCGGCTACCTCGCCGTCGACGTGGACGAACATGTTCTGACCATCACTACGAAGCTGGAGGACGGCACCACGATTGACAGACTGACCATCAACAAAGCGCATCCGGAAGAGAGCACACCGGTCGTCCCGTTCGGCGCCTACAAGAGCGTCCGGTTTGCCGCGTTTGGATCCGTGCTCCAATTCGGTCGTCCGCCGGCTCAGAACGACGCCGGCGAGTGGTTTGTCGACATACACGCGCTGGCCGCGTACATGTCCGGCGCCTTCGACCCGAAGACAAACGTGTTCGCCTACAAAGAGGGCGAGATCCAGCTCCAGCTGGCGAGCGACATGTTCCTCGACGCTTCCAGGGAGATGGTGTCCCTGACGGGCCTGACGTCGGTCGGGTTCTATTGCAAGTATCACAAGGCGATGAACATGGTCATGGTCGAACGTTGGCGAGACTGACAGCCCAACCAAGCCCCCTTGGCGGTCCAGAGAGATGATCACAGAGTCCAGACTTGCATGCCCGATGTCCCGGATGGTGGCCACCACAGCCACCGATTACTGGAACGATTCATGCTCGGTGGAGGAGCTGACCTACGCCATCGAGCGCGGCGCCGTCGGTGCCACCACCAATCCGTCCATCGTCCTGTCCGTGCTCAAGAAGGAGATGCCGCTGTGGCGGGAGCGTATCAGGCAGATCATCATCGAACATGAGACGTGGTCCGAAGTCGAGGTGACGTGGCGGGTGATCGAAGAGCTGGCCATCAAGGGCGCGGAGCTGCTTCGACCCGTGTTCGAACGGGAACGGGGCCGCAAAGGACGCCTCTCCATCCAGACCAACCCGGCGCTCTATCGCGACGCTGACGCGATTGCGGCGCAAGCCATCCACTTCGACTCCCTCGCGCCCAATATGCAGATCAAGATCCCGGTGACTCGCGCCGGGATCAGGGCGATCGAGGAGGTCACGTACCGCGGCCTGAACATCAATGCGACCGTGAGCTTCACGGTGCCGCAGGCGCTGGCGGTGGCCGAGGCCGTGGAACGCGGGCTGGACCGGCGCGCGGCTGAGCACCTGAGCGTGGCGGACATGACGCCCGTGTGCACGATGATGATCGGACGGCTCGACGACTGGCTGCAGGCCGTCGCGCAGAGAGACCGGATTATCACGAACCCGGGTTATCTGTACTGGGGCGGCATCGCCTGCTTCAAGAAGGCGTACGGGTTGTTCAAGGAGCGGCGGTTCCGCGCGCGGCTGCTGGTGGCAGCGTACCGCCACCACCTGCACTGGTCGGAGCTGATTGGCGGCGATATCATCCACACGATTCCCTGCGACTGGCAGAAACTGTTCAACGAGTCGGACGTCGAAGTGAAGGATCGGTTTCACCAGCCGGTCGCGAGGGAGATCGTTGACGAGTTGTACGCCAAGTTCCCTGACTTTCGGAGAGCCTTCGACGTGGATGGGATGAGCGTGGCAGAGTTCGACGGCTACGGAGCCACCGTGGTCACACTGCGCAGTTTCATCAGCGCGTATCACGACCTGATCGCCATGATCCGCGACTGCATGCTGCCGAACCCCGCAGTCAAGCCGTCGGTGTGACGGTGGTGGCAAGGGCGTGAAGCGCAGTCACGGTCGCTCGCCGCTGGAAGTGCCGGGGCCGTAGGCACCCCATGCCCGAACTCAATCACGATCCGCTCTTCGTCGCCGTCATGATTGCCCTGTTGGGCTTTCTCGTCGGTGTCACCAAAGGCGGCTTCAATGGCGTAGGCTCTTTGCTCACGCCCTTGCTGAGCCTGATTCTGCCTGTGTCGTCGGCGGTGGGGGTGTTGCTGCCTGTGCTCATCGTGGGCGATGCGTTTGCGCTCTACACCTACTGGGGTGAATGGGATGGCAAACTGGTGTGGCGCATGTTGCCCGCTGGATTGGCCGGCGCGTTAGCGGGCACAGGCTTGCTCACGGCGTTGTCGCCCGACGCCCTGCGTATTGCGCTGGCAATATTCGTCTTCGTCATCATCGGGTACGGGTGTATCAGCGAGCGGGTTCAGGCCTGGCGCTATCAGCCGCAGGCGTGGCACGGCCCAGTGGCGGGCGCAGTCGCGGGGGTAGCCTCGGGCATGTTCAATAACGGCGGCCCGGCCTTTAATTCGTATCTGCTGTTGCAAGGGTTGCCGCCACGCACCTTCATCGCCAGCACGGCGCTGTTCTTTGCCCTGCTCAACTGGCTTAAGGTGCCGGGCTTTGTGTATACCGGCGTGCTCAATCTATCGTTGTTGTTGTCGGTATGGTGGGTGTTTCTCTTCATCCCGCTGGGCATCGTGGCCGCGCGCTGGCTCGTCACGCGCATCCGCCCCGTCGTCTTCGAGCGGGCCATTGTCGGGCTGTTGGTGTCTTCGAGCGTGTTGCTCATCGTGCAGAGTCGCTGACGCGCAATCCAAGCGGAGCAGGGCAGATTACCTATGACAACGTCGAAGGCGTCAGTGGTGACCTCGGTGTTCGCACTCGCCATCGGTGTCGGAGCGTTCGTGCCTGGCTGCACTGCAGGGACGCCGGCTCCGCAAGCTCGGAGAAGCGCGATCAAGCCCGTGGTCGTCACGGAGCCCGTAAAGTGGGACACCGATGATCCGGCGATCTGGGTGAACCCGGTTGATCGATCACAGAGCCTGATCATCGGAACTGACAAGGACGCTGATGGGGCTCTGTACGTCTTTGATCTCAGTGGAAAGATCCTTCCGGACAGGACCGTCAGGGGATTGAGGCGCCCGAACAATGTGGACGTTGAATACGGCCTGCTCCTTGGCGGAAAGCCAGTTGACATCGCGGTGGCCACGGAGCGGGAGGCCAACAAGATCCGCGTCTATCGATTGCCCGACATGGTGGCTATCGATCATGGAGGGATTGAGGTGTTCACAGGAGAGGCCGCCAGGGAGCCTATGGGGATCTCCCTATACAAGCGGCCGAACGACCGGGCAATCTTCGCGATCGTCAGCAGGAAGAGCGGGCCCTCTGAGGGCTATCTGTGGCAATACCTTCTGCAGGACGACGGCAGAGGCGGCGTGACAGGGACGAAAGTCCGAGCCTTCGGCCTGTACAGCGGCAAGAAGGAGATCGAGTCGATAGCGGTCGATGATCAGCTGGGGTATGTGTACTATTCTGACGAACAGAGCTGTATACGAAAGTACTTTGCCGATCCGGACGAGGTACACGCGGGACAGCAGCTCGCGACTATTTCCACTGGTGGGTACCTCGCCGACAGCGAAGGCATTTCGATCTATGCGGTGAACGACGGGACCGGCTACATCCTCGTGTCCAACCAAAGCGCCAACAAGTTCCACATCTACAGGCGTGAAGGCGAGCCCGGGAACCCTCACGAACACAAAGAAGTGAGAGTGGTCGATGTCTCGACGAACAATAGTGATGGATCTGACGTGACGAATGTCCCGCTCGACGCGAGGTGTCGTGGCGGATGTTTCGTCGCGATGTCTGACAACAAGACGTTCCAGTTCTATTCGTGGGCGGATATCGCAGGGACTGACCTGGTCATCGCTCCCAACGGAATCACACCGGCACAGCCGTCCAGTGCTCCACCCGATAGAGACGTCGACATCAAGACCACGCACACAGAGCCCAGAGCGCGTATTGTGCCCACGGCGGGTGTGGTGTTGAAGGTCACGGGATAGGCCCGGTGGAGCTCCTCTGCAATCGGCCGCAATCCCGGGAGGAAGTCGATGATTGACGTAGAACGGTTCGCCGTCAACAGGATCGCCGCGCCGTCGCTTACACTCGCGCAGTTCTACGATCTCGCCGCCGAGCTCGGCATGCGGAAGGTCGAACTGCGCAACGATCTGGGAGCGGGCGACATCATAGACGGGTTGAAGAGTGCCGAAGCCGCCGCGCTCGCCTCCTCCCGCGGAATCGAGGTCATCTCGATCAACGCGCTGCAGAAGTTCAACCTGGCGTCGATGAGAGCGAAGGCGTCAGGCGAGCTCGAGAGGCTCCTCGAACTCGCCGCGGCAATAGGCTGCACGTCCATCGTCCTCTGCCCCAACAACGATGCCGCCGACACGCGCAGCCCGGCGCTGCGCGCGTCGGAGACCATCGACGCACTCGCCGCCTTCGGCCCGCTCTTTGAAAAGACCGGAATCCTTGGCTACATCGAGCCTCTCGGGTTCGCGATCTCCTCGCTTGCATCGCTGGTGCTCGCCCAGGAGGCCATCCGCACGTCGGGTTTCTCCTGCTACCGCGTCGTCCATGACACCTTTCATCATTACATCGGTCCCGAGGACCAGACGATCCTCGGCGGAGCCTACGATGTCAGGAATACCGGCCTCGTCCACGTGTCCGGCGTGGAGGTGGACCTGCCGGCGGAAGATTACCGCGACGAGCACCGCGTACTGGCCGGCCCTGCCGACAGGATGAAGAGCCGGGAACAGATGCTGCGGCTCGACGAGCTCGGCTATTCGGGCGACTACTCCTTCGAGCCCTTCTCGCCCGCCGTGCAGAGGCTTGGCAGGAAGGAGCTCGTCGCGGCGTTCAGGACGAGCCTGGCGTACCTGTGCGGATAAAGAGTCGGCTTGATCCAGCTGTGCGCGAGGTCTGTCCTCTGGATGGCGTGCTTGTTCTGAAGACGTGTGCAGGTTGTCGGCCGAAGAAGTGGGTTTAGTTTCGATAGGAGGTTTTCCGTGGCTGGAACCATGAACATCGGGATCATCGGCGTCGGAAGGATCGGCAAGATCCACGCCGAGAATATCGCCTACCTGATTCCGCAGGCCAGGCTCAAGGCTGTTGCCGACCTGAACATGACGAGCGCGATCGAGGCCTGGGCGAGAGGACTGGGAGTGCAGGCTGTCTATCGCGATCCCGCTGCCCTCCTCGCTGACGAGGACATTCAGGCCGTCCTGGTATGCTCCTCGACGGACACACACGCGGATTTCGTGATCAAGGCTGCTGCGGCGGGCAAGCACGTATTCTGCGAGAAGCCGGTCGATCTCACGGTCGCCAAGGTCCGCGCCGCTCTCGACGCCGTCAAGAAGGCGGGCGTGAAGCTGCAGGTCGGCTTCAACAGGCGTTTCGATCACAACTTCCGCCGCGTCCGCGAGCTCGTGGAATCGGGCGCGGTGGGTGAACCCCACGTGATCAAGATCACGTCGCGTGATCCCGCGCCGCCGCCTCCCACGTATGTCGCCGGATCGGGCGGCATCTTCCTCGACATGATGATCCACGACTTCGATATGGCGCGCTACCAGGCCGGCAGCGAGGTCGTCGAGGTCTATGCGGCGGGAGCCGTCCTTGTGGACGAGGCGATCGGCAAGGCCGGCGATATCGATACGGCCATCGTCACGCTGCGCTTTGCGAACGGAGCCCTGGGCGTGATCGACAACTCGCGGAAGGCGGTGTACGGCTACGACCAGCGCCTCGAGGTCTTCGGCTCGAAGGGGGTGGCCTGCGCGGAGAACGATACGCCGAGCGCGGTACGCCTCTCGAACGAATCGGGCGTGTCGGGCGACAAGCCCCTCTACTTCTTCCTCGAGCGGTACAAGGACGCCTTCGTCGCCGAGGTGCGCGCCTTCATTGCGGCGATCGCTGAAGGAAAGACTCCGCCCGTCACCGGGGAAGACGGCCTTCAGGACCTTCTCGTCGCCCTCGCGGCGAAGAAGTCCCTCGTGGAAAAGCGGCCCGTGAAGCTCTCAGAGCTGTCTACGCGCTGAGCGCCATGATACTCAAGCATGCCGCTCCATTCGCCCGTGGCTACGAGACGATTGTCTCGCGCAGCGGGGCACATGCCGACATCCTCATGGATTTCGGCGTGTTGACGCTCGCGTCAGGTGAATCGTGGCGCATCGGCGCGGCGGACGAGACCGCAACGCTCCTCATGTCCGGTTCCGCCCGGTTCTCGTGGTCCGGCGGGAAGGCCACTGTCGCACGTCGAAGCCTGCTCGACGAGTCGCCGACGGTCCTCCACCTGAGCGACGGCGAGGACGCGACGATCCTCGCCGGAGCAAAGGGCGCTGTCTTCGCGGTGACGCGGACGGACAACCCGACGCGCTTCGAGCCGCGGCTGCTGCTCCCGTCGGAGTGCCGGGGCGAGGAGCGGGGAAAGGGCACGATGCGCGAAACCAGCACGAGGATCGTGCGCACCGTGTTCGACGACACGGACAGCCCCGATTCCATGCTGGTGCTGGGTGAGGTCGTCGGAGCGCCGGGCAAATGGTCCAGCTACCCGCCGCATCACCATCCTCAGCCCGAGATCTACCACTACCGGTTTCTGCCGAAAGCAGGCTTCGGCCTCACCAGGATCGGCGAGGAGGCCCATGTGCTGCAGGACGGCGACACGGCCCTCATCCGCGAGGGCGAGGTGCATCCGCAGGTGTCGGCCCCGGGGTACGCGATGTGGTACCTCTGGGTCATCCGCCACCTCGAAGGCGCGCGTTACGCGACGCCGGTGTTCGCCGAAGAGCACCTGTGGGTCACCCGGAAGGACGCCGCCATCTGGAAGCCGCCCTCCGAGCGCTGACTCCGCGTGGCCACGCTGAGTCCAATACTCAAGCACGCCCACATTGAGACCTGACCCCGATTGCCCATAGAATAGACGGGCTCGGGCATCGCAACCCCGCCCGGGTACCTTCGGCGCCGTACGCCGGCTCCAGCCCCCTTGTGCGACATGTCCTGCGTCATCGGACTATCGTGACGAGCCCTTTGAAACGAGGCTCTGCTATGAGGAGGTTCCATGAATATCGGTGTTCCACGCGAGCGGCGGGTCGATGAGCATCGCGTCGGGCTGACTCCGGCCGCCGTCGAGCGGCTCGTCGCGGCCGGCCACGCCTGCTCCATCGAGAAGAATGCCGGACGGGGTGCGGGTTTCGCCGACCTCGACTACGAGAAGGCAGGAGGCCGCATCGTCTACTCGGGCGAAGAGGCCTACGGGCGGGCTGACCTGGTGCTGAAGGTCTCGAAGCCGACCGCGGAAGAGGTGGAGTGGCTGAACGACGGCTCGATCCTGATGGGCTTCCTGCACCTCGCGGCGGGCGGGCGCGATCGCACCGACGGGCTCCTCGCTAAGAACGTGACCGCCATCGCCTACGAGACGATTCAGTCTGAGGACGGGTCGCTGCCGGTCCTGGCCGCACTGAGCCGTCTGGCCGGCATGATGTTGCCCCAGGTGGCCGGCACCCTGCTCCAGAACGACCGCGGGGGCAAGGGCATCCTGCTGTCAGGCCTGCCCGGCCTGGCGCCGGCCGAGGTGGCCATCCTGGGCGCCGGCACCTTCGGCACCGCCGCGGCCCGCGCGTTCCTGGGCCTGGGCTCCAACGTGAAAGTGCTCGACCATGATCTGGCTAATCTGCAGGCGCTCGAGGACCACCTGGGTTATGGCCAGCACCCGGTCCTGATGGTGGCGTACGAGTCGAACATCCGGAAGGCGGTGAGCTACGCGGATGTCCTCGTCGGCGCCATCCACGTTCCCGGGGCCAAGAGCCCCGTGGTGGTCACGCGCGACATGGTGCGCATGATGAAGCCCCGGTCGGTCATCCTGGATATCGCGATCGATCAGGGCGGCTGCGTCGAGACGAGCCGGCCGACGACGCATCGGGATCCCACCTTCGTGGCGGAGAACGTCATCCACTACTGCGTGCCGAACATGACCTCGGTCGTGGCGCGGTCGGCGTCGCAGATGCTGAACAATGCGGCCTGGCCATTCGTGTCGGCCGTGGCCGATCACGGTCTCGAGAGCGCGCTGGCCTCGCAGCCAGCCCTCACGCGCGGCGTCGCGAC